>Ga0197142_1004141_pt1 | contig 11856 bp, 11 predicted proteins | sample GBS60_MetaG_FD_148614 | JGI IMG/M metagenome (GOLD analysis project Ga0197142, IMG submission 148614) | Sediment microbial communities from Great Boiling Springs, Gerlach, Nevada, United States - GBS 60_MetaG | ecosystem: Environmental > Aquatic > Thermal springs > Hot (42-90C) > Sediment... | reverse complement strand
ATGAAGTAAAAGTAGAATTTATTGACTGTCTTCAGACGATAAAGCAGAAAACCTACGGTACAGGCAAGTATCTCAGGCAGGAGATTAAAAAACCAGATATCCTGAAAAGGATACCGAGAAGATTCTCAAGATACGGAATCACACGAGAGGAATTCGGAGAAAGGATAAAAGGTCTTCCTGAGCCAGATATTATACTTGTAACCTCTTTGATGACATACTGGTATACTGGTGTAAAGGAGACTGTCGAAGAATTGAAAAAATATTACAAAGATACTCCTGTAATACTTGGAGGCCTCTATGCAACCCTTTTGCCAGAACATGCCTTAAAGCATATCCCTGTTGATGGTGTATTTCAGGGAGGTGTGGAAAAAGGCTTCAGCTCCTACCTCGGGACCTTTGGTTACAGGTTAAAAAAAGAGAAGGACCCTGAACCATATTACAAACTCGGAATTATGAGATGGAAATTTGCTCCCCTCATGACCTCAAAGGGTTGTCCTTTTCGATGCACCTATTGTGCCTCAGGGATTTTGAATGAAAAGTTTGTCCAGAGGCCTCCTCAAGAGGTGATAAAAGAGATTATGGACTTATATAATCTGGGCATAAGAGACTTTGCCTTTTATGACGATGCCCTCCTTGTAAATAGTGAAAAGCACATAAAGCCCATCCTTAGGGAGATAATATCTTTCTGTCCTGACATAAGATTTCACACTCCCAATGGTCTTCACGCAAGATTTATAGATGAGGAACTCGCAATACTTATGAAAAAGGCAGGTTTTAAGACAATACGGGTAAGTCTTGAGACTATATCACCTGAACTCCAGGAAAAGACAGGAGGAAAGGTAAAGACAGAGGAGTTCAAAAACTCAATAGAGTTATTAAAAAAGGCAGGATTTACAAAAAAAGAGCTCGGTGTCTATCTCATGTTTGGACTTCCTGGTCAGGGATTAGAGGAAGTAATTGAAGGTGTAAACTTTCTAAAATCACTTAATGTAAGGATTCATCTAACAGAGTATTCTCCCATTCCTGGAACTCCTTTGTATAAAGAGGCTCTCTCACAGGGCCTGATCCCTGAGGACATAGACCCCCTTCTCACAAACAACTCAGTCTATTATTACCTCTTTTCTGGCTATGATATAAAGGAACTTGAAAGGTTGAAGCTTGAGGTGAAAAGATACAATGAAAACTGAAGAATCTCTATCCTCCATAGCCACAAGGCTTAAAGAACTCCTCATAGGGGTTTCACCACTTATAGAAGAATACACCTGGCAGGTCTGCCCTCAATGTCAGGATGTCTGCTGTAAACAGAAGCATGCCATACCTGAAGAAAAAGACATCCTTTACATGAAACTCATCGGACTTCCTATGTCATCTCTTGAAAACAGAGATCCTGAATCACCATGCCAGTTTCTCGGAGAAAAGGGATGCATTAAACCACGGTGGCAGAGGCCTCTCAGATGCACCTGGTATTTCTGTGAGGCCCTTCTGAGGGCAATGGATGAGGGAGACCAGAGAAAGGCCCGAAGGCTTATTGATATGATAAAAGAGATTGTTAATTTAAGTGGAAAACTCACATCTGTCCAAAATAATTCTTAAAGGGCATTGAGGCCAACTATTACTTGCGCCATCCCTAAAAAGCACAAAAGGCGACTCCTTAATGTAACTTGTTAAATAGCCTGTCAAAACCTTAATAGACCTCACAAAGATTGTAAATAACCTCATCCTACCATTAAAAATAAATTCTGTCGCTTCTTTTGTGTTTTTGAGGCCTTATGCCCCTTTTAAGTAGTTCATATCAATTGGTTTGGACAGCAGTGTGTAAGGCTTTTAGAAGCTAAAACAGACTCACCTGACCTTTGATCTCAATCCTTTCTGGTTCTTCAAAGATCCTCACCTTTCCATACTCACCATCATAACCAGGTGCTATATAAACCTTTCCAGTTCTCATCCTCTCAATCGCCTCTCTCAATAAAGGATTTTCTCCTTCCATATCATCAAGAGGTAAATCCATCAATATCCTGAATTCATTCCCGAACTTACTCAGGAGTCTCAGATATTCAGCCTCGACCTTCTTGCTGTTTGGACCTACATTCATGACCTCCGCTAAAATCTCGGGAAGGGGAATAATGGAGAAAAATTTTGGGGCATCAGGAGGCCTGAAGTCTTCCGGTCTGTCAGCAAGCCTCTCAACCCTGTGCATCACCCCAACTGTAACAGGCCTTCCACAAACAGGGCACTGATAGTTATGCTTGATCGTCTCCTTTGGAGAGAGTCTGACCTTGCAGGTCCTGTGACCATCAAAGTGGTATTTTCCTTCTTCAGGAAAAAACTCTATTGTTCCCTTAAAACCCTTTTTTGTCTTTATAGATTGTATTATCTCTTTATAAGAAAGACCTGTCTCAAAGATATTTGCCTCTCTGCCAATCTTTGCTGGTGAATGGGCATCGGAATTGGAGATCAGGGTAATCCTCTCAAGGTCTGAGAGCCTCCAGTTCATTGGTGGGTCAGAGGAAAGGCCTGTCTCTATGGAATAGACAAAAGGGGTTAATTCCTCAAAACACTCCTCAAGGGAATCGAAACCTGACCCTGCGCCAAAGACCGAGAAGTGGGGTGTCCAGGCATGGGCCGGGATAAGAAGGATATCCTCTGATATATCAAGGACTATCTTCAGGAGCTCCTTAGCATCAAGGCCGAGTATAGGTCTTCCGTCTGCTGAAAGGGAACCAATCCTTGAAAGCCTCTTGTTTAATTCCATAACCTCAAGAAATGATGGTGCAAGGATAAGGGAGTGAACCTTCCTCAGTCTTCCATTCTTATTGTATATGCAGCTTACCTCTCCTGTGAGCATAAAATAGACCTGAGACCTGCAAAGCTCGGGAATGTTATCCCTGTTTTCAAATTCCTCTTTCAAGATAAGAAGTCCATTGTCATGGGGTTCAAGTTTTTCCTTTAATTCAGTGAGCCAGCCAGGATGGGTAAAATCACCTGTGCCTATGACCTGAAGGCCCTTTAACTGTGCCCATCTCCAGAGGGCCTCTGGTGACATGTCAGGACTTGTTGCCCTTGAATATCTTGAATGGATATGGAGGTCAGCAATAAAGGACATGAAGGATTTTACCACTTGACTTTAAGTTTTGCAACCTTCAAAATATATAAAGGTTGATTCCCGCAGCTTAGGGGGCAAAGGGAGTTGATATGATAAAAATTTTTCCTTAGATTAGATTCCCTGTAGTAAACTACGGGAAATTTAATTTTATTTAAACAGGAGGGTAACATGAAAGGAGTAATTGTTAAGTGCCTTGCTGACATGGTCACTGAGAAGTTTGGAAAAGAAAAATGGGAGGAAGCCCTTGAAAGGGCTGGTCTTAAAAGAACAACAGTCTTCCTTGCTACAGAAAATATTGATGATGCAGTTGTACTCAGGATAGTGAATTCTGTATGAGATGTCCTTGCCATAAACCTCCAGCAGGCTGCTGATGCCTTTGGTGAATACTGGGTATGTAATTTTGCACCAAAGATCTATTCTGTCTATTACAAAGGCGTAAATTCAGCAAAAGAATTCCTCCAGAAGATGGACAAGGTCCATGAGATATCAACCCAGAACATACCTGATGCAAGGCCTCCAAGATTTGGCTATCAATGGAAGGACGACAAAACCCTGATTATGACCTATAATTCTAAGAGGGGGCTCATAGATATAATGATAGGCCTTATTAAGGGAGTGGGAAAGTATTATAAAGAGAATCTCAAGGTAACAAAGCTCGGCCCTGATAAAGTAGAGATAATATTTCAGTAATTCAGGCTAAAGGCTATAGGCTGAAGATTTCTTCGAAGTTATTTTATCCTTAAGCCTTCAGCCTGTAGCCTAATTTAAAGGGGGATTTTATGAAACGGGTATTTGTTAATGCAGAGAGATGTACTGGTTGTAAGTCCTGTGAGATAGCCTGCGCTGTTCAGCACTCAAAGTCAAAAAACCTCTTCACAGCCGTATTTGAAGATCCACCACCTCAAAAAAAGACCTATGTCGAACAGGTGATTAACCTCACCTATCCATCAAGATGCATGCACTGCATAGACGCCCCATGCATAAAGGCCTGTCCGAGAAGTGCTATGGGATGGGATAAGGAACTCGAAAGGGTAACGGTTAATAAAGACAGATGCATAGGATGCTTTATGTGTGCAATGGTTTGCCCCTTCGGAGCAATATCTATAAGAAGACCGCAGGGGACTGCCCTTAAGTGTGACCTCTGTGGTTCAAGACTCAGGGAAGGAATGATCCCTGCCTGCGTAGAGGCCTGTCCAACAAAGGCCCTTGTCTTTGGAATTATTGAATAGCTTTCAAAAGCAAAAAGGTTAGGAATGGCTGAGATAATCGCTTATTCAAAGAAAGAATTGACAGAGGGCACTAACCCTCTTGAATTATTAAAAAACTCGGAGGTAGATAATATGGAAAAGACCTTTGATAGAGCAACCCAGAGCCTTATAGAAAGGGCAAAGGCAGGAAGAATAGAAGTCTCCATAGATAGACTCCAGAGGCAATCTCCTCAGTGTGGATTCGGACAGCTCGGTACATGCTGTAGAATGTGCTACATGGGGCCTTGCAGGATTGATCCCTTTGGTGAAGGAGCTACTCAAGGAGTCTGTGGTGCTGGAGCAGATACCATTGTTACAAGAAATCTCCTTAGAGAGGCTGTTGGTGGTGCCGCATCCCATGTGGGCCATGCAAGGCGTGTAATACTCACCCTTAAAAAGGCTATTGAGGGAAAGGCACCATACAAGATAACTGATAAGGATAAACTTATGGAGGTAGCCTCTGGTCTTGGTATAAAGACTGATGGAAGACCTGAAAAAGACATATTAAATGACATACTGGATAAGGCCCTTGAGGATATTACAAGACAGGATGGTTCAAGCCTGAACTGGCTCAGGTTCAGGGCACCAAGGAAAGAATATGAGCAATGGGAAAGGCTCGGCCTTCTCGTCTCTAATGCCCACAATGAGATAGAAGAGGCGATGCACAGGACATCAATGGGAAACGATGCTGATCCAGTAAATCTCCTCCTTGCTACTTTAAGGATAGGAATTACTGATGGCTATGCTGGTCTTCACATGGCGACAGACCTTCATGACATAATGTTCGGCACACCTCAGGTGAGGGCTATTGAGGCAAACATGGGAGTCCTTGACAAGGACAGCGTGAATATAGCCATGCATGGCCACAATCCTGTACTTTCAGAAAAGATCCTTGAATGGGCAGGAAGGCTTACAAAGGATGCTCAGGGAGCAGGCGCAAGGGGAATAAATGTTGTGGGAGTCTGCTGTACTGGTAATGAGCTCACCATGAGGCACAATGTGCCAATGGCAGCCCATAATCTTCAGGCAGAGCTTCTGATTCATACAGGTGCAGTTGATGCTATGGTTGTTGATATGCAGTGTATATGGCCCTCTGTAGCAAAAGTTGCTGAATGCTATGGAACAAAAATCGTTACAACAGAATCCTTTGTCAAGATCCCTGGTGCAACGCACGTACAGTTTGAACCTGAGACAGCTGATGAAGAGGCAAAAAGGATTGTCGGCCTTGCCATAGAGGCCTTCAAAAACAGAAAGGGTAAAGAGGTCTTCATACCGTCTGAAAAGAGTAAGGCCTTTGTGGGATTCTCTGTTGAAGCTATACTTGGCGTCCTCAAAAAGCTCAATCCATCAGACCCCCTAAAACCTGTGATTGATAATATTATTAATGGAAACATCTATGGTGCCACTGGATTTGCTGGATGTCCGAATCCAAAGATAAGGGATACCTTCATGACAGAAAAGATGATGAAGACATTGCTCAAGAATAATGTCCTCATAGTCACAACAGGATGCACTGCCCACATTGCAGCTCAGGCAGGCCTTATGACGCCAGAGGCTACAGAGAGATACGCTGGTGAGGGCCTCAAGGCAGTCCTTAAGGTTCTGGGAGATGCAGCAGGCCTTGGAGCACCACTTCCACCTGTCTGGCACATGGGCTCCTGCGTTGATAATTCAAGGATTGCCAATCTCCTTCGTGCCCTTGCTGAAAAACTCAATGTAAGGATAAGTCAGCTACCAGTAGCTGGCTCAGCACCTGAGCTCATAACTGAGAAGGCCGTTGCAATAGGCGCATGGCTTCTGAGCCTCGGTCTCCTTGTACACATCGCACCACCTCCAAGGGTTCTCGGAAGTCCTGTTGCGACAAAGGTCCTCACAGAAGACCTTGAAGGTATTACAGGTGGGAAGGCCTTTGTAGAGTCTGATCCCGAAAAGGCAGCCCTCGGGATCATTGCCCATATAGAGAAGAAGAGAAAGGCCCTCAGTATATGAAGATCGTAATAGCAGGGAATGGCCCTGCTGCCATCAGTGCAATTGAGGCAATAAGGGCCTCCGACAGGACCTCTGAGATAATAGTACTGTCAAGGGAAAAGGAACAGGCCTATAGCCCCTGCTTTCTTTATCATTATGTAAGTGGTGAGATAACAAAGGATAAACTCTACATAAAGGAAGAAGACTTTTATGAAAAAAATAATGTCCATCTTCTTGCTGGTGTTTATCTCGAAAAGGTAAATCCTTATGACAAAACACTACTCCTTTCAGATGGAAAGAAGATATCCTATGACAGACTTCTCATCGCAACAGGTGCAGAGCCCCTAATCCCGCCCATAGAGGGAGTTGAAGGAGAAGGCGTCCTACCATTCAAGACCCTACAGGACACAGAAAGGATACTGGCTAAAATCGAAGGTCGATATGGTGAACCAATAGTCAGAAAGGCCGTTGTTATAGGAGGAGGCTTTACAGGCCTTGAGATAGCAGAGGCTCTTAAAAAGAGAGGACTCTATGTAACAGTGATTGAAAAGGAAGACAGGGTTCTTCCAAGGATGCTTGACAGAGAGATGGCAGGGATAATAAAAGACCATCTCACAAATAACGGCATAGAAATCCTTACAGGCACAAAGATCCTGAAAATAGAAAGAGACAAAGGAAATATTAAGGCAATAAGGACCGACAGAGGAACCATTGATGCTGAAATAGTTATTATCTCTGCTGGTATAAGGCCCAATATAAGACCTGTATCAAATACAGAGATAAAGACTGAGAGGGGGATTATTATAAATGAAAGATGCGAGACTAATATAAAGGACATATATGCTGCTGGTGATGTAGCAGAGCTCGAGATAAACGGCATAAAAAAGATAAACCCCATATGGAGCAATGCTACCATTCAGGGCACAGTGGCTGGTTCAAACATGGTAGGAGTAGAGAAAAGGATTCCTGAACATCTACCTGACTTGAACCTCATAAATCTTTTTGGACTCTATGTATTCTCAGCAGGCGTGCCAGAAGGTCCGAAGGCAATAAAAAAGGAGGACCTATCAGGAATAAAAAAATTTATACTGGATGAAGAGGATAGGATTAAAGGTATCCAGATCATTGGCCAGGCAAGTCTCAAAGGAGGCGTTTACCTTAATCTCCTCAGCCATAAGATTCATCCCCTTATTATATGAACAGGTTCAAAGGTTATAGCCTTCCGTGAGGGATATATCCCGGCAAGGAGACCAACTGTAATAGATGCAATAGTAGAAAAAAGAAGCCCAGGGATTGATATAGCAAAAGGCAGACCTGTAAATTTGAAGATAAGACCACTTGCTGGAAGGCTTAAAAGTAGACCTCCTATTCCGCCAGTGAGGGAGATAAAAGCGGCCTCAAGAAGGAATTGAAGTATTATATCCTGTTTTGTCGCTCCTACTGCTCTTCTTATTCCGATCTCTACTTTCCTCTCATTCACAATTAATATCATAATAGAGAGTATGCCAATGCCACCTATCAGAAATGATATGACGGCTGAAAGCCTGCCAAGGGTCTTTATCAAAGATAGAGCCTCTGTCTGGAGTGTAAGGATATCCCTGAGGTCAATAACGGTGAAATCATCTTCTTTGCCTTCTCCTAACTTATGTCTCTTACGAAGGATATCTCTAATCTCGGCCTTAGCAAGGTCATTGTATTCAGCTCCCCTTATCTTCACATATATTGTATTTATGTAATCCTTATTCACAAGGCGCCTCAGGAATGTGCTCAGGGGAACAAATATCTGGTTATCCTGATCAAAGCCTGAGACATCAACCCCTTTTTCTTCCATAACACCGATAACTTGAAAAGGGACTCTGAAGATAAGGATATATTTACCTATGGGGTTCTCTTCACCAAAGAGCTTCCTTGCCACGCTACTGCCAAGGACAGCAACCTTTCTCAATTCACTCATATCCTCATCTGTTATAAAAAGACCATCCTTAACATTAAAGTTTCTGATCTCAGGATAATCAGGCATAACACCTATTACCGGTATATTTGAGAGGCTTATGCCATTATACCTTACTGGAAAGGCCCTGCTTGAGGAAGGTGAGGCACTTACCACAGAGGTTGCTCCATCAGCAATTGCCCTTGCATCATAAATAGTAAGATTGGTTGATTCTGAAAGAACCCTGATTCTTGCCCCGAATCTTTTAACAATGCCGCTTCTTACAACAATGAGGTCTTTACCAAGTTTTTCTGCCTCAAGGTCTGTCTTCTTTACAAGGGACTTTGAAAGATTGGCAACTATAATCAGGGAAAAGGTGCCGAGAAATATGCCAAACAAGGCAAGGAGGCTTCTCACTCGAAAATTGCAGAGGGAGCCCATGGCTATCTTAATGTTGAGCAGAAGCCATTTATATAAATTCATCCCCTTATTGCCTCTACAGGATTAAGCTCTGATGCCCTCCTTGCAGGCTGAAGCCCAAAGAACAAACCTACAAACCAGGAAAGGACAAGACCTATTGCAAAGGCCTTCCAGGAGAATCTCATTGGAAATTCAAATATCAGCATAATAAGCTTTGAGCCAGCAAGGGCAAGGATGAATCCGGCAAAGCCACCAGCAGTTGTTATGAGAACAGCCTCTCCAAGGAACTGCATGAGGATATCCTTCTTAGTTGCACCAACAGCCCTCCTTATTCCGATCTCCCTTTTTCTCTCACTTACAGAAAGGAGAAATAAGTTTGCAAGGACAAAACCAGCTACAATCAGGGAGATCAGTCCTGTGACACCCAGAAAGGCAACAAGGGTTCCTGTTAAGGCAACGAGAAATTTTATTATCTCCTTTGGAGAGACAATGCTGAAGTCATCGGATTCACCAGGCTTAAGTCTGTGTCTTTCACGAAGAAAGGACCTCAATTCCTCTACATAAAAATAGAGATTCTCCCTGTCCCGAAACCTGACCCTCATGGCAGATATGTATTTTGTCTCATTCTGGAGTTTTCTCATCACTGTCGTAATGGGCATAATTATCCTGTCGTCAAGGATATCTCCTCCAGGGCTTGTTCCCCTCTCTGAAAGGACACCAACAATCTGGACAGGTATGTTCCTGACAAATATATATTTGCCAACAGGGTCTTCCTTGCCAAACAGAAGAGTTCTTACATGAGAGCCAATGAGTGCAACATTTCTCATGCCCTTTACATCATCCTCTGTAAAGTCTGAGCCTTCCACAACAGGCCAGGTCCATACCCTGCTGTAATCGCTCGTTGAGCCAATTACACGGGTTTGGTGTCTCCTGTCCTTATAGGATACATTCACTTCCCTTACAGAGGTCATGGGAACTACAAGATAGGCAGAGGTGAACTGGGCTCTTACAGCATTTACATCATCGAGGGTTAAGGTTCTCTGTCTCTGACCGAGTGCCCTGATCTCTTCAGAACCACCAAAGATAAGGAGTGAATCGGGTCCAAATTTTTCGACAATATCAAGGGCCTTTTCATAAGCACCCTCTGTAGCGGCTACTATAATCGTAATGGAAGAAACTCCGAGGGCTACACTGAGAAGGCAGAAAAGGGTTCTCAGCTTATAGGCCCTGACCGCAAGCAGAGACTGCATGATAAGTCTCCAAAATTTTTCCATTACAAATATCATAACATAGAGGGTGTAAGGTGTAGTGTGTAGGACTAACCCCTACTCCCTATATAATGCCTGCTGTATAATACTATGTATGAATGACCTGTATTATATGCAGATTGCCTTTGAGGAGGCCCTGAAGGCCTTCCATAAGGGAGAGGTGCCTGTTGGAGCAGCGATTGTCCTTAATGGCGAGATTATCTCAAGGGCATACAATCAGAAAGAAGGGACTCCTGATGCCACAGCCCATGCAGAGATTATAGCTATAAAAGAGGCATGCAGAGTCCTTAATAACTGGAGGCTTGAAGATGCTACAATCTATGTAACAAAAGAACCCTGTATAATGTGTGCCGGTGCAATGGTCAATGCAAGGATTAAAAGACTCGTCTATGGTTGTGATGACCCAAAAGGTGGTGCAGTAAAGAGCCTTTACCAGATTCTTAATGACCAGAGACTCAATCATCAGGTAGAGGTAATAAAGGGGGTCATGGAGGAGGAGTGCAGAAGACTTCTTCAGAAATTCTTTCAGGAATTAAGAAAAGGTCATAGCTGTCCAAAATAAATTAAAATGATATTTTAAAGAGGGCATAAGGCCTCAAAAACACAAAAGAAGCGACAGGATTTATTTTTAAGATAGAATGAGGTTGTTCGAGCCTCTGAGAGGTATATTAAGGTCATGATAGGTTATTTAACAAGTTACATTAAGGTGTCGCCTTTTGTGCTTTTTAGGGATGGCGGAAGTAATAGTTGGCTTCATGCCCCTTTTAAGACTTATCTTGGTCAGATGTGAGAAAAGGTGAACTTAGAAAAGACGATATCACAGATTAGCAGAACTAATATCGAGGAGATCCTCTTCTCCATAGAAGGGCTGAGACACGGGTGGTGGAACTACGAGGAACTCGAAAAAAGGGCTGAATATATAAAGAGACTATTTTTGGAATATGGATACAGAGTGGAAGAGGATATCTTCAGTTTTGACAGAAGACCCTACAGGAACATAATTGCCACAGTAAATGGTATAAATTCGAGGAAAGACTGGCTCCTCATTGGTGCCCACTACGATGCAGCCTATGGTTCTCCAGGTGCAGATGACAATGGAAGTGGCGTGGCTGTAATGATGGAGGTTGCAAGAATACTCAGGGATACACCAGTGGCTGAAAAAATAAAATTCGTTGCCTTTACCCTTGAAGAACCCCAGCCTGTAACATGGCAGTTCCTTATAGGAAGCAAACATTTTGTAAAGGAATTCAAAAAGAGAGGCTACAGATACAGGGCAATTATCCTCGAATCTGTCGGATATACCTCTCATGAGCCTCACTCCCAGCAGATTCCTCCATTTGTAAGATTAAGAGATATTGGTACCGAAATAAAAGCTGGAGACTTCCTCGGCATAATCTCAAATAGAAGGTCACGCCCTCTCATGAAGACCTTTGAGGAATCAACAAGGCTTTATGCACCATCCCTTAAGACTGTTTCCCTTACAGTTCCCCTTAATGGTTATCTCCTTATAGAGAGCCGATTCAGTGACCACTCACCCTTCTGGGATAAAGGCTTCGAGGCACTGATGCTCACAGACACAGCCATGTTCAGAAATCCCTATTATCACACACCAGAGGACACTTCTAATAAACTTGATTTTAATTTTATGAATGATGTAGCAAGGGCGGTCACGGGATTCTGTATCAAACAGGGATAATCGGTTTTGTTTTTATCAATAAAGGAGAAATCAAACCTGAGATTCAGCCTGCAAATGTCTCTACAAAGGCATCTCATATGAGAAGTAAAGTTTGATCCCCTTCTCCTCTACATACCTCCTTACAGGTGGTGATGTTTGATAGGTTACTGCTATTAATAGCTTTTCTCCTTTAAGAAAAGGCTCTATCCTCTTTAGAGATTTAAGAAATTCATCTACATCAGCCC
>Ga0197142_1004140_pt1 | contig 11858 bp, 13 predicted proteins | sample GBS60_MetaG_FD_148614 | JGI IMG/M metagenome (GOLD analysis project Ga0197142, IMG submission 148614) | Sediment microbial communities from Great Boiling Springs, Gerlach, Nevada, United States - GBS 60_MetaG | ecosystem: Environmental > Aquatic > Thermal springs > Hot (42-90C) > Sediment... | reverse complement strand
CTATCAGCGTGTATATGGTAGTTACTGTAGCTATCGATATGAATATTGCCCTTGGTATATTCTTCTTTGGGTTCCTAACCTCCTCTCCTGCCTGTACTATAACCTCGTAGCCCTCGAATGCTATGAACGTTAATACCATCGCAGCGAGTATACCCGTAACACCGAATGGAGCAAAATCGGAGAAGTTTACTACCCAATCTGGATCTGTGTACATTACAGCAAAACCGAATGATATCAGTATTGCTATAACTATGAGTTGTGTTAACGTTATCATACTCCCTACATGACCAGTGGGCGCAACCCCCTTGTAATTAACATATGCTAATGCTATTATGGTTACTGTAGCGAATAACTTATCTGCATATACTATACCAATATTAAACGCATCAAATAGTCCTTCCATGAAAGTACCGAAGCTTATAGCATACAGACTAGTAGCTACTATATGTGCAAACCATCCTAGCCAGCCGTTTATGAAGGGGAATGGTCTAGGAAGTCCTTCCCTTATCCATCTGTACCCCCCTCCTACCTCTGGTATGGAAGAGCCTAACTCAGCATATGCCATCGCTGTGAATATGGTTATTACTGCGTTGAGTATGAACGCTACCATAACAGCAGGACCTGCTAGACCTATGGCAGGGCCTATAAGGATGAACATAGAACCTCCTATCATAGCTGCTATACCTATCATCACTATGTCTAAGAGATTGAGCGTACGTACGAGGTGTTCTTCTTCCATACATCCCACTATTGTAGGCGTAATAATAAATATGATGATCGATCTAAACCAATTAATCTATCTGATCTATTCAGATACCGAGAGTCAGCATAATTGCAGCTACTGCTAGGAATACTGGCATGCCTATAGGGACTGCTAGTCTAGCCCATTCCTTGAAGCCTATTTTGAGTATACTTGCGAATATTATGTTAGGCACATTTCCAGGTATAAGTAGCCCTCCTGATATGACCAGAGATGTGAGGAATGCTCTTATCTCATTTAATTCCATATTACTACTAACTAGGGCTGCTGTCAATGTAGCGTTATCAGCTGCAGCAGATATAAGTCCGAAGAAGTAGAGTACTCCTACGCCTAACTCTGCCACAGGCTCTGCCAATGGCTTAAAGAACTCGCCTAATAATGTCAGACCAAAGATGAATGCATATATCTTAATGGCACGCATTATGACCTCTTTTTTACTGGATCTGTAATCCGTGACATAGACATCCTCCTTACCCCTTCTCTTACTGTAAAAGTATGTTATCATAGCGAATAATGCAACCAATGGTATAAGTATATCCCAGAGATTATCGAATAGGAAAGTGAATCCTGCGTTGTAAGGCTCGTCCTTCAACTTCGCTATGGCTATAGTCGATAACGGCTCACCAAGCGGGAGTAGTGCTGCTCCTGCACCTATAGCAAAAGCTGCAAATATGGATATCTTAACCTTCATGGGTCTGGGTAACTTTGAGAAGGCTAGTAATTCAGCCAGTATGACGCTTGCTACTATGGCAGATATCACGCTTGATACAACTCCTAATGCAAAGACTAATAATGCTAATATGTATGGACTATTCAGTCTATCTGCTATTCTTGTGACTCTATATCTAGCATAATAGAAAACTAATCCAGCTCCTAATACAACCTGAGTTATACCTATAGGTATATCACCTATCATAACTGGATGAAGTAATGCCTCCTTGAGAAGATAGAATGACCATATGTTGGTTACAGTCACAACCACTATACCTGTAATAAAGAAGAAGTACTCTATGTTATGCTCAACCTTCTTAGATACTATAGGTATAGCCAGTATAGCCACTAGCGCTCCTATCTGGGGTATCAATCCATCAATCATGTCGTAATCAATCCATCCTCGCCTCATAATATAAATATTCTTATTTTAAATGAGATTACTATTATTATTTATATGCTTTGATATGAGTGTCCTGATTCCACGCATGTAACTCCTTGCTATATTACTTGGGCTTTGTGATGAGTACCAGATACATGCTAGTACATCACATTCTTTACACTCTTTTATGATATCCCACTCCTCTCTATCCCATATATACTCTATATCATGCTCGAGTAGGCTGTAGGCATTATCCTTGAACCTCCAGCATGGAACCATTACCGTGCCATCTGCGTTAACGAACATGCTCTTCCATACGCCACACTCATCGAATACCGTTCTACCATATGTTATGATCTCCTTCCAGTAAGACTCTGGTATTAGAATGAATGGCTCCTTACCACTCCTTGCATGCTCTAGTATACTCTCACTAACCTTAACCATGGCATCTCTATCTGGTAGCAGTGAGTAGTTAACATCAGATCTATCCTCAACGAAGGTCATACTCACTGTATGTATACCTAGGCTCCTTGCTCTATCGAAGTACTCCTGTGTTATGAACTCCTCTGTATTCCATCTGGTTATGACTGAGTTGATGTAGAACGTCACACCTCTATCCTTCAAGAGCGCTATGTTACTCATGACTCTATTGAAGGACTCTGGTCTCACACCTCTAACCATACAGTAAGACTCCTGCTTCAGTGAATCCATACTTATGCATACATGGTCTACAGCATTCTTCAATCTATCAAGGTCTAGGGTATGGAGTAACGAACCATTAGTTATCAGAGTCACAGGTATTCTCAAGGACTTGAGGTACTCGAGCAACTCTAGTATATCCTTCCTGCTTGTAGGCTCACCTCCCTCAACTATACTCCATATAGCATACTTTGCTGCCTTGCTCATTATATACTTCCACTCATCAGTACTCAAGTCATGCATTGCTACTTGCATCAGCTGCGCCTCCTTATCTGCATCACCGAATGGGCACATGGCACAGTAGTAGTTACAGTAATGCGTTATACTGAATACTGCCACCAAGGGTCTCCTCTTACCCATCAGTCTGTTTACGGACCATCTACTTAGTAACCTGATGGTCCTTATGGTATCCATAATCTTGGTTTAGATTCATACCTTATAAGCTTGTTGCTCAGTAACTGCAGTATAGTTAGGAGGAGTAGAATAGAATAGTAAGCATATAGGTGGGTCGATCCTACTTTTAGGTATATGAAAGCAGTATGTATAGTCAGCGGGGGACTGGATTCTACTTGCATGTTAGCCTATATAAAGAGCAAAGGGTATGATGTATACGCATTGACATTCAAGTATGGACAGTTGAGTAGACAAGAGGTCAATACCGCATTAGAACTCACATCAGTATTAGGTGTTATAGAGCATAAGGTCATAGATATATCATTCATGAGGGAGTTGTACAAGGGGAGTAATATACTAACTGATAGTAGTGCTAACATACCCTCAGGGTTCGATTATAGCATAGTAGTACCTATAAGGAACGCGGTATTCATAACCATAGCAACAGCATACGCATTCAGTATAAATGCTGGTATGGTTGCATACGGTGCACATAGGGATGACCACAACTACCCAGACTGTAGGGTAGAGTTCGTATCCAGTATAGAGCATGCACTGAACCTTGCTGAGATCGATGGTATAAGCAGAGGCCTAAGGGAGAGGGTAATGATATGGAGCCCTGCTGTAGACGGCTTGAGCAAATCGGCTCTAGTTAGCATAGGTTATAGGCTCCTAGGAGATACCATATTCAAGACATGGAGCTGCTACACAGATGGTATAATTATGGATAATGAATTGATGCAGTGTGGTAGATGCGAGTCATGCAATAACAGGAAGAGGGCGTTCTCATCTGCAGGTATAGAGGATCTCACTAGATACGCCTCATAGCACTCAATTTAAATATAATATTAATAGAGTATCAGATATTGAGAGTAAGGATAAGCGAGATATTCACAAGTATAGAGGGAGAAGGGGTATACATAGGTACAAAGACTCTCTTCGTTAGACTCGCAGGTTGTCCATTGAGATGCTATTACTGTGATACGCCATATGCATTGAGCATGAGCGATGGTAGGGAGTATGGAGTGGAGGAGGCATTCCAGATCATCAAGGAGAGCCTCAACACGAACACATTCAAGGTGAACTTCACAGGAGGCGAGCCCCTCCTACAGCACCTAGCATTATACGAACTAGCTGAGCTTATCAAGAAGAGACTAGGACCAAGGATATACCTGGAGTCATCATGCTTCGATTCAGATAGATTCCTGTACCTCCTTCCTCTGCTCGATATATGCAAGGTTGAGTTCAAGTTGGGTGATGCACTTGCAGTAGACCATATGCACCATCATATACTACTCGATAATGCATTGAAGTGTCTAAGATATGCTATAGATATGGATAAGATAACGTACATAAAGGTAGTGGTAGGTATATCTAGTAGCGAGGACGAGTTAGGGATACTGATAAGGAGGATATTCGAGGATATGAATATAGATAAGGATGATATAAAGGGGTTCATACTACAACCTGTCCATGGTAAGGGTGAGCCTACGCTCAATAAGATGCTCAAGTTCTATGATATAATCTATCCTTACTACGAGGATGTCAGGATAATACCGCAGTTACATAAGGTGATGGGGATACCATGAGTGAGAATGATAAAGATTACTATAGCAATAGCAATAGTGTTATAAGTAACGATAACAACCATATCAGCAAGGGTAGAAGTAGATATAAGAGGAAGAATAGTAGGGGCAATGGTAATAATACGCAGATACATATGTCTAAAGTAAAGATAAGCAGGCTTGTGAGGCAGTTGCTGATAGAGATAGGAGAGGACCCAGACAGAGAGGGACTTAGGGAGACTCCAGACAGAGTCGCTGATATGTACGCTGAGATATTCTCTGGTTACTCCCTTGATTCAGAGCTAGATGTCACATTCACAGAGGAGAGCGATATGATAATAGTAAGGGAGATACAGTTCTACAGCATGTGTGAGCATCATATCCTACCATTCTTCGGGAAGGCTCACATAGCATACATACCTGATGGTAAAGTATTCGGCATCTCAAAGCTGGTCAGGTTGGTTGAGAAGTACTCTAAGAGACTGCAGATACAAGAGAGGATGACCAAGCAGATAGCAGATGAGTTGGCCGATAAGGTTAAAGGAGTACTAGTCGTCATAGAGGGGGATCATATGTGTATGCGTATGCGTGGAGTAAAGAACAACAGCAAGATACTTACGATAACATATAGAGGAGAGTTCAAGGATAGAGTGTTGAGGGAGCATGCTATATCTGTGATAAAGGGTAGATATGAGTACAGTGATAGAGGTATATGAATATGGCAGATCAACTATCAACTATAAATCAACTATAAATCAACCAACCAATCAATCACTGCTCAACCTATACATGTCAATTAAATAGCAGACATAGATACTTACCATTAAATTATATATGGTACGGATACGCTTATAGAGTATGGATACCATTGTGCTTACTAGTAATAGCGGGAAGGACTTCGCTACCAGACTTGCAGGGTCTCTAGATCTTGATGTTGTAGAGGTAGAGACTAGGGTATTCAGCGATGGCGAGAGCAAGGTAAGGATACCAGTGCCTCTAGATAAGAAGGATGTCATACTAGTACACTCCACCCATCCTCCAGTAGATAGGCATATGATACAGTTGTTCTTCATACTCTCAAAGGTCAGCAGGGTTGCCAACAGTACAATATTGATAATACCTTACCTGGCATATGCCAGACAAGATAGAGAGTTCTTGGAGGGCGAGGTCATAAGCATAGGTACCATAGCAGATATAGTATGCTCTTACAGGATAAATGCGCTCATGACATTTGATGTGCATAGTATGCTGGCATTATCGTACTTCAAGTCCCAGGTGTATAACCTCTCTGCTATACCCCTCCTTGCTAGATACTTCGAGGATATGGGTTTAGATCCCAGTGGTATAGTGGCAGTATCCCCTGATGCAGGTGGGGCTGCAAGGGCAGAGGAGTTTGCAAGTATGCTGAAATGTAGATCTATAGTATTAAGGAAGAACAGAGATAGGGTAACAGGTGATGTTAGCATAGATACATCATCGATAGATGTTGATGCCCTCAACGATAAAGTAGCTATAATAGTAGATGATATGATAAGCACAGGCTCGAGTGTTATAAAGGCTATAGAGAGTATAAAGGGATTATGCAAGGAGGTGTATGTTACATGCACTCATGCTTTACTATTAGACGATGCTTACGGTAGGATAATCGGTGCTGGTGCAACTGATATAATAGCGAGTAATACAGTCCCTAGTCATGTAAGCAGGGTCGATGTATCATATATAGCAGGTGTGAAGCTGAGAGATATACTCAAGAGTAGGATAATCAGATAAATAACAACAGCAGTAACAAGAATGATATGACATGATGATAATAATAATAAAATAAGTATAACAGAAGGGTATCTGTATGCAGCTTAGACTGATATTCTTAGGTACATCCTCTGCTGTACCTACATCTAGTAGGAATCAGCAGTCTATAGCAGTGGTTAGAGGAGGGGAAGTGATCATATTCGATGTTGGGGAGGGAATGCAGAAGAACTTCATAAGAAGTAGCATAGGCATGAACAAGAGGATGAAGATACTCATAACACATATGCATGGAGACCATGTATTAGGATTACTGGGCTTCCTCCAGACTTTAGCATTGAATGGGAGAGATATGCCTATCCATATATACGGACCAGAGCCTCTAAGGGAGTATATAGAGTTCAATAGAAGGTTACTGAATATGAATCTGACTTATGATCTATACTTCAAAGAGGTTCATAGAGGCGTGGTAGTGGAGGAGAGGGATTATGTAATAGAGGCGTGTGAGGCTGAGCACTCCATACTAGCATACTCGTATCTACTGAGGGAGAAGGATAGACCCGGTGTATTCTACCCAGAGAAAGCCATCGCTCTAGGAATACCTAAGGGTAGACTATGGCATAGACTACAACATGGCGAAGATATAATCATAGATGGCAAGATAGTAAAGTCTAGTGATGTGACTGGTAGTAAGAGGAAGGGTAGGAAGGTAGGAATATCTGGCGATACCGTAGCTAACCATAGACTAGTCGAGTTCTTCAAGGACTGCGATGTACTTGTATTCGAGGCCACATTCATTAGCAGTGATAAGGCTAAGGCTATAGAGGCTATGCACTCTACAGCAAGGGATACAGCAGAGCTGGCTAGTAAGGCAGGTGTCAAACTACTAGTGCTTACTCACTTTAGTGCCAGATACATGGATACAAGCATACTTGTTAGGGAGGCATCCAGTATACATGGCAATGTAATAGCAGCGGAGGATATGCTCAGTATAGACGTGCCGTATCCAGAATAGTAAACAAAGCTCATTATTATATTATATAGATAGATGTGGATGATTTTACATGATAGATATAACTCACTATTCTATTCAGTCAACCATTCTATCAATGAGTATATATCATCAGACTCTATGGTTATCTTTATAGGCCCCAATGGGGATTCATCCTCGCTCTCACATACGCTGACCACTCCAGCGTATGCTGCCTGTTTATTGAGGTAGAACCATGTAGACCTAGCATCACTATTCCCATTCATTATCCTCCTGAACGTATTCATAACCTGCCTTGAGTGTATCTGCTCCCTTATGACCCTGAGCCTCTCTATACCATCAAGCCTTATGCTGAGTATAGAGTAATCGTTGTAATCATTGGTTGTGATACTCCCATCCATACTTATGACATTCTTTATAGCCTTGATAACCCTCTCTTTATCCTCTGAAGGATTCACTCTACACTCTATACGTATTATACATTTATTCATACTCACCACTGAGATACTCATCTATCCAGTACTTAACTATACTCAATGCTTTATCTATAAGTTCCTCCCTACTACCGTTGTTACTGATTATCTCATCTGAGTAGGCTATAGCCTCTCCTATACCAACATCCAACTCCCTCCTATCTCTAGCCAAGAACTCCTGCATACTCAATGGGGCATCACTCCTCCCTCTCTTTACTAGTAGATCGAACCTTCTCTCCTTTGACGCATGGATAGCGAGTATCTTAACATACCCGTACTCCCTCAGTCTATAAGCCTCCCCTATGCTCCTCAGACCGTCTATTGCGTAGTACCTACTATCACTATTGGAGTCCTTTATGATCTCACCTATGTATACTGCTATAGCATCTGTACCATACTTATTCCTTAACTCAAGCATGACCTTCCCTAGATTGGAGTCATTCAACTCTAACCCTCTCTTCCTAGCCTCATTCCTAACAACATCTCCCATACTTATCACTAAGAAACCTAATCCCCTGAGAGCCTCAGCTACAGTAGTCTTCCCTGAACCAGGGAGTCCTGTTATGCATACTATGAGAGGCTTAACTGGCATATATCCTTTAAGATAATAAGGCGCTATATTTATCTTATATATGGTGTATATGCGTGTATTCATAGCAATGGACGTTAGTGATGAAGATACCATAAATAATATGATGAGAGTACAGAGGGAGATACTCAGATATGCAGGGAATGCCAAACCTACAAGTAGAGAGCAGTTACACTTTACGCTCATGTTCATAGGAGATGTGAGTAGTGCCATAGTGGAGTCCATAGTGGATAGGCTTAATAGAATCGATCTCAGACCCGTTGGCGTAGAGTATAAAGGCGTGGGCGTATTCCCAAGTATGAGTAATGCAAGGATAGTATGGGCTGGTGTGGATAAGAGTTCCGCATCAGTACTCAAAGGAATAGCATCTGAGATAGAGGATAGACTAAGAGAACTAGGATTCAGAAGCGATAAAGAATTCGTACCCCATATAACATTACTACGAATTAAGGATAGAGCGAGAGACCCTAACTTCGTCTCTGTATTAAATAAGTATAGAGATGTAGTACTAGGCAGAGAGGTGATAAGGAAGATCAAGGTCAAGAGGAGCGATCTCTTCCCTACAGGACCAGTATATACAGATATAGCGGTTATAGAGGCAAGGGAGTAATTGAGGAGGGAATGATGGTGATGATATGATGAAGGATGTACTCGAGTATGCATATAGACTGATCGAGCCTACACCAGAACAGAGGATGCATGCGGATACTATAGCCTCTAGATGCTTAGATACTGTAAAGAGTATAGCAAGGAAGTATGAAGAGGTAACCGATGTAATCTTAGTAGGTTCATATGCAAAGGATACATGGCTCCCTGAGAGTATAGATATAGATATATTCCTTAAGATAAAACCGAGTGTAGATGAGCATAGGTTCGAGTCCATAGGTGTTGAGATAGGGTTAAATGCATTAAAGGAGCATAACCCCTACTTAAGGTATGCACAGCATCCATATGTTGAATCGGTGGTAGAGGGTATAAGGGTCAATGTAGTACCATGCTATGATGTTGAGATAGGCAGATGGAGGAGTGCTACAGATAGAAGTCCTTACCATACATCATACATGCTCAATATGTTGGATGCCATGAAGAGGAGTGAAGTGAGGTTACTGAAGAGGTTCATGAAGGTTATAGGCGTATATGGTGCAGAGATAGCAGTAGAGGGGTTCTCGGGTTACGTATGCGAGGTACTCATACTAGCATATGGCTCATTCATAGATGTACTGAAGAACGCATCAGTATGGAGAGATAATGAAGTTATAACTGTACCTTCATCCAGATTCAGCGTTAATGGTATACGCAATAGGTTTAGGGATGATCCTACCCCATTGATGATACCAGACCCCATAGATGAGCATAGAAATCTGGGTGCTGCGATATCCTACGAGTCAGTTGGCAGGTTCATACTTGCAGCAAGGAACTTCCTTAAGAGTCCAAGTATTGAGTACTTTACTACTGCCCCTGCTAATGTTACTGCTACTCATGATAAAGATGATAAAGATGATAAAGATACTAATAGTAAGCATAAACCAGAGATCAATAGTACTATTGTACTGGAGTTCGCTTATGAGAGGAGGAGCGATGATATACTCTATGGTCAGTTGAAGAGTAGCATGCACGCCATAGTCAAGCAGTTGAAGGGGAGTGACTTTAACGTAATAAGATCTATATGCTATGTAGATTGTAATAAGAGCAAGGCATACATAGCGTTACTATTGGACTCTCTAACAATACCACCTATAACTGTTAAGGAGGGACCGAAGGTATTCGACTCATCCAATGCCACACGGTTCATAGAGAAGAATAGAGATACTCTAATGTGGATAGATAACGAGGGTAGGCTAAAGGCTTTAGCGAGGAGGAGGTTCGTAGAAGCAAGGTCTCTGATAGAGTATATACTAACTGATAGGCTTGAATCATCTGGTATAAGCAAAGGAATAGCATCGGATATCAAGAAGAATGGATTCAAGGTTCATGTAAGTGATGTAAGAATGATAAATGGTCTACTCTCAAGTGATAGATATGCTTTCATGGACTGCTAGACCGTATAGTATAGGAGATGGTGAGTATCCATCCATAATATCCTATCCTTATAATGCAGAGTATGCTAAACTTATAATAGATGAGTTACAAGGAATGGATGTGAGATTTATAGTAACAGATGGTTCTGTTAACATAAACGGGTATAGAGTAGTGGGGAAGGGCTGTAGTAGTATAGTGCTTAAAGGCATATACAGAGATAGTGTAGTGGCTGTTAAGATACTCAGGAGTGACTCATCTAGGCAGAGTGTTGAGCATGAGGCATCTATGCTCAAGTTAGTTAATAGAGCAGGGATAGGCCCAAGGTTCATAACTAATAGCAGACATGTACTTGTAATGGAGTATCTACATGGAGAGGTGATAGGCAAATGGCTAATCCATACAAGTACACAAGACGGTATCGATGGTATGAAGAGAGTACTTGGTTGCTTACTTGAGCAGTGTTATACCCTAGATAGTATGGGGGTAGACCATGGCGAGCTGAGTAATATGTATAGACATGTAATAGTAACAGGGGATTATGCACACATAATAGACTTTGAGGGCTCTAGTACCAAGAGGAGTGTGAAGAACCTAACCTCTGCTGTACAGTACCTCTTCCTATCTCCCAACAGCAGTATACATGTTAATACTAAAGATAAAGAGTTACTAGTATATATGCTCAGGGAGTACAAGCGTAACATAAACAAGATTAGTTTCGATAGAATAGTAAGAGTACTTGGTATATACTAGATGTTGTGAAGTTATAATACCATCAAAATTATCTATAGATGATATATTGCATATTATACTCAATATATATAGAACTCATCTCTAAATTCCATATCTCAAGTGTATCATTATACATGCTATATTCACTGATGCCATGTATGTTACTGTTACTGCAAGCTTATACCTTATCTATCACTATCCTTCTGAATGAATGGATGAATGGATGAATGGATGATTTGAGCCAAAGAACCTCTCTGCTGCACTCCTTATCCTCTTATACGGATCGATACTGTACTGTATTAAATTACTGCCATCTCTGGGGTTTACGGGTATGTTAGCAAGCCTTGATACCCATCTATAGATGCAAGGGAGTATCTTATACATACATATATACATATTCTCCATATCATATGGAGTCTGCATAAAGCTCCTCTGGCTTCAAGTATCTGATAAATAGTATCTAATAACCTTCTGGAGTCATGCTCATTAGCAGAGCATATGGTTATGCTTAATGAGATGGAATATTCATTCATCCATCCATCCATCTACTACTGCATGCATGTACCTTAGACCCTTTCTTTCTTATTTATGCTTGAGACCATCGTAACCTATCCTATCATCTCTCCCATTTTTTATTTATTTTAGCCTCTACTGTAGTACTATCTACATACAGATACCCTACTACTACTATTAGTAGTAGTATGATCATTCATGGATGCTAATGCTTTAATTAATTAAGTATCCTATCCCATACACCTTCCTTCCTCTTGCCACCTCTCAATTAATTAATTAATTAATTAA
>Ga0197142_1004138_pt1 | contig 11862 bp, 13 predicted proteins | sample GBS60_MetaG_FD_148614 | JGI IMG/M metagenome (GOLD analysis project Ga0197142, IMG submission 148614) | Sediment microbial communities from Great Boiling Springs, Gerlach, Nevada, United States - GBS 60_MetaG | ecosystem: Environmental > Aquatic > Thermal springs > Hot (42-90C) > Sediment... | reverse complement strand
AGGATTTACAGATTAAGGGATGGGCAACTTTTTCAGCTCACGGAAGATCATTCCTGGGTCGCAGAACAGTTGAGAACGGGAGTTCTCACAGAGGAAGAGGCCAGGCTCTCCAAGGCCAAAAATGTCATCACAAGGGCCTTGGGAGTAGTATGGGATGTAGAGTTGGACGTAGCCACATATCCTCGCAAGGAGGGGGACCTGTATCTTCTGTGCACCGATGGCCTTTCGGATGCGGTTCCGAAGGAGATCATCGAGGATGTTTTGAGGACCCACATAGGAGATCTGGAAAATGCTGCCAAAGCTCTCATAGACCAGGCCCTTTATAGTGGAGGTCCAGACAATGTCACGGTCGTCTTGGTGGGCATCGGTGCGAAGGACGTCCCCTGGGGGAGGCAATGACGACACCGAGGCTCAGGGGCCCCTACGGCCAGGAGGTTTAAGGCATGCCAAGGCTCATAGTTAAGTTCCAAGGGACAGTGGTGCAGGTCCACGAGGTTACCAAGTCCTCCATCAGAATAGGGAGGAGACCTGGGAACGATATAAGGATAGACAATCTCGCTGTCTCCGGAAACCACGCTAAAATAGAAAAGGTGGACGGATCCTATATCATCGTGGACCTCAAGAGCACCAACGGCACTTACGTGAACAACAAGAAGATCCTTCAGGCGAAATTGAACCACATGGATGAGATAACCATAGGCAGACACACTATAGTGTTCGAGGACGAAACTCAGGTGACGAAGGCGCAACAGATCCCCTCAGAGATTCAAGGGCCTCAAGAGGAGCCGGAGAAAAGGACACCCGTTCAGGGCCTTCCACCCCGGGGTCGCCTGAAGTTCCTCGAGCCTGAAGGCAAACAAGAGATCCTCCTCAAGAAGGGACTCACGGTGATAGGCAAAAAGGAAGACGCTGATATAAAACTCAAGGGCCTTTTCGATCCCAAGGTGGCAGCGTTGATCGCCAGAGGTCCATCCGGTTATTCCATAATCCCACAGGAAAAAGGCAAGGTGAAGCTCAATGGTTCGGCCATTTCCGAGAGAGCCGAGCTGAAAGACGGGGATGTAATTGAAGTGGGTCCCTATAAGATGGTTTACGCGGCCCGATAGGATTGAGCGGGAAGAAGTCCTCTCGAGGTTGGGGCGGGGATGGAAAAGGAGAATGTCTCGGCAAAGGAGATGGGCCAGCAGGAGGCCTTCGGAGAGTACCTCGCCAGGGAGAGGAGACTTCGCAACATATCGCTGGAGGAGATCTCCCAGAGGACCAAGATTTCCATGAAGGTACTCCAAGCCCTGGAGGCCAGTCGGTGGGAGGAGCTTCCGGCGGATGTCTATGTGAGAGGATTTCTGAGAAGTTATGCTAGATATGTGGGCCTGGATGAGAACGAAGTCCTGTTGCGCTACGAGGATCAAAATCCCAAGATCCAGAAAGCGAACTTTCGCAAGCCTCTTCCCACGGAGGAAAAGGGAAAGAGGAAAAAAATTATTTGGGGATTGATCCTCGTTGTAGCAGTTGCACTCGTCGCATATGTTTGGATCGTGGGGATTAAATTAGGGGAAAAAGGTTCCCCGGTACCGCCCTCTCCCTTCAAGGGAGCCAAGGGCCCTCAACCTGCTGGCCCGACAGTGCGACCTCAACCCATGCCTCCACCGCCACAGCAGGGCAACTGAGACAACTCGAATATCATGATCCCTCTTGGTCAAGGAAGGAGTAAAGCCCTCTTGAAATGGGCCAAAAGGGGCCCTGGAGCATGGACCGCTTTTGTCCTATTGGGCCACCTCTACCTGCTCCTCAGGGTGGTGCCGGAAAGCTCGATTCTCGGTATCGGCAGGAACCTAGGGAAGGCCATACTTCTTCTTGCGGGGCCGAGGAAGAGGGTGGCTTTGGAGAATCTGAGGCTTGCCTTGGGTGATTCTCTCGAGCCGTGGAGAAGGAGGGAGATAATGGCTCGCCTAATGGTGAGCTTGGGGCTCAACCTGGCGGAGCTGGGCCATGAAGGCTTCATGTCTTTGGGCTCTTTGAGGAGGAGGGCTGCCCTTCAAGGCCTGGAAAATCTCGAGAGGGCTCTTGAGAGGGGATCTGGGGCGATATTGGCAACAGCTCATTTTGGAAACTTTCCCCTGATCTTGGCGAGACTCGGTTTGGAAGGATACCCCATAGGTGTCATCATCAGGGATCCGCGCCACAGGCCTGTAGCCGAGTTCTTGGACAATTGGAGGAGACGCTATGGAGTGAGAACCGTAAAAGACAAGCCTAAGTGGAGGTCCGCTAAAGAGGGAATGGCCCTCCTGAGATCCAATGGTGTGCTAACGGTTCATACTGATCTCAATGTATCGAAGGGAGGCCTCTTCGTGCCCTTCTTCGGCCACTGGGTGCCCAGCTTTGCTGGTCCTGCCCTCATGAGCCTGAGGACCCAAGCACCCATACTCCCCACCTTCATAAGAAGGGTTCATGGCCTAGATCACAGAATTGTCATAATGCCCCAAGTGAAGCCACCACTCACTGGAAAAAAAGAGGAGGATGTCTGGCGCATCTCGGCGATTCTGAGCCTCCAGACCGAGATGGCTATCAGGAAATATCCTGACCAGTGGTGGTGGATTCACAGAAGATTCAGGAAAAGAAGGCCCGAGAAAGATGTAGGAAGGCCCATCCCCCAGGAGGTCCTGGATGCTGTCCTTCCCGTGCCATGAAGGGCCCATTGTGCCTTGCTGGGAATCATCCCCTTGGGGGGCGAGGGACCTTACCTGGAGAATTCAGGAGGATCCATGCGATTGAAGAGGGTGGCCCAGACCCCAATGTGAATAAGTTCCAGGTCTGGACCACTTTTAGTCCAGAATGCGTCTGGGCCCAGGGCTTGAGCTCCAAAGGTCAAGGGCTCTGGATAATGATCCGGCCTAACGTTTCTTGAGAAGGGGAAATCCCAACTCCTCCCTTTGCTTCAGATACGCTAAGGCGCAAGCCCTGGCAAGTTTCCTGACCCTGAGGATGTAACGGGTCCTCTCTGCGACACTTAGGGCTCCCCTAGCATCGAGAAGATTGAATGTGTGGGAGCACTTGAGGCATTGGTCATAGGCTGGGAGGACCAATCCCTTCTCCACTAAACGGTTGGCCTCGGCCTCGTGCATCTCGAAGAGCCTGAGGAGCATTTCGACATCCGCCTCCTCGAAATTGTATCTGCAGAATTCTACCTCCCCGTTGAAGTGAACGTCTCCATAAGTGACCCCAGGAGCCCATTCCAGATCGAAGACATTTTCCACTCCTTGGAGATACATGGCTATTCTCTCTATCCCATAGGTTATCTCCACAGCCACTGGCCTGAGATCGATCCCTCCTGCCTGCTGGAAATAGGTGAACTGAGTTATCTCCATCCCGTCAAGCCATACCTCCCAGCCCAGTCCCCAGGCCCCTAGGGTGGGGGACTCCCAGTCGTCCTCGACGAATCTGATGTCATGAATTGTCGGATCCACACCGAAGCTAGCAAGGCTCTCGAGGTATATGTCCTGGATGTCATCGGGAGAAGGCTTCATTATGACCTGAAACTGGTAATAGTGCTGGAGCCTATTGGGATTCTCACCATACCTTCCGTCTGTAGGACGCCTCGATGGCTGAACATAGGCCACATTCCAAGGCTCTGGCCCAAGCACCCTGAGGAAGGTGGCTGGATGAAAAGTTCCGGCTCCCACTTCCAGATCGTACGGCTGCTGGATCAGGCATCCCCTTCCGGCCCAGTATCTCTCGAGCGCAAATATAAGTTCTTGGAAGGTCATCCTTCAAAGCCTCCAGTGAGATCTTTTCAAGCTCGGGCAACCGAGCGAGTGTCCAGGAATTTCACGGAACGAAGTCTACGGCCCACATGGTGGGCATAAAACTCCCTAAAGAGCCCCTTGGCCTCCCTCAATGAGAGCCTCGAAAACCTGAGCCTATGGGCCTTCTCCAGCGTGAGGTCCTTGGCCTCCCTGAGCAATTTGAGGGTCCCCGGACTTATCCTGAGGAGGGCCTCCTGGGAGCACTCCTTACAGACAATGCCACCTGATGACACATCAACTCCTATTTTTCCTTCCTCTTCCACTTCTCTTCCACACCTGACACACCTATCCAGCCTGGGGCCATAACCCAGAAGGACCAGGCTCTTTAGCTCGAAAAGCCTCAATACTTCCTCCCCTTGGCTCTCATTAGAGAGATTTCTCGCTGTCCACAGGAGGAGTTCCATGAAACCCTTGATAGGTTGCCTCTCCGGCAAACATCCCTCGGCCCATTCTGCCACGTAACATGCCCTGGCAAAGAAGTCCAGATCCTGCCGAATCATTCCAAAGTGCTCCAAAAGGTCTATCCCTTGGACTATTGAAAGGGAGGAGCCCCTTTTCTCCAATGCGTGAACTTTGACGCGAGACAAAAGATCCAGATTCGCACCGAACCTTTTCTTACTGGCCTTGGCCCCCTTGGCCACACTCCTCCACTTCCCCCTCTCATCTCCGTAAAGGGTGAGAAGGATGTCCCTCTCCAGAAAATCCCGAGCACCCAGGATAACAGCTTCTGTGGCGAAAAGGGGCATGATTTTTCCAGGGATCCATTCCTAATCTTCTCTATGTTCCTTGCAAAAGAACTTGTCGTCAAGAACCAAAGAATTCCCAAGGCCTCAAGTCTTACCCCTTTTCCCAAAGGATCTGGTGAGCTAGCATGGTAGAAAAAGGTCAGGGAGGAAGAAAGTGGCAAAGGCATTCGATGGAAAAGAGGGGTTCTACCCCCCCAAAAGGATAATATTGGCCAATCCCAGGGGCTTCTGTGCAGGGGTCAAGAGGGCGATAGAGACCGTGGAGATGGCCCTCAGGATGGTGGGCGCTCCAGTATATGTGTTCCACGAAATAGTCCACAATACCCACGTGGTGAGGGAGCTAGGAGAAAGAGGAGCAGTGTTCGTGGACAGGGTGGAGGAGGTGCCCAAGGGAAGTCTCCTAATTTTCTCTGCCCATGGGGTATCGCCCAAGGAGAGGACTCTTGCGCAGGAGAGAGGACTGAGGGTAGTGGATGCCACTTGTCCCCTCGTGACAAAAGTGCATATGGAGGCGAGGAAATTCGCCCGAGAGGGAAGGACCATACTTCTTGTCGGCCACAAGGGCCATGAGGAGGTCGTGGGTACAATGGGGGAAGCTCCGGAGCATATAAGGCTCGTAATTTCTGTTGAAGACATAGAGAAAGTGGACGTGCCTCGTGCCGATAAGGTGGCGGTAATAACACAGACGACCCTCTCCCTAGATGAGACAAAGGAGATTATGGAGGCAATAAAGAAAAGGTTTCCTTTGGCAGTGACACCTGCGAAGAAGGATATCTGCTACGCCACCACCAACAGGCAAACCGCTGTGAAAGAGATAGCCCCCCTGTGCGACCTCATACTTGTCATAGGGTCGAGAAATTCTTCCAATTCCAGGAGACTGGCAGAGGTTGCGGAGTCATGTAATACCAGAGCCCTTCTTGTGGACGACGTGAGCGGAATTAACTGGCCCTACCTGAGGGGGGTCTCCACTCTCGGCATAACTGCTGGGGCAAGTGCCCCAGAGCATCTGGTTACAGAGGTGGTCGAGTTCTTCAGAGCCATGGGTACAGAGGAGATCGAGGAATGGCGAGCCGCTGAAGAGGAAAAGGTCAGATTCGGCCTCCCAACGGAATTGAGGCATCTGTCGGGTTGATCCGATAAGGCTTTAGCCTTCCATTGAGGCCAAGCCGCCGACGGCTATTCCCTTGACAATACGAAAAGGATCTTGTTGCCAAACCCTCCTTCTCGGAATGTCTGCGATCTTCTCTAGCTTCTTGTAGAAAAACACACCTGAACCCGTAGATCTCGGTAGTGTCCACGAAATTGTGTGCGAGTGGGCAGTATGGTAGCCTTCCCAGAAAAGACTGGAAGAGAAAGAAGGGAAGGCCCCTGTAGGGGACAAAACCCGCGGAGGAAATCCTAGAAGAATTGGAAGAGCGGATCAAGACCTTCGCAAAGGAGCTCTTGGAGGCCCTCATGAGGGAGGAACGGGAGGTCTATCTGGAAGACCATCCTACGAAGGCCAATTGCTACTACACCTGTGAACTCCTCACCTTGGTGGGGCCGATTGAGGACCTCAAAGTCCCCCGCGTGCGGAAAGGCCATTTCCATCCCCAGATCCTCCTGCAGCGCGCAAGCGGACCTCACTGGAACTTTCCGAAGCGATTTTGGCTCTCTAACCACCCGGAAGATCTCCGCGTTTCTGGAAAGGGATTTACGGGGCATTCTACTCACCGAATAGCATCTTCCGCCTCATGGAAGTTGCCCAAGAACAAGTGGAAGCTTGGCGGGAAAGGCCTTTAAGTGAGGAGTACTATGGGGGTGTTTGTGGATGGGACATTTCTTTCCATTCCTCGAGGGAAAACGGCCAAGGAACCGCTGTACGTGGCTTTGGGGATCAAGCCCGATGGGCGAAGGGGGAGATCTTGGGGTTTTGGGTTTTCGACGCTACCTCTACACCACCAACCAACTGGAACGGCTTGCCAAGGAGGTGAAGAGGCTGCGGAAAAGCCTCTGTACTTGGTTTTGAGTGAGTTGGATGAGGTCTGGGGAGCGCGCAGGCTCCAGAGGATTTGCGGAAATCCAGATGGGACCAGATGGGAAGCTACCATGCTAACTGGACACACTAAATGCTACACTATGTTTCTCTCGCATTTCCAGCCAAGTCCCTTCGAGAAACAGAGCTCACGAGGGGTGGACTATGGTGCCCCCCTTGCATTATCAGAATTTAAAAAAACAGGTCGAATTTGAAGGAGAAGCAGGCCTGATAAGCAACGTGCGATCGTGATAGTTGATGTTTCCCGGAGCATTTGCCAGACAAGTAAAAATAAGGTCTTCATGCAGCACTGTCGTCCGCTTCGGAAGTCTTATGGTGCCATCTGTGTGAACAATAAAAAAGGATGGCTTGGCCTGGCTACAATGTGGGCGGCTACTCGGGGGCATTTCTTAAACACTCTTCGTAACTCAAGGCTCCCTCGTTGTCACCTAGAAAAATGCAATCTTCAAGCTCTTACACCCTCTTCTTAACCGCCCCCCACATTCTGGGCGAACGCCTTCTCACAGGCAAGCGATCCGGTACGAGAATTGGTGGAACATGCATTCAATATCTGGTGAGGCAGCCTGAAAATTCACTGGCATCAATATAAATGGGGCCTTGCCTAGCCCGGTGGTGAACCTCCGCCCACTCGGCCTGATTCTAGAAAAGGACTGCACACTGGTCTCCCGGCCTCAACCACAATCCAAGCGAAGCATCACCCAGTTTTTTTGGCGTGTCGTTCCAACTCTCCGCGCCCCAGGCCGTCCCTTTGAACACTACAGACTCCCTTTTAGGGAGCCTTCAGACACTCACTTGGGGTAGGTCTTCGAGCCTCGTCCAAATTGCTCGATGCTTCCCTTCTGTGAACCCTTTGGGGGGTGAGTCTAACCCAGTCGGCTCATACAACTCTGTATTTAGGGCCTTCGCATGTTGACCTAGCTGGTTCCCCCAGTCCCCCCTTGTCGAGCATTTCAAGGAAAGCCTCCAGTTGAGCCTTTATCTTTTCGTCCGACCATGCACGGGGGTCCCCCATGTCGCTTTCGAAGATCAGTGACGGAACGCCTGCCTCCCTAAGGACGTTCCGGAAATGGAGTTGGCCCACACTAGTGGCCCGGCAAGACCTAGTCCGATGCATGAGCGCGCCGTCGATATGGTATTCCTTAACCCACCCAAGAATCGTCTTGCTACCGATAAAACCAAATCCGGCCGGGACGCACACTTCGGGCATTGCCTCCGCACCGTTGCGGAGGTGCCAGCACGCCCTCTTCCATATACGCTGCACCAATCCTTCGACTGGGTCCTCCAAGTCTATTTCCATGGGCGGCCCACAATAGTATGTAGATTCTATTACCACGACGGCCCCAAGGGTCTCTAGGTAATTGAAGAGTCCGAGATTGAACCAGGGGGGGATACCGCTCCAAAATAGTCGGTATTTCTCATCAGATATGACTCCTCTCCCTTTTTGCACCCGCTCATTTACCTCCTTGTACAACGCCTCGTAAAAATCAACCGTCTCTTGTTCCCCCAGCATGTAAAGTTGCGGAATGATCGCCGTGAAGTAATCTTCCGCCCCCATGGGGCAAGGCCTTGCCTTTCGCAGTTCGAGAATCTCGTACCATATTGCCAGAGCCTTCTGGGAATTCTCCATCACCTTCCGCAATCTCGGCACGTCGAGCCGCCTACCAGTCTGCCTCTCGAGGAACGCAATCTGGGCCCTCAGGTCTTCACGCAGCTGTGTGAGGTAATGTTCAGCGATTCGGGGATCGTCTAGATCAGCGTCATAAGGGGGGCTGAGGGGGTCGGAGGTGAAGATTGGGATCGGAAAGTAACGTGTGGCAATAGCCTGGAACCACTTCCAGCGGGGCTCACATATAACACCTGAGCCGAGCAGCATCGCCGGTGCCCCCATTCCTCCCTCAAGGGGTGACTCGGGGGGAGGAGTTCCGAGTTCCACGCACCGCTTGCAATATCCCATTGTGTTGAGGAGATAGGAGCAGAGGTCGCCAAAGTATCCTTCGGCCTGCGCAATTCCAATAAAGACCGGAGCCACCAATCGAGCGGCACAAAGGGCACCAAAGTTCTCAGGCCATTCCCCATTTACGTCAAAGGCCACGAGCAACTCTGTCGGCACTCCGGCCATACACCACGCCAAAGGCCCCTGTTTGCGTTTTCTTTCCTGAGCCCGCTGGTAGAATTTGGGCAAGTACTTCTTGGACTCCTTAACTACCTCCAACGACCTAACGGCACGCGACATCTCGCTAAATTCCAGACTCATACTGGGACCTCCTTATAATATCCTCCCATGCAAAGAGGGCGGCCCCGAGGGCACCCGTAATCTGAGGCTCAAAGGGTACTTTGACCGCCTGGCCGAGCATCCGTTCCAGAGCTCCGACTATCCCTGCATTTTTCGCGACCCCACCGGTGAAGACGATCTCCCTAGCTTCCATTATCAACTGTTTGGCCAAAGAATGGACTCGTTTGGCTACGGCATTGAAGATGCCAGCAATAATCTTCGTCTCCTCCGTTCCCCTCGATATATGCGCGATGACCTCAGTTTCCGCGAACACAGTGCACACGTTAGCAATCTCTACCGCTTCCAGCCCTGTCCCCCCGGCACGACCGAACGTCTCAAGGTCCATTTCGAATACTCTACCCATGAGCTCTAGGTACCGTCCCGTTCCCGCTGCACACTTATCGTTCATAGCGAAATCCACCACCCGTCCCCCCTTGTCAAGCCTGATAACCTTAAAGTCTTGGCCACCGATGTCGATGATTACCTCGGCGGAAGGAAACAACCACCGCACGCCCCTTGCATGACAGGTTATCTCTGAGACGGTCCTATTGGCCAGATGTATTCCGGCCCGTCCGTAGCCGGTGCTCACCACAAATTTAATCTGGAATGGATGTACCTTTAAGTGCTCCAATGCGCGTTCGAATGCCTTCTCGAAAGCCCGGCGCGAGTTCGCTCCAGTTGAAACCACGTACTGTCCAGCAAGCTCCCCGTCGCGAAGCACCACTAGCTTGGTTGTGGTAGAACCGCTGTCGACCCCAGCCACGTACTCCATACAAGCCTTTCCTCCATATTCGGCCGCTGATATCACAACTGTGCCCGGCCGGCCAAGTCTTGGAACGAGGCAGATCCTTTTGCGAGCATCTCCCTGAACGCCTCTATTCGCGTCTTTACGGTCTCGGCATGACTTAAGGTATAGTCGTCGTCGATGAGCAACATCGGATAACCATGCCCGGCCAGGTAGTCACGGAGGTCCGGATAGTCTAGCTTGTGGGGATCGCAAAACGATAAAGTATAACCAATCACGCCCTTTACCCGGTATTCGCGAGCGAGGTTCAAGACGTATTCGAATCTCCCCGTCCCCGGTCCACGATCAGTCCTCGGACAAGGAAACTTCCCAAAATAAGCATCCGCAAGGCCCTCGAAAACCCCGTTCGAAAGGTCCACCCTGGTAAAATAGGCTCTGCTTCCAATACAAGTGTCATCAATGACCACTGTTGCTCCGCATTCCTCGATCAGTTCGTAGAGCCGCGGATCATCTATTATCGATCCCCATAGCAGGACCCGCGTGCGATCGAGGGGAACGTCTGATCTCCCTTCCACCTCCATCTTCAGTTCTTTTAAGAGAGCGTTGAATTCATCCGGAGGTATAGACATGCCAGCAATTAGGATTCCGAGCATCTCCGGACCACTAAGCACCGACGGCCGCCGGCTTCGGAACTCGTAAAGCTCTTTTACAAGGCGCCGATTCTCATTACTCAATTCTATGGCCCGAGCGATGCGCTCCTCGGATATCCCTTGCCCGGCATACTTTTCGAGGCTTTCTTTGAAGAATGCCAGCTCCCTGATGAAAAATTGCCGTGACCAAGGTGTCACCTGGTGTGGCACGTTGAACAGATAGCCGTATGCGGGTTTTTGATAATACTTCCAGATGCCGTAAATTCTTTGGACCATATCACAACTGTGAGACACCACCAATCCATCTAAAAAGTTTAATCTGCCCTTCAGGGCCTGTTCGAAGCAATTCCTCACATATGGGCACCCATAAGGTTCCAGATAGCTGTTCGCCTCGACAACGTCATCACCCAGCCGCCCCATGATCCGGAAAGGGACCATCCCGGCCGCAGCTATTATCTCTGGTGGAGCAAAATAACAAAGATAACCAATTATCTTTTTGCCTTCGGCCCGGAGCTCCCGCGCCCTGGCGTCCCTCGCCCGACAAATTGCCTTCACCTTACTCATCGCGTCCCCTTTACTTTCCCCGCATTTGTTCACTATCTAAATTTCCTCCTCTCTCGGCTTCCACTCTACCCATTCTTTAAGACACTTCTTGGCGTGGAAAACCCCCCTCCTCTTGCAAAAGGTTGCCAACTACCCACCGGGGCTCACATTTTTTAGCCTGTGCTAAATGGCAGGCTCCCCAGTCTCTGAACGAGGTCAGCCCTCCTCTTCAAGTCTGGGTAAATTCCTCGGCCACCTCGTTGCCGCAGGACCGTCCATAGGGGCCCACATGTAGTCGATTTCCCATTAACAGCAAGGGATTTCACAGGCGCTGTCCGCATGCGCCGCGGCAATGCAAGATATCAACTCCACCTGCCGGGGCCCCGTTTCGGGCTGCAAAACTGGGCCCCAAAGGACTTCCCTAGAAGAAACGTAACACCCCAGAGTATCCTGCCTGCACGCACACCTGGTGCCACCACCTAACAGTTCCCGGAGGCTACGAAACAGCCACTTTCGAAAACCGCACTCTCTTGCGCTTCGGGGCAGTGGTGATATCCGTGGCCCATCACGTGTTGGAGTCAGCCACCGCCATCTGCCCTCCTCGAGCGTTCTCTTTATGCTCATTGTTCGGGGGTAAGATCGACCCCTGGGCCCTGATGAACACCCAGATCCTCTTCCGCAAGCTAATGACGCCTCTCGTTTAAGATAGCCCCATACCTCACCCCACTCGCCCATCACGATGACTCACCACGAATCTGTCAGTGCCAGACAAACTCAGAACCACTGACCCGAAACTCTCGTCGCTCCGTCTGCTCTCACCCTCAAGAGGGCTCTTCCCTGCCGCAGGAATGGGCCTTGGGGGGCACCCCGGGGCTTCCATAGCTGTCTCACATTACCCCTGCACTGGAAGCCCTCACGGCTTGTCTTAGGAGACCGCCCCAGCCTTCTAAGCGGCTCGGATGAATCTCTCTCAATCATGTGATAAGGATGGCCAGATCCCTAAGGACAGCGTCCGAAAACCCTAGCTTCAACCTTACTCTCCTTCCCCAGTCGCTCCTCCCCGAACCT
>Ga0197142_1004137_pt1 | contig 11865 bp, 11 predicted proteins | sample GBS60_MetaG_FD_148614 | JGI IMG/M metagenome (GOLD analysis project Ga0197142, IMG submission 148614) | Sediment microbial communities from Great Boiling Springs, Gerlach, Nevada, United States - GBS 60_MetaG | ecosystem: Environmental > Aquatic > Thermal springs > Hot (42-90C) > Sediment... | reverse complement strand
CTATGGAAGTGCTGTGGAAACATCTGGGTCCAGCCAGGGCGGTTCGATTGTGGGCCACCTGGCAAATGGGCGAGGGAGACTATCTGTCCCTGCGCGATCAGTTGTTTGAGGGAGAACGTGTAGCCACCCTGTTTGAGAAAGTAAGAGCCTATCAAGATCGCGCGGATAAAGATAAAGATAAAGAAGAGCTAAATGGATAAAGGCGAACTTCGTCCAGCTTTGCACCTGCCCTGCGACAGTATGCAGATAGATGCTCCACGTGATTGTGGACTGCATCGGGCGGGGCGGGGCGCGGCGGGTGCGGCTGCTGGACTACCGCCTGGCGAGAGGGGTCTATCGGCGGCGCGCGCCGGACGCAGTGGGGCGGGTGCATCTGGTGATTGCCAATCTATGGCTGGGGGTGGAGGGGGATCACGTGGTGTGCTACGACGAGCGCGGCGCGGCGTTCGGCGACTACGCGACGGTGGTGCGGCAGGCGGCAGCGGCGGAGGAGCGTGCGCAACGGGAAGCAGCGGCGCGAGCAGAGATCGAAGCGCGCATGCGCGCTCTCGAAGTGGAACTGCGCCGATTGCGGGGCGAGACGTAGCGCGGCGACAGGACGGCAGGGCAGCGCCAGGGCAACCTGTCGCCGCGCCTGGTCGGTGAAGCGGGGGTTAATCATGTTGCATACAGGTTGATTCAATTCCGCAATCTTTGTTCGAGAGAGCAGGTGTTACAATTTGTTGGGATGGCATCGGGTAGACCCATAAGGATTCATCTCTATCTTCCTGCCAGGTCGAGGTCTATTGAAGCTTGACTTGGTTCTTCCGGGAAGTTAACATGAAAATTGATGAGGTCGAGTCCATGGATTGGCGCGATACCACAGTGCTCATTACAGGTGGTACTGGCTCATTCGGCAAAAAGTTTGTTGAAATCATGCTACGTGAATATAATCCGAAAAGGATTGTGATCTTCAGTCGTGATGAGCTAAAGCAACACGAGATGCGCATTTCTGGTTTTGATCACCCTGATCTGCGCTATTTTATCGGCGATGTGCGTGATAGCGGTCGTCTTTGCCGTGCTATGAATGGGATTGACATTGTTGTACACGCAGCAGCCTTAAAACAAGTGCCTGCCTGTGAATATAATCCGATCGAGGCCATTATGACCAATATCATAGGAGCGCGAAACGTTATAGACGCCGCCCTCGATACTGGTGTCAAGAAGGTCATGGCAATAAGCACCGATAAAGCTGTTAATCCTATCAATTTGTACGGTGCTACGAAATTGTGCGCCGAGAAGTTGTTTATACAGAGCAATTCTTACAGTGGTGCATATGGTACTAAGTTTAGTTGCGCACGGTATGGAAATGTGGTTGGTAGTCGTGGCAGCGTGATCCCATTGTTTCTCGAACAACGTCGAACTGGACGAGTCACTGTGACCGACCCGCGAATGACGCGATTCTGGCTTACATTGGAGCAGGGTGTGAGGTTCGTGATTCGTTGTGTTGAGCAAATGTACGGGGGTGAGGTGTTTGTTCCTAAAATCCCCAGCATGAACATCATAGATCTAGTGCAGGCAATCGCTCCTGATTGTAAGGTGGATTACATTGGAATACGACCTGGTGAGAAACTTCACGAGGTATTACTTTCTGAGGACGAGTCAAGGCACGCTTTAGATATAGGTGACATGTATGTTATTCAGCCAATTTACAACTGGTGGCAGGAAGAGAAGCGGTACAATGGAGAACCTCTTCCTGAAGGATTTCGCTATGCAAGTAACACGAATTCTCAATGGCTTTCAATAGACGAGTTGAGGGAACTGGCTAAAAACTTCCTGTGAGCTACGACTCTAACTCTTGATGTTTTTAAACCAACACCATCCTCGAGAGGAGGTATACGCTATGCGAACCCGTTGGATAAGGTATTGCAAGCGGTGTGTTATGCCAGAAACCAAGCCCGATCTGTACATAGATGAGGAAGGTATCTGTAGTGCCTGTAGAAGTTTTGAGCGCAGAACTCTAGTTGACTGGGAAAAGAGGAAACAAGAGCTATTGAACATTCTCGACAGATACCGATCATATAGTGGAAGCAACTATGATTGTATCGTTCCTGTAAGTGGTGGAAAAGATAGTCATTATCAGGTTATCAAAATGCTTGAACTGGGTGCGAACCCCCTTTGCGTCACTGCTACAACAGACATGTTGTCCCCTATCGGGAGAAGGAATATTGAGAATCTCAAGCGATTAGGCGTCGATTACATTGAGGTGACTACTAACCCTGTCGTTCGTCGAAAGATCAATCGAATGGCTCTTGCCGAAATTGGTGACATATCATGGCCTGAACACGTGACGATATTTACAATACCTGTTCGCATTGCCGTCCAAATGAAGATACCTTTGATCATCTGGGGTGAGAACTCTCAAAACGAGTATGGCGGTCCAGCCTCGGCTGCCGAAAATAATACACTGACAAGAAGATGGCTTGAAGAGTTTGGGGGACTTTTAGGGCTTAGAGTGTCTGATTTGATAGGTCAGAGTGGTATAGAGACCAGGCATTTGATCCAATATACATATCCGTCTGATGAAGAGCTGCAGAAAGTAGGGGTTACTGGCTTATTCCTTGGTTACTATTTGCCTTGGGATGGATATCAGAACGCCCTAATTGCACAGTCTTATGGATTTGAAACGTATCACAAGGCAGTAGAAGGTTCTCTTGCTAACTATGAAAATCTTGATAACGTGCAGACTGGCATACATGATTACTTCAAGTTTCTTAAGTACGGATTTGGCAGGGCGACAGATATAGCGTGTCTACATATCCGTAGGGGCCGTGTGTCAAGAGAAGATGGTTTAAGAATGGTTAAGATGCGGGATGGTAAGTTTCCATGGACTTATTTGGGTGTCCCTATTGAAGATGTTCTCAAGGAGATAGATATGAGCCTCGAAGAGTTTATAAGTGTGTGTGATCGGTTTACCAATAAGAGGTTATTCGTCTGCGACTCACAAGGCAGGTTGGTTAAAGATAAGGATGGAAACTTAACGAAGATAAATTATGATAATGTGGAGGAATTATGAAGAATATTGCAGTTGTAGATTATGGCATGTGTAACCTAGACTCAATAGCACGTGCGATAGCACTATGCGGGGGAAATCCAGTTGTCACAGATAAATACCGAGATATTAATCAAGCAGATGCGATTATTTTTCCTGGTGTAGGTGCCTTTCCAAAAGCGATGGAAAACATCAAGAATAAGTCGCTTGACAAGATATTGTACGAGCAAGTTATCGAGAGAAATATTCCTTTCCTGGGTATATGTCTAGGTATGCAGTTGTTGGCGACAAAAGGTTGGGAAATATCAGAAACCGAAGGTTTAGGATGGATTTCTGGCGAGGTGAAACGATTGGAGCCACGTGGCTTTGATAGCAGAATACCACATGTAGGATGGAATGAAGTACACTTAGTTCGAGAATCTCACCTATTCAGAAATATCCCTTCTGGAAAAGATTTTTATTTTGTTCATAGTTATCATTTCTGCGTGATGGAAGATGATGTTATTGTTGCAAGAACAATCTATGGAGATGGATTTGTGTCTGTAGTTCAGAAAGGTTTAATTTTTGGCGTACAATTTCATCCGGAGAAAAGTCTGCGGTTCGGGTTTCAGTTAATCAAGAATTTTCTCGATGCACGGGATTATCAGTAAATTACTTTAACATACGATCTGTTAGTTCAGCGATAGATTTTCTGAGCGGGAGAATTGTCTTATGCCAACAAAGATAAGGATAATTCCTATTCTGTTATATAAAGATTTTGGTCTGGTTAAAGGTGTGCAGTTTGACTCGTGGCGAAGGGTAGGTTCTGCTATGCAGGCGATCAAGGTATATAATTTGCGGGAAGTCGATGAACTAATCTTTTTAGACATAACAGCCACGATACAAAGAAGACATCCTGACCTCGAAATCGTAGATGAATTAGCTGACGAATGTTTTGTTCCTTTTGCAGTAGGAGGTGGTATATCTGACATAGACGATGTGAGAAATCTACTTGCAGTAGGAGCAGACAAAGTGGTAATTAACACAGCTTTTATTGAAAATCCTGACATAGTTTATAAAGCTGCTCAGAAATTTGGATCTCAGTGTGTGGTAGTTTCAATAGATGCACGGAGAAAGTATAATGGTTTATACGAGGTTTATACTCATTCGGGAACTGTTAATACAGGAATAGATCCTGTATCCGCTGTGATTAAGGCAGAGAAGTTAGGCGCAGGTGAAATTATTATCACGTCTATAGATCGTGATGGTACTATGATGGGGTATGATATTGATTTAGTGCGCCAAGTAAGTGAAGTAGTATCTATACCAGTAATTGCATCTGGTGGAGCGGGAAACTACGAACATATGGCTCAGGTATTAACAGAAAGCGGTGTTTCGGCAGTAGCAGCATCCAGTATTTTTTACTTCACTCATCAAACACCTTTAGAGGCGAAACATTTTCTTAAGACAAGGGGGTTTAACGTTCGTATCTAAGTATAAATATTGGGCGAGAGTTTCGCAATCTTTTGTTCCATTTTGATATGGACATAGGGATAAATACACTAATTTGCTGGTTATCAATTCGGTTATGTATGACTCGGTTTGATCTTCGATAATCTAGAGATCTATATTGTTTATCTTTTCCCAAGCCATGATGAAAGGATAGTAGTATGGGTAGACATGGTATTGGAAAACTTGCTGTACAAGGCGGTACTCCCATTCGACAAAAACTTCTGCCGTATGGCAGGCAGTTGATTGACGATGATGACATTGCAGCAGTTGTTGATGTACTTCGTTCAGACTGGCTCACGACCGGTCCGAAGACTCAGGAATTTGAGCAGGCTTTTGCGGCATTGACAGGTTCTCTGGAGGCGGTGGCGGTCAGTAGCGGTACTGCGGCTCTGCACGCAGCAATGCATGCAATCAATATCAAACCAGGGGATGAGGTTATTGTTCCAGCTATAACTTTCGCTGCAACAGCTAATAGTGTTGTCTTTCGGGGTGGTCATCCAATTTTTGCTGATGTACATCCTGACACACTGCTTATCGATCCGGAACAGGTCACAAAGCATATTTCAACGAAGACGAAGGCGATCATTGCTGTAGACTACGCAGGTCAACCGTGTGATTACGATACCCTTCGTGAACTTGCTGATCGATATCACGTAAATCTGATTGCTGATGCTTGCCACTCGCTAGGCGGAAGTTATAAGGAACGCCCGGTCGGCCAGTTGGCCGATCTAAGCACCTTTAGCTTCCATCCGGTAAAACATATCACCACTGGCGAAGGGGGTATGATTACCACTAATGATGCCGAACTCGCTCGTCGAATGCGAATCTTCCGCAACCACGGTATTACCAGCGACCATCGCCAGCGCGAGCAACAGGGTTCCTGGTTCTACGAGATGGTGGATTTGGGCTATAATTACCGTATAACAGACATCCAGTGTGCGCTTGGGTTGAGTCAGTTGCGAAAACTCGCTGCCTGGGTCAAGCGCAGACAGGAGATCGCGCAGAGGTATAATACCGCATTCGCTGAGATTCCAGCCATTCAGCCATTGGGCGTTCGTACAGAAGTTTCGCACGCTTACCACCTTTACGTGATTCGACTTGATTTGGCCAGGCTCCAGGCGACTCGGGGGCAGATATTTGCTGCTTTGCGGGCAGAAGGGATCGGGGTCAATGTCCACTATATTCCGGTGCATCTGCACCCCTTTTACCGTGAGCGATTCAGTACGAAGCCAGGTATGTGTCCTGTAGCAGAAGCGGCCTACGAGCGGGTTATCTCACTCCCCATCTTTCCGCAGATGACGGATGCCGATCTCGATAATGTTATCGAAGCTATACATAAAGTTATAAGCGCATTTACGACTTAATGAGGATGCATATCCGGAGGTAGAGATGACACATCCGTTGGAAATTTGGGAAGGCGAGTTCGGTAAAGCCTACACAGATCGTAACGAGATTGATTGGCGTGCCCGGTTACCTGCTTTTCAACAGATGCTGGATAGCATGCCCATCAAGCGAGTACTTGAGGTTGGATGCAACCGAGGGCACAATCTTGTTTGCCTTGCCGAACTTCTTGGGGAGGAGAGCGATGTCGTTGGTGTGGAACCAAACCGCTACGCCCTGGAGATTGCCAGGGCATCCAGTGTAAAGGTGGGCGTGCTGTACGGTCAGGCTTTTGACTTGCCGTTCAAGGACGGGTATTTCGACCTGGTGTTTACTGCCGGAGTATTGATCCATATCCCGCTTAAGGATCTTCCATTGGCTTTAAGCGAGATCTATCGAGTGAGCAAGCGCTACATTCTGGCAATCGAGTATTTTGCCCAAGAAGAGACGGTTGTGCATTACCGAGGGCATGATAACCTGTTATGGAAGCGAGATTTTCTCCAGCACTACCAAAGCCGATTCTCCGACCTGACGCTTATTCGGAGTGGATACTTAAGGTCTGAAGATGGCTTCGATAGGACACACTGGTGGTTGCTTGAGAAGGCTTTCAGTCGAGAAGAGAGATGAAGACTGTTGCAATTGTTCAAGCACGAATGGGCAGTACCCGGCTTCCAGGGAAAGTATTGCAACACCTGGCTGGCGAGCCAATGCTGGCGCGAGTTGTTAACCGTATCGGTCGGGCAAAAACTCTCCAGGAGGTAGTAATAGCAACGACGACAAATGCATTGGATGATGTAGTTGTCAAATTATGTGAGGCTCATGACTGGTTCTGGTTTCGTGGGAGTGAGGAGGATGTTCTTGATCGCTATTATCAGGCGGCCAAGAAATATCAGGCCGATCTCATTGTTCGCATTACCTCGGATTGCCCACTGATAGAACCAGAGATTGTAGATCAAGTGGTGCAAGAGTTCCTGGAACGCCAGCCGGAGTTAGATTATGCCAGTAACACGTGGCCCCAACGCACATTCCCGCGCGGTCTGGATACCGAAGTTATGCGCATAGATGCGTTAGATCGGGCCTGGCGTGAAGATCGCAATCCGACCTGGCGTGAGCACGTCACTCCCTATATCTATCGCAATCCCGACCGGTTTCGCATTCATAATGTCCTCAGTCAGGTGGACTATTCTGCCTTGCGCTGGACAGTAGATACGCCTGAGGATCTTACCTTCGTGCGCCAGATATATGACTATTTTGGACATGATCACTTCTGCTGGCGCGAGGTGCTCAAGGTGCTGGAAGAGCACCCGGATTGGTTAGAAATCAACCGGTACGTACAGCAAAAAGCGGTTTGAGTGGAGTCTGGCGTGAAACCTTTGCTTATTCGCACCGATGCCAGCGCTCAGATTGGTACAGGCCACCTGATGCGCTGCCTGGCTTTTGCCCAAGCCTGGCAGGATGCCGGCGGTCGTGCGATCTTTCTGATGGCTACAGAAGTAACAGCGCTCGAGTCCCGACTGTATTCGGAAGGGATAGAAGTGGTCCACCTCTCGGTTCAACCTGGAAGCACGGACGATGCAATCCAGACTTCATGCTATGCACACGAGGTTGGGGCTGATTGGGTTGTAGTGGATGGATATCATTTTGATGCTGATTACCAACGGATTATTAAGGGCCAGCAGTTCCATCTTTTGCTTATCGACGATCTAGGAGACTCCAGCTATTATTGTGCAGACTTAATCTTGAATCAGAATATTCATGCTCATGAAAACCTTTACCGAAACCGAGAGCCGCATACCCAACTATTGCTTGGGCCTCGCTACGTTCTCTTACGACGCGAGTTTCTCAAGTGGCGGGACTGGAAGCGGGAAATTCCAGAAGTGGCGCGTAGAGTTTTGGTCACTATGGGGGGCAGCGATCCCGACAATGTAACCCTCAAGGTGATTCAGGCATTGCAGCAGGTGAAGATAGATGGACTAGAGACAATCGTTGTGATAGGCGGTAACAATCCCCATTATGCAGAACTCCAATCGGCCGTTCAGAACTCGCGCTTCCCTGTCCGTCTGGAAAGCAACGTGACGGATATGCCCAAACTGATGGCTTGGGCGGATGTGGCAGTGTCGGCAGCGGGTAGCACAAGTTGGGAATTGGCTTTTATGGGTTTGCCAACACTGACACTGATACTTGCTGATAACCAATGTCTAATTGCAGAATACCTTAGTCAGATGGAGGTAACTAGCAATCTAGGGTGGTATGGTGATTTGTCTCTTGGCAAGATAGCACAAGCACTTCTGGAGTTTTCTGAAGATGCCTGTAAAAGAAGTAATTTGCATCAACGAGCAACAAGTTTGGTTGACGGTAATGGAACGCAGCGGGTCTTGCAAGCACTGATGTCTCTGTCCGATACAAAACTCAGATTGAGACCGATCCAAAAGAGCGATTGTGAGCTGGTCTGGATGTGGTCAAATGATCCAAGTGTTCGTTCTGTCTCATTTTCTTCAAAATATATCCCTTGGGAAGAGCATGCTCAATGGTTTGATCTTAAACTTGTAAATCCTAAATGTGTATTCCTGATTGCAGTAGATGAAGAAGAACACCCTATTGGATTTGTTCGGTTCGACATAGAGGGTGACTCTAAAGAGGCTATTATTTCGGTGAACATTGACCAGAGATATCGAGGTAAAGGTTACGGCCGTGAACTAATTCGAACCGCATCACAGAGGCTACTCGTATTTCATGATATAGATACCATACATGCCTACATAAAGCAAGAGAATATTCCCTCTATCAAGGCGTTCTTGAGAGCTGGGTATAACAACCTGGGTATGATTGAAGTTCTTGGAACTAGAGCACTTCACATGATCTTCCGGCATAAGGAGTCAGTATTAGAATGCAAAGACGAAAAGTAGATTTCGACACACGTGTATACATTATCGCAGAACTATCTGCCAACCACAACCAGAATTTCGAGCAGGCGGTTGCGCTCGTCCGCGCTGCCAAGGAAGTAGGTGCTGATGCCGTCAAGCTCCAAACATACACGCCCGATACGCTGACCGTCCCATCGGACAAGGAGTGCTTCCGTATCGGCGGGGGAACGCTCTGGGACGGTCGTACCCTCTACGACCTCTACAGCGAAGCCTATATGCCATGGGAGTGGCAACCCACATTGAAAGAAATCGCTGATGACATTGGCATAGACCTCTTCTCCACAGCCTTTGATCCTATGGCAGTGGACTTTTTGGAAGAGATGGGAGTGCCGATCCACAAGGTGGCATCTTTTGAGATTGTAGATATCCCTCTTATAGAGAAGATGGCGCGCACGGGCAAGCCGTTGATTATCTCCACCGGGATGGCAACATTGGGTGAAGTAGAAGAAGCGGTGCAGGCTGCTCGCCGTGCCGGGGCGACTCAAGTTGCACTGCTCAAGTGCACCAGCGCCTACCCCGCTCCACCCGAGGAGATGAATCTGCGGACAATTCCGCACCTGGCAGAAGCATTTGGCGTGCCGGTGGGTCTCTCAGACCACACCCTTGGTATCGCGGTACCAGTGGCAGCCGCAGCGTTAGGTGCCTGCATTGTGGAGAAGCATTTCACGTTATCCCGTGATATCCCTGGTCCTGACAGTGCATTTTCACTTGAGCCACATGAGTTCAAGGCTATGGTCGATGCAATTCGGACTGTTGAGAAGGCGCTGGGTGAGGTGCATTACGGCGTCAGCGAACGAGAGGCTAAGAGTCGGGTTTTCCGGCGGTCGTTGTTTGTGGTCAAAGATATGAAGGCAGGGGAGGTGTTTACGGAGGAGAATGTGCGCTCTATTCGGCCGGGGTATGGATTACCACCGAAGTATCTACCAGAGATTTTGGGTCGGCGGGCGGTGAGGGATGTTGAGAAGGGGACGCCGCTGAGTTGGAACCTGGTTATGACGGAATAAGTCGTAAGTGTTGTTTACAAATCATCCATGTTTTCAGAGATTAAGAGCCTGGCTACGAAATCAGCCATTTATGGAGCAGGAGATCTCTTTCTCAAAGCAATTTCATTTCTCCTATTGCCATTATATACTCGCTTATTGAATCCGTCAGACTATGGAATATGGGCATTAGCCAATGTTGTTTCCAGTGTGGCGTCTATTTTTATTTCTCTTAGCATTCACGGATTTATTCCAGTCATTTACTTTGATGGCTCAGACGAAAAGGAACGACGAAAAAACATCGGAACTCTTTTTGTTAGCGTTGTTCTTTTAGGTGGCGTTATTGCTCTTTTGTTAGATCAATTAGGTTCATTGCTGTTGCCTATGGTAGTTCGTGACGTGCCATTTCATCCATATATCCGCCTTGCAATCTGGACGACATACCTGAATTCATGGGGGCTAATTCCTCTCAGATTGCTGCAGACTCAAGAGCGTAGCAGCTCATACGTCATATTCTCTCTTTTCGGCTCACTTCTGCAGATAGGATTGGCATTATGGTTTTTAGTCCATCTACGTTGGGGGGTTACCGGAATATTGACAGGATATTTGATCGCTGCACTAATCATGATGGTTCCATATACAACTTTGGCTCTGCGCACTCTAACATTGTCCTTCAAAGCGAATGTTCTAAAGAAGGCTCTGATCTTTTCATTACCTCTCGTTCCTCATTCGCTGTCAAGTTGGCTGCTTGAACTCTCAGATCGCACAATCTTGCAATGGTATGTTCCACTCGACCATCTAGGCTTATATTCATTAGCTTATTCTTACGGTACACTTCTTAATCTGATTGCGTATGCAATGAACCTGGCATGGGTTCCATATCTGTTTAGAATTGATGCTGAAAGAGGCACAAAAATTGCCTCTCAATTAGGTCAGATGGGCACATATTTTGCCATGACTCTCTGTTTAGCAGCTCTTTTTCTCGGGCTGGCAGCACAACCAACCATCGTTCTGCTAACCCCTTCTGAGTATCATGATGCAGGTAAAATTGCCTCATGGATCGTTGCAGGGATACTTTTGTCGAGTCTCTATTACTTCCCGGTTAACTTTCTATTTTTGCGTAGACAAACAGCCATCGTGCCTCAGATTACAGGTATTTCGTCGGTTGCAAACATCATTTTAAATATTTGCCTGATACCTGTCCATGGTGTAATAGCAGCCGCATGGACTACATTTCTCAGTTACGGGATCATGCTTCTTTTGACATGGTGGTTTGCCCGCAAAACATATCTGGAGGTCTACGAATACAGACGTCTGGCAATCTTGTTTGTCATTACAATGACTTTGTGGATCATCGGCAATTCGATTCCTTGGTCAACGATTGGGTTCGAGATTGCGGGTAAGTCCATCATTCTATGTCTATTCCCATTCTTGATCACTATATCCGGATTCTTGTCAGACAGTGAAAAACAGCAGATTCAATTGCTCGTTGCCAAACTGCAAACACGTCTTAGCCTGATGAAATAACGTGACGTGAAAGGATTTCTGCTATGAGTGACAAAAAAGTGTTTAATACTTACAAGAGTATATGGATACAAGAATCGTCAACAGGCAACTATGAAAGACAACAAAAGCAGAAGTATCCTCTTGAAAGTTTTATTAACTCTTTAGCACCTTTAATCAAACCAATTCCAAAGGTTAGAGGACTGATACCCCTTCTCGGAAAAAAGACTCAAGGGGTTGACTTCTACAAGTATTATATAGACTACATAATATCCGGTAATCGTGGAAAATGGACTGGTGAGATGGAGGTGGTTATCAAAAGGTTACACGAACTAGGATTATCGCTTAAGGGCAAGAGCATACTTGATGTGAGCGGTGAACCTGGCTTTTTTGCATCCGATATGAGGTCTCTGGTAAGCAAAGTAGTCGTAACAGCTTTTGCAAAAGAGGTAGCAGATGCAATGATAAAACATCTGGGTGTCGAAGCGTTAAAATATGATTTCAACAATGACATACTGTCCGAAGCTGTAAATAGCTCGAAATTTGATTTTATTTT
>Ga0197142_1004134_pt1 | contig 11871 bp, 6 predicted proteins | sample GBS60_MetaG_FD_148614 | JGI IMG/M metagenome (GOLD analysis project Ga0197142, IMG submission 148614) | Sediment microbial communities from Great Boiling Springs, Gerlach, Nevada, United States - GBS 60_MetaG | ecosystem: Environmental > Aquatic > Thermal springs > Hot (42-90C) > Sediment... | reverse complement strand
AGCCAGTTCAATAAGAGAGTTCCAAGTACAAACAAAGTTAAAAGTTACAAGCTCGAGTGTGTGGCTTACTGTTTTTCACTGCTGTGGGCTGGGTTTGACGCTCTTTCTGCGAGGGCGCTATACTGGGGATCGATGACGTGCGGGAGGGAGTATGAACCTCCACTTAGGAGATCGCATTCGGATTGAACCCTTCCCTGAGGAAGCCGAGGTCTTCAGCATCGAGGAGGAGGGCACTCACGTGGTATTGGGGGTCATCTTCTACCCGTCCAAACGAGCCGAGAGGCTAGTACTCAGCCGCGAGGACCTCGCCCGCCGGGTGCGGCAGCTCCCTGCCCTGTGGGAGGATCTTGCCTCCCACACCCTTCCACGTGACGTCTTCCTGCTTTTCACTGAAGCGCTTCGCATGCGTCTAGCTCACGCTTTCGACCCCCACTATGCTATCAGCGTCACCCAGGTGGACCTCCTCCCCCATCAGGTGGACGCCGTTTACCGCCACATCCTCCCTATGCCCCGCATCCGCTTCCTGCTAGCGGACGATCCTGGCTTGGGCAAAACCATCATGGCAGGGCTCGTGCTCAAAGAACTGAAAGCTCGTGGATTGGTCCGTCGCACGCTGCTGGTCGTGCCCGCTCATCTGCAGGACCAGTGGCAGCGGGAGATGCACGACTGGTTTCGAGAGGATTTTGTCCCCCTGCGCCGTGACCTGCTGCAGAGCCTCTACTCTACCGACTTCTTCGAACGCAATCTTCAAGTATTAGTCTCCTTGGACTTCGCTCGACGGGAGGATGTCCGGGAGGTCCTGACTCGTCAGTCCTGGGATCTCGTAATCGTAGACGAGGCACATAAGCTCTCCGCGACTCGCTACGGGCAGAAGATCTTCAAGACGAAGCGCTATCAATTGGGCGAAGCCCTGGCACCGAAAACTCATCACTTGCTCTTTCTTACCGCCACCCCACACAAAGGCGATGACCATGCTTACTTTTTGCTCCTAAACCTGCTGGAGCCCCGCCTCTTCGCCGATCCGGAGCAGCTCAAGCAGGCCGCCAGGTCTGAGGGGCTTCCCTTCGTGTTGCGCCGCACCAAGGAGCAGGCCAAAGACCTACAGGGAAGGCCCCTCTTTCGCCAGCGAGAGGTCAAGAGGATCAACATCCCGCTCACCGATGTAGAGGGACGCCTCTATGAGGCGGTCACCGCCTACGTGCGCCGCTGGTACGCTGCTGTCTCCGGCAAAACTGACCGTAAGAGCCGCAACGTGGCCCTGGCCCTCACCGTGTTGCAGCGCCGCCTGTCCTCCAGCCTCTTTGCGGTGCGAGCGTCGTTGCTCCGCCGCAGGGCGAAGCTGCAGATCCTCCTCCGGGAGTGGGAACGCCGCCTGCAGGAAGAGGAACTGCCAGAATGGGACGAGGACGCCCAGCAGGACCTGGCAGAGATGACCGCAGGGGAGTGGGAGAGCTTTCAGGAGCGGCTGGAGGGGATCACCGCTGCTCAAACGCCGGAGGAGCTGCAAGAGGAGCTGGAGGAGCTGGACGAGCTCATCTGCCTGGCTCTGGAGGCCGAAAAGGCCGGGGAGGAGGCCAAGGCCCAGGAGCTGCGGCAGGTGGTGGAAAAGCATCTCCGTCACAGCCCTGACGAGAAGCTCTTGATCTTCACCGAATTCAAAGATACCCTCACCGCTCTGGAGCGCCGCTTCCGGGAATGGGGCTTCCCCTGCGCGACCATCCACGGCCAGATGAGCCTCCAGGCCCGCATCGACCAGGAGCGTCGCTTCCGGGATGAAGTCCAGGTCATGGTCGCCACCGACGCCGCCGGGGAGGGCCTTAATCTTCAGTTCTGCCGCCTGATGATCAACTACGACCTGCCGTGGAACCCCAACCGCCTGGAGCAGCGCATGGGGCGCATCCACCGCTACGGCCAGAAGCGGGATTGTTACGTCTTCAACATGCTCTACCCACAAACCCGCGAGGGCCACGTGCTCCAGCGGCTCATGGAGAAATTGGAGCTGATGCGCCAGCGCCTCGGCGATACTGTCTACGATGTCCTCGGCACCCTGCTGGAAGGCGTTCGCCTGGAGGAGCTCATCATGCAGGCCATCCTCAAAGGGGAAGAGCCCCAGCTGGAACGGGTCCTCGATGTGGACCTGGAGGAGCGGCTGGAGGAGTTCCGCCGCACCCTGGAGGAGAACGCCTTAGCCGGCCACCATATAGACTTCTCCACAGTCCAGAAGAACGAAGCGGATTCGCTCCTGCGGCGGCTCGTCCCTTGGGATGTCGCACGCTTCACTCACCTGGCCGTGCGGACCGTCGGCGGGCAGTTCACCGAAGACCGGCGTCATCCCAAGGTCTTCCGCATCAGCGTCCCTCGGGAGTTCCTCAAACAGCATGGTCTGCAGCATGAAGCCTTCGCGCGGGGCCTGCGCGTGGCCTTCGAACGGGAGGTAGCCCGCTGTGCCGACGCGGAGTTCTTCGCCCCCGGCCATCCGCTCTTAGACGCTCTGATAGACCACTTCCTCCAGAAGAGCCGCCCGGTCATGGCTGTTCTCGCCGACGAGAAGCAACGCCGTGGGACGCTCTGGCTCTACCGGGCGCGCCTGCAGGATGGGCAAAAAACCCCTGTTCTCGAACGCCTCATCGCCCTCTTCCATGACCACCCCAGCGGCGAGACGCGGGAAGTGGACCCCCGCATGCTTTGGGAGCTAGAGCCGTTCCCAGAGAGCGGCTCCCTGCCGCAGAACTTGTCAGCTGCCCTGCAAGAGTCGAGCGAGCGGGTCCGACGGCAGGTGCGGGAACAGCTGAGCGCGCTGCAAGCGGAAGCTCAAGCGCGGCGCGAGCGCGAGTGTACCATCAAGGAGCGCTGGCTGAAGGCCTGCTACGAGCACCTCCTGCGGGAATCCCAAGACAAACTCTGGGATTACCATCGCCGCCGCGACGCCGGCGAGGAGATGGACGCCGCCATCCGCCAGGAGGAGGAGAATCTGAAAGCGCTGCATCAGGAGCAGCATGAGCGCTTGAATGAGCTGAAAAAGGCACGAGAAATTCTCGTCCTGGAGCCGGAGTTGGAGGCCATCGCCCTCATCGTGCCCAAGCCGCCCTCCCCAACGGCCGCGACGCCGGAGGGATCCGCGGAGAAGCCCCCCACGCCCGACGAGGAAATCAAACGCCGGGTGGAGGCGGCCGGCATGCGAGCCGCGATGGACTACGAGCGCCAGCACGGGCGCACCCCTCAGGACGTGAGCAAGGAGTTTCTCGGCTATGACATCCTCTCCCACGGCGCGGAAGGGACACGCTACATCGAGGTCAAGGCCTTCGCGACCACAGGACCCCTCGAGCTCACGCCCCACGAGTGGCAAATGGCTCAGCGCCTGCAAGACGCCTACTGGGTCTACGTGGTGGAGAATGCCCTGACCGAACCTAAGTTGCACACTATCCAAAACCCTACCGCTTCCCTGAAGGCTCACCCCATCACGGGCGTAATCAAAATCGTTGTGGACGGCTGGAAGGAGGCGACGCAGGGATGAGCCCCGACCGGCTCCGCCAACTCATCCAACAGGGCGAAACCTTGGGTGTGGAGTTCAAGGACGAACTGCTCCTTCTCAATGCCCTCTGGCAAGAGCGGAGCCTGACGACTGCCCAAGCCTCCGGGCTCTTGCAAAAGTCCGAGGCGGACGCCCGCGCCGTGTTGGAGCGGCTGGTGGAAGCGGGGCTGGTGGAAGGGCGAGGCGAGCGCAAAGGCCGAACGTATCATCTCTCGGCGGCCACCTACCGCCGACTGGGCGTTCCATCCGCTTATGTCCGCCGACGCGGCTTTGAGCCCATCCAGTGGGAGCAGATGATCCTGCAATATGTGCGGGCGCACGGGCGCATCACCCGGCGCGATGCGGCCGAATTGTGCCGGCTGAAGGAATATCAAGCATTTTACATCCTCCAAAAATTGGTCAAGCAGGGGCGTCTCAAATCCATTGGGAAAGGACGGGGGGCTTACTATGAGTTGGCTTCAGGAAACGCATAAAAACGCAGACTCTGCGTTTTCAAACGCAGAGTCTGTGATAAACGCAGAATCGTGCGAAACAGGAGTGCTATGTGGCTTCCGAGAATGGGGAAAGAAATTAGGATCGAACCGAACCGTTTCCTCATAGAAACCCTGCCCCCACGGCGGGAGATTTCAGAGCAGGCTCGGCGCGAGAAAGCCATCCGTTATGGGCATCGTCAAAGGCTGGAAAGGGGAACCTGAGATGGAGAAGGACTGGACCTGGCTGAAGACGCAATCCGAAGGGCAGTTCCTGGAGCGCAAGAGTTGCTATGAGCGGGCGGGAACAGCCCTTCGTCCCCGTCCCATCAAAGAGGTGGTGCGCGATGTGGCGGAAGCCCTGGTGGCGATGGCCAACGCCGACGGCGGGACCGTCGTCCTCGGCATAGAGGACGATGGAACGGTCTCCGGCGTTCCGGATAAGTATCATCGAGATGCCATGTGGGGGCAACTCCAGGATCTTGTCCGCCCCCGACTGAATTTTCGGTTCGAGGCGATCGCTCTGGAAGGACGACGCATTTGGGTTTTCGAGACCGACTGGAGCGCGGAGGTGCACCAACTCACCGATGGGCGCTATCTCTTGCGGGTGGGCTCCCAGAGCCTGCCCTTCCCGGCCGGGGACATTGAGGCGATGAAGCGTTCTCGTTTGCAACGGGCCACGGAGATGCAGTTTCTCCCCGACGCCACGCTGGCGGACTTAGACACAGACCTTGTGCAAGAGCTGGCACATAAAAGCGGGCTCCATCTCTCCCCGGAAGAACTTCTCGTTCACTACCGGCTGGCCGAAAAAATCAACGGTCAGTTGCGCCTCACCCTGGCAGCCGTCCTCCTCTTCGCTAAAGACCCAACCCGTTGGCATCCCCGCTCCGGGATTGAGTTCATTCGGTGGGAAGGCACCGAACGCCGAACCGGCGCCGAGCTGAACGTCGTCAAGCGCATCCGTATGGAAGCCCCCCTGGTCCGGTTAGTCGAGGAAGCCTATCGCACGATCCAGCCATTCATCCCCGAGCGCCAGCGGCTGGTGGATCTCTTCTTCGAGGAACGATGGGCCTATCCCACCTTCGCCTGGCAGGAAGCGATCATTAATGCCGTGGCACACCGGGATTATCGTCTTCAGGGTCTCGGCATCGAAGTGCATCTCTTTGACAATCGCATGGAGGTCTGGAGTCCCGGCGAATTGGTGGAGCCTGTCACTCTGGAACGATTGCGCAACCGAGAGCGGGTTCACGCTTCCCGCAACCCCCGCATCGTGCGGGTGCTCACGGCCTTCGGCTACATGCGCGAGCTGGGTGAAGGCATCCCACGCATGTTCGAGGTCATGGAGCAGGAGGGCCTCCGGCCGCCGGAGTTCCGCCTGGAGGGGGGTCGGTTCGTGGTCACCCTCTGGAGCACGCCCATCTACCCTCCCGAAACGATGCAGTGGCTCCGGCGCTTTGAGGACAAAGGGCTTACGCGCAACCAGCTTCGCTTGCTCGCTTACGCCCATGCCCACGGCGGGCGCTTCACCAGTCGGGCGTATCAGAAACTCGTCGGCGTGGATATTTACACCGCCAGTAGGGACATCAAAGAGCTCATCCGAAAAGGCATAGTTCGGCTCACCAAGCCGAAAGGGCGTGTCTATGAGGTCATCACCGAGCCAGAAAAGGCCGTCACCGAAATCCCCCCAGAGTTAGCAAAGTTACGATCTGTCCTTGAACAGAAAGGCTTTGTGAAGAACAGCGACATCCAGAAAGCGCTTGGGGTGTCCCCCGTCCAAGCCCGACTGATCGCCCGCCGATTGGTTTGGGAAGGCTGGCTCGAACCCATAGGGGAGAAGCGTGGCAGGCGCTACGTACAAAGCCAACGAGTTATCAAACCGTCTTAGCGGGTTATCAAACTGTCTCCGCAAATTCGTTTCAAAAGGAGAGTGTGCGATAATGGTCCAAAATGAGCGCAGAGGGCAAGGAGGCTGACAGAATGACGAATCGCTCTTTGATTGAAACCCTGCTCCCCCTGCGGGAGCTTTCGGCCGAGGCCCGGCGCGAGAAAGCCATCCGCCACGGGCATATCTCCACCCTGCATGTGTGGTGGGCGCGGCGCCCGCTGGTGGTGGCTCGTGCTGCTGTGCTGGGCGCGCTCCTCCCTGAAGAGTGTGGAGTAGATGAGAAATTCATCGCGAATCTTTGCCGGTGGGAAGTCCACGACGGCGATCCCAGCGGGCGTTATCTTCTGGAGCAGGCACGCGCCCTCATCCGTAAACGCTTCGGCGAGACCCCGCCCCGGGTACTCGACTCCTTCGCTGGGGGCGGCTCCATCCCCCTGGAAGCCCTGCGCCTGGGCGCCGAAGCCTACGCCGTGGAGTACAACCCCGTGGCGTATCTCATCCTCAAGGCGACCATCGAGTACCCGCAGCGCTACGGGCAGAAGCTGGTGAGCGAGGTGAAGCGCTGGGGCGAGTGGGTGCTGGAGTATGCCCGAAGGGAGCTTGCGGCGTTCTATCCCGCCGTCGGCGGCGAAACCCCCATCGCCTACATCTGGAGCCGGACGATTCGATGCCCCAACCCCGCCTGCGGCGCGGAAATCCCGCTCTTCCGCCAGTTCTGGCTGGCCCGCAAGGCCAACAAGCGGGTGGCCCTCAAGCCCATCCCCAACCCCACAGCAAAACGGGTGGACTTCACCGTCGTAGAGGGTCGGGCCATTGACTTTGACCCCTCGCAAGGCACCGTCAGCCGCGGCAACGCCGTCTGTCCCGTGTGCGGGGCAAGCTGTCGGGCCAGCTACGTGAAGGCCGAGGCGCAAGCGGGGCGCATGGGACATCGGCTTGTGGCCGTCGTGACCACAAGGGGCAGAGGGCAAGGACGCAACTACCGACTGGCAACGGATGAAGACTTTGAGGCTTTCCGAAAAGCCCAACAAGCACTGCAAAACCTATTGCAAACACCATCCCCTTGGGCTTTCAGGCTCAGTTGGGTGCCAGAGGAAGAGGTTGAGCAAATCAAAAAACGACCTTTGCCCGTTTGGCTTGACGACCTATATCTCTACAACATGCCGAGATGGTGTGACCTTTTCAACCCCCGCCAGTTGCTGGCGCTGGTGACCTTCGGCAAGTGGGTGCGGGAAGCGCACGGGGAAGTCCTCCGCCAGACCTCCGACCCCGACTTCGCCAAAGCCGTGGCGACGTATCTGGCATTTGCTTTGGATAAGCTGGCCGAGCGAAACGATGTGCTCAGCCGATGGGACAACACCCACGAGAAAATACAGAGTGCTTTATCTGGTCATCACCTGCACATGACATGGGACTACATTGAAACGAATCCACTTGCCGGGCTCACGAGCAGCTGGGAAGCTGGTGTCTCCTATGTCCTTGAATACCCGGCCCGCGAATCCCGCATCCCGCAGGCGGGCTTTGCTCATCTCGGCTCTGCTGCAAGTTTGCCCTTTCCTGACAAGCACTTTGATGCCGTCGTCATCGACCCACCTTACCATGACAATGTGCCTTACGCTGACCTTTCGGACTTCTTCTACGTTTGGCTGCGTCGGACAGTGGGCGATTTGTATCCTGAAGCCTTCCAGTGGACGCTCGTGCCCAAAGACGAGGAAGCCGTCGTCAACCCCGCAAGGTTTGGCGGTGGTAAAAAAGGCGAGCAAATCGCCCAAGCCCACTACCAGCGGCTCATGCAGAAGTCCTTTGAGGAAATCCACCGTGTGCTGAAGCCCGAAGGGATGGCCGTGGTCATGTTCACCCACCGCTCAACGGAAGCCTGGGAACGGCTCATCCAAAGTCTGCTGGACGCTGGGCTCTACCCGACGGCATCGTTTCCCGTCCACACCGAGATGGAGGCCTCCACCCACCAGCGGGGCAAGGGCGCCATCCAGAGCACGATTCTCATGGCCTGCCGCCGCCGTCCCGAAAACGCGCCGGTCGGCTGGTACGCGCAGGTGCGCGAGGAATTAGAGCGCATCATCCCGGAACGTCTGGCGGAGTTCTGGCGGGCGGGCATCCGCGGCGCGGACTTCTTCATCTCCGCCATCGGCCCGGCCGTGGGCGTCTTCGGGAGATACCGCAAGGTGATGCACCCCGATGGCCGCCAGATCACCGTGAGCGATCTGCTCGATGAGGCACGAGGCATCGTTTCGGCCTTCGCCCTGGAGCAGTTGGGCCTGACCCGGCTGGATGAGCCGACTCGCTTCTACGTCCTCTACCGCTGGGCCTACGGCGGGGATGGGCTCTCCTTCGATGAAGCCAATAAGCTCGCCAAGAGCGCGGGAGCCGAGCTCGATGCCCTCTCCGCTCAGCACCTCCTCGTGGAGCGCACAGGAGATACCACGCGACTTCTCATCTTCAGCGAACGTCTGGAGAACGGACGATTCCGCGAGAGCTTGCAAAAAGCCGCAGAAGATGGGAGAATCGTCTCGCTGCCGGAGGTGGATCAACTCCATCTCATGCTGTACCTGTGGCGAAAAGGGGAGACGGAGATGCTCTCGAGCCTGCTGGGACAAAGCGGTATTCTCTCGGAAGACCATCCCCTGTGGCGCACGGCGCAAGCGCTCTTGGAGATCGAACAGCCTCACGGCGCCCTCGGCGAAGAAGCTACAGTCCTGGCGCAACTGTTGGGGAGCAAGCGCCTCTTGCTCCGCCAGGCGCAAGAGGCTCACGCCGCGACACAACAGCTGCGATTATTTCGGTGAGGAGGTCACCTATGGCACATAGCGCCAAGCGAGTCTGGGAGGTCTGCGAGCCCCACCCGGATGTCTTCTCCCGCGATCCGGATCCATCGCTCTTTGCCATCAGCTTGCACCACGTGATGCAGGGCTCCGCAGACAGGGACTATACGGACGCGGAGCGGTTCTTCAGCCGCACGTACATGACGCGGGCGCTTTCGGACCTGCTGGAGCGGGTGATCGGGCGCTTGGCAGGGCAGGGGCGGGGCGCCCCGATCTTACGCTTGGAGACCCCCTTCGGCGGCGGCAAGACCCACACCATGACCGCGCTCTTCCACATCGCCCGCGCGCCGCAAGTTCTCAGCACGCACGAAGCGCTCCAGCCCATCCTCAAGCAGCTCAATCTGCGCTCGCTGCCCGACGACGTACACGTAGCTGTATTGGACGGGCGCGGGCTGGATGTGCGCGAGCGGCGCACGGAGGATGGACTGACCATCCGCACCCTCTGGGGGGAGCTGGCTTATCAACTGGGCGGCCGCGCAGGCTATGAGATGCTCGCTGATGCCGACGAGACGCGCACCGCCCCCGGCGGCGCCCGCCTGACGGAGCTGCTCCAGCGCCACCAGCCGGCCCTCATCCTCATGGACGAGGTGCTGGAATATCTGCTCAAAGCGCGGGCGGTCAAAGTAGGCGACAGCAACCTCATGGAGCAGACGGGCACGTTCCTGGGCGAATTGACCTCGGCCGTCAGCGCGGCGCCTCGGAGCGTCTTGGTGCTGGCGTTGCCCGCCTCGTCGCTCGAAGTAGCGGCAGAGAACCAAGAGGCCGCCGAGCGGCTCTTCCAGTACGCCAAGAAAGTCCTGGGGCGCATGGAACTGGTGGAGACCCCCGTGGCCCAGGACGAGGTCTTTGGTGTGCTACGGCGGCGGTTGTTCAAGAGCATCGGGCATGAGCGCGAGCAGAAGAGGGCTGTGGAAGCCCTGCGACAGTACTACGACGAGTATGCCCGCTTCTTCCCCGACCGGCTGCGCTCGCGCGATTACAAAGAACGGATGCTTCAAGCCTATCCCTTTCACCCGGAACTGATTGATCTGCTCTATGAGCGCTGGGGGCCACACCCGCAGTTCCAGCGCACCCGCGGGGCGTTGCGCTTGCTCGCGCTCGTATTACGGCGTGTCTTCACTCAGCGGGATGGATCGGCAATGCTCATCCAGCCCCATCATATTGACCTGGCTGACCGCCACATCCGCGGGGAGGTGGTGCGGCTCCTGGACAGCAGCTGGGATGTCATCGTGACCGGCGACGTGCTGCAGCGGGCACGAGATATAGAGCAGCAGCTCGGCGGCGAATACGCCAGAGAGCAAATGGGGAAAGGCGCGGCGTCTTGTGCTTTTCTCTACAGTATCTCCGCAGCTACTCGCGATGCCGGGGCCACCGAGGAAGAGATCCGCACTGCTCTCTTGCGCCCACCGATCAACCCGGCGATGGCCTCGGAGGTGCTGGGGCGGCTGCGCGAAGGGCTGTGGTATCTGCGCTACCGCGACCGCCGCTATCTCTTCACCGCGAAGCCCAACCTCAACAAGGTCATCCTGGACTTTGAGAGCGAGGTGACCGACGATGCGGTTGAGGAAGCCCTCAAGGATCGCCTGAAGGCGCTGACCGGGAGTGGCCTGGGAATCTTCCACGTGGTCGTAGCCCCGCACGCGGCTGACCTTGTGCCCGACCGCGCCCAACCAACCTTGGTGGTGCTCTCGTTTGATGTGACGAGCCCTCAGGAGTGGATGGCGCAAGCGGTGGAGCGTGCCGGAGAGGGGATCCGCACCAACAAGAATATGCTCGTCTTCCTCGTGCCCGATAAGACGCGGCTCCCGGCGCTCCGGTCCGCCCTCAGGCGCTTGCGCGCCCTCGAGGAGCTAGAGCGCTCTCCTTCCTTCAAGGAGATGGAAAAGGAAGACCAACAGCAAGTCAAAGATCAGCTGAAGGACAAGAGGACAGAAGTGGAAGCTCTGCTCCGCCAAGCTTACCAGGAGGTATATCGTCCAGGTAACGGCAGCGTGAAGCGAGTCTCTGTCACCAGCCCGGTCGAAGCCAAGACCTTGGACGAGTATGCCAAACAAGTCTTAGAGAAAGCTGGGGTTCTTTTAGAGCGGGTGGGGCCGGAGTATCTGAAAGACACATTACGGGTGGAGGATGCTAAGGAGGTGCCCCTCTCTCAGGTGACCAACCTCTTCACTGGTGTGGCGGGGCAGCCAGTTCCAAAGAATCCTCAGGCGGTGCTGCAGCAGGCCGTGCAAGAGGGTGTCAAGCAAGGCCTGTTCGGCGTGCGCGTGGGCGAGCACGTCTACTTGCGCCAGGACGTGCCAGAGGAAGTACTCAAAAATCCTAGCGCCACCCTGATCGCTCCGGGGGCGCCCCCGCCTCCGCCACACCCCTCCAAGAAAGCCGGACCGGTCACCTTGAGGGTGCGCACAAGTGCCAGCATCCTCTACCCTCTTTTGCAGGCAGCACAGAAGTTGAAAGACCTGCAAGAGGCATCGGTGTCACTGGAGGTGCACGACCCCACCGGCGAGATGGCCCGGCTGCGGGCAGACCTAGAGAAACTATTGCGGGACTACGGCTGCACGGTGGAGTGGGATGATGAACCTGAATGAAAGTAAAGATTTCGTGCCGAGGGGGGGACTCGAACCCCCACGGGTTACCCCACACGCCCCTCAAACGTGCGCGTCTGCCAATTCCGCCACCTCGGCCTAGACTCCGTCTGGACTGTACACCGTGCTACCTCAGGGCAGCACATAGAGCTTACCCTTGAATCTTAGCTCATAGCTGCTGATCTGTCAAGCTGGCCACGAACCTAACCCTGGCTCCCCTCTCCGTGTCGGGGAGGGGCCGGGGGAGGGGTCTTCACCCACGATATATCTCCGTCCCCGCCCGACCCTCCAGCGCCTCCGCAGCCCTCTCCAACGACGTAATATACGCGCGCTCGCCCCCGCCCTCTACAAACCGAACCGCTGCCTCGACCTTCGGCCCCATGCTCCCCGGCGGGAAATGCCCCTCTGCTAAATATTTTCTCGCCTCCTGCACCGAAAGTTTATCTAGAAAGACCTGCTGCGGCGTCCCAAAGTGCAGCGCCACCCGCTCGACGTTCGTCAAAATCAAGAGAATCTCAGCCCCAAGCCCTTCAGCCAACAGTGCCGATGCCAAGTCTTT
>Ga0197142_1004133_pt1 | contig 11872 bp, 10 predicted proteins | sample GBS60_MetaG_FD_148614 | JGI IMG/M metagenome (GOLD analysis project Ga0197142, IMG submission 148614) | Sediment microbial communities from Great Boiling Springs, Gerlach, Nevada, United States - GBS 60_MetaG | ecosystem: Environmental > Aquatic > Thermal springs > Hot (42-90C) > Sediment... | reverse complement strand
AAGGACGTAGATGGCCTCCGCGCTCACAACTGACCTCTAACGGGTGACTTCTAGCGCTTCACGGACTGCCGCCAGCGCGTCTATACGACCAAAGCCGTAAACGTTGTTTTGGGCGCCTGTATCTCCACCACATAAGTCAGGAGCAGGAACATGATGCGCGGTGCGGGCAAGGATCGCTTCCGTGGTATCGATGTCCCCGATCAGTGTCGGATTGGCAGACCACATCAAGGCCACCACGCCAGCAACGTGCGGCGTGGCCATGGAGGTGCCGCTGGATGGAGCATATCTCCCCCCGGGAAGACTGGAGAGCACATCCACGCCCGGCGCAGCGATGTCAGGCTTAATGCGCCCGCTGCCGTCAATCAACACCGGCCCTCGGCTGCTGAAATCGGCGATTCTCCCCTCAGCATCAAAGGCCCCCACGGTAAAAGCGGCATCAGCGCTGGCCGGTGAGTCCACAGTGCTACAGGCCGGGCCTTCGTTCCCCGCCCCCACAATGAACATCTGCCCGGCGTTCCGCAGATGCTCAACAGCGATAGAGAGCGTGAGACCATCGCAGCCCTCCTGTGGGGGGCATCCCCATGAGTTGCTAGTGAGGTGCGCACCGCGTGTCGGATCGCCGTCTCGGAAGGGATCGCCACCCTGCGGAAAGGGTGCCAGCAGAAACTGCATACAGTCCAGATAATAGGGTGGGTTGCCGAGGTTACGGGCTAGATTGCGGCAGGCGATCCACCTCGCATCCGGCGCCACGCCGATACCACCCTGGCCGAGGATAGTGCCCAACGTGTGCGTACCGTGTCCGCCGCCGTCGGTTGGCTCATCAGTGCCGTACCAAGGGTCAAACCACGTGTAGTTGTGATTGTCCTCCTCGCCCAGATACTGGCTGCGCAGCGCCGGATGCCGCCAATCCACGCCGCTGTCAGCATGGCCGATGATGATGCCTTCCCCCGTCACGCCGAATTGTTCCCACACCTGTTCGGCGTCGATGGCATCCACTCCCCAGCTGAGGCCGCTAGGCTGGTTTCCGCTAGGGATCATGTCGAGGAGACGCAGGTTGTGCGGTAGAGGGCGTGTGTGAGGGCTGTTAAGGATGCGGGCCACGTCAGGGCGGGAGGCAATCCCATAGCGCAGCAGGGGGTTGAACGTCTCAACCTCAATGCCGTTGACAAGATAGTAAGGCGTATACGTCACGCCACGCGCATCCAGAAAGGCGCGTAGGTCGGCCTGCGTCTCCAGCGCGTGCTTTGTGAGCGTCTCGTAGACGGCGCGATAGCGCTCAGTGCGATCGGGGATGCTGCGTGCAAAGGACGTGTCGGCTTGATCAACCATCACTACAAAGAACGAATCGGGCTGCAAGCCCGGCTGACCCAAACCTGCGTACAGCCCCCCTGCGAGCATCCATGCTGTCACGCCGATCCCCACGATGGCGAGCCTGCGTTCGGCAAGGCGGAGTACCCATTGACGCATTGCCAACAGCGCCACGCTCAGCCCTATGCCCAACGCCAGCGTGGGCAAGATCGCCCCGCCCCACGCAACAGCCATCTCGTCGATCATCCAGTCGCCTTCAAAACCCTCCGTCAGGGTGAAGGGGAAGAGAAAAGCGATCACGAAGAAGGTTAACGTCACCCACCACTGGCGGCGCAGATCGGCTGGCCGGTCGCTCACCAACAGCGCCCCACCGATTAGCCCCAACGGCCATAGGCTGAGCAGGAATACATCACCCTGCATCCAATAGCCGCGCACGGCGAGCTGTGCAGGCAACAGCGCGGCGAACGTTCCAGCGGCCAGCAGCGCTGACCAGAAGGGACGCTCGGCGGGAAACTCGCCGTCATAGAGGAAGATCGTCCGCAGCAAGACAGCATTCAGCAAACCGCTGGCCAGCGCCTCCAACACGCCAATTAAGGTCTCGCCGATGGTTCCTAATGCACCGACGACACCCCAGGCCAGCGAGACCAGCGCACCCATCCCTATGCTCAGCAGCAGCCATCTGGCCGATGGTTTAGCGAAGAAGCGCTTACGCCCAACGAAGATGACGATCAGTGTATAGAGCAGCGTAATCACGGTGGGCAGCGTAGCTGGCAGGCCCGGCCAGCGCAGGGTTAAATCGACGGCCAACAGCCCACCTGTCAGGCCGGCGTGCCCACCGGCCAGTGCAAGTGCCAAGGCTATACCACGCCACAGCCAGAAGCGCTCCCCGCGCAGGAGAACAGCCGCCAGCCCGAAGGGGACAATCAGCCCCAGCCCGTAGACAGCGGCAGAAATACCAATTACAGTGGCGTCAGGCTGCAACAGCGTATTGAGCCAAATCGTGCCCGCACCGGCTGTGATGGTGAGCACAAAACCGACGATCAGCGCCGTGAGGCAGCCATGTGGCCGCCTCACGCCTGGAGGAGGCGTAGCAGGTTGGGATGACAGTTCCACCATAATCGGCGGTCTACTCCTAGCGTAAAGCGGTCTCCATTGCTTCTTCCAGCGAGCGCACAGCAGTAATTTCGATGCCTTTGGGCAGGGGATCGCCGCCGCGCCGAGCGGTTTTGGGGATGAGAGCGCGGCGGAAACCCAATTTGGCCGCTTCGTTAAGCCGCGCCGGAAGCTGCCCCACCGCACGCAGCTCGCCGCTCAACCCCACCTCGCCCACAACGACAAGGTCGGCTGGCAGGGGGCGATCCTTGACGCTAGAGGCAATGGCCAGCGCAATGGCGAGATCGGCAGCGGGTTCGTCAATGCGCAGCCCCCCGATCACGTTGACGAAAATATCCTGCTCCGAGAGGCGCAGGCCAGCGCGGCGCGTCAGCACGGCAGTGATCAGCAACAGGCGGTTGATGTCTACACCGTTGGCCGTACGGCGCGGATTGGCGAAACTGGTCAGCGTGGCCAGCGCTTGCACCTCGGCCAGCAGAGGGCGTGTGCCCTCCATGGTGGGCACAATCGCCGAGCCGGGCGCGTTGACCATGCGCTCGGCCAGGAATGCCTCAGAGGGATTGGGCACTTCTACCATGCCACGTTCTTGCATCTCGAAGACGCCCACTTCGGAAGTCGCCCCAAAACGGTTCTTGACGCTGCGCAGGAGACGAAAAGACTGATAGGCATCACCCTCTAGGTAGAGCACGGTATCCACGATATGTTCCAGCACGCGCGGGCCGGCGATGCTGCCCTCTTTGGTGACATGCCCCACCAAAAAGACCGCAATTCCCGTATCCTTGGCCAGCCGCTGGAAAACTGCCGCACACTCACGCACTTGGCTGACATTGCCCGGTGCGGAGTCCAGTTCTTCACTGTAAGCCGTCTGGATCGAATCGATGACCAGCACACGCGGCTGCACCTTCTCCACATGGGCCAGGATGGCGTTCAGGCTGGTCTCGGTGACGATGTACAAGTTCTCGCTGGTGATGCCCAAGCGGTCGGCACGCATCTTGATCTGCCGCGCTGATTCCTCACCGGAAACGTACAGCACCGGCCCGGCATAATCGGCAAGCTGCGCCGAGACCTGCGTGAGCAGCGTGGACTTGCCGATCCCCGGCTCTCCCCCAATCAGGATGAGGCTGCCGGGCACGATGCCGCCGCCTAGCACGCGGGCGAACTCCTCCATCGGCAAGGGTAAACGTTCCCAGGGGTCTCCGGAGACCTCTGAAAGGCGCTGTGGTTGGGAACGAACGACGGTAGTTTGCCATGCAGGGGCCGCTGGCTCGGCAGAGATGACTTCTTCAACCATCGTGTTCCATTCACCGCAGGCAGGGCAGCGCCCCATCTCGCGGGGGCTGGTACGCCCGCAGTTTTGGCAAACATAGATTGTGCGGCTTTTAGCCATACAGGAGACCCTTGGTTGATAGGGGAGCAGCACAGACTCCCCTCGATCCTCACAGCCGTCTGGATTCTATTCTCACTTCGGCTTGCCGGCTACTGACAAGGCGGCTCACAACCGATGCTCAACTTTCCCGATGCAGCAAACGCTCCACCATCTCGAACAGCGCGACCCTAGCATCGCCCTGCGGCGCTGCCGCGTTCAGGTGTGCCAGCGTGCGCTCGGAGTACGTAAGGGCGAGGTTCTCGGCATACTGCCGCGCCCCGCTAGCATCCAGCAGGGCAATGGCACGTGAAACAGCCGCCTCATCGAGCACATCGGAACGTGCATACAGATCGCGTAGTTCCGCATCACGGGCCAACCCATAGAGCACAGGCAGCGACTTTTTACGCTGACGAATGTCATAGGCTGCTGCCTTCCCCGTCACCGAAGGGTCACCCCAGATGTCCAGCACATCATCCATCGCCTGAAAGGCCATCCCTAGGCTGTGACCAAAAGAACGGTAATGCATCTGCACCTCATCGCTGGCCCCAGCAGCCAACGCTCCCAATTGCGAGGCGCTGGCCAATAGCGCCGCCGTCTTACCCGCGATCATGTCGAGATACTCCTCGATGCCAACTTGTTCGCGCTGCTCAAATGACATGTCAAGGTGCTGGCCGCGCGTCAGCTCAAGGCAGGTATAACCCAGCACCTCCATCATGCGCTTGACGAGGCGGGCGTCGGCTTGCGGTGGCATAAGGCGCGGCACGGCAAGATGCGCCAGCGCGAACAGGGCATCGCCCGCGTTGATGGCCTGCGCTTCCCCCCAGATCGCCCAGACGGTAGGGCGATTACGGCGGGTTGGGCTACGGTCTTGGATGTCATCGTGCAGCAAGGAAAAATTGTGGATGAGCTCCACCGCCGCAGCAGCGGGCCGCGCCAGATCGATATCGCCGCCTGCTGCTGCACAGGTCAGCAAGGTCAGCAGGGGGCGGATGCGTTTGCCGCGCTCCGCCTCAACCGACTCACCGGATGCATCCACCCAGCCCATGTGGTAGTGCAACATACGGTAGAACAGCGGTGGTGCTCCATCCGGCGGAGTCAGCACCGCCCGCAGGTCGGACTCGACGAGGGGCAGATAGCGTGCAGCGTAGCGCTCAAGTAACGTCATGGTCAGGATACCGATAGCAGAGGCGTCTGACGTAAGGCGTTCAGATCGCGCGCACCCACACAGAGCATGGTGACGCGGAGCTGGGCGAGAATGACGCGAATGGCCTCGTCCAGCGCCTGCGGTGACTGTGCTGCCGCCCGCAGGAACGGCCCGGCGATGCCGCACAGCGACGCCCCCAACGCGACACACTTGGCGACATCAATCCCATCACGCAGGCCGCCGCTGGCAAACAGGATCAGATGGGGCGCAGCACGGCGGGCCATCTGAAGCGACTCGGCGGTGGGGATGCCCCAATCGGCAAAGGCGCGCGCCACACTGGCGTGGAAGGCTGTCGGGGCGCGGTGATACTCTACTTCGCTCCACGAGGTGCCTCCTGCGCCCGCCACGTCGATCGCCGCCACACCGGCGTTGGCCAGCTGGCGTGCGGCCTGTTCTGAAATCCCCCAGCCCACCTCCTTAGCGATCACTGGCACAGACAACTGGCGGCATACCTGCTCAATCTTGCCTAACAGGCCAGCCCAACGTGTATCCCCGGCGGGTTGAACCGCTTCCTGCAACACGTTGAGGTGCAGGATCAGAGCATCTGCCTCAACCATTTCCACAGCGCGGCGGCAGTGATCTACGCCATAGCCGTAGTTCAACTGTACCGCCCCCAGATTGGCAAAAAGTAGAATATCGGGCGCAACCGAGCGCACCTTGAACGTATCGGCCAGACGAGGGTCCTCAAGCGCCGCTCGCTGCGATCCAATGCCCATCGCAAGACCGTGCTGCTGTGCCGCCGTCGCCAGCCGCAGGTTGAGCTCCCGCGCCCGATCTGTGCCACCTGTCATAGAGGAGATCAGCAGCGGCGCGGCCAACCTGCGGCCAAAAAGTGCCAGTGTGGTATCGACCGCCTCCAAGTCTAGCTCTGGAAGGGCTTGATGGATAAAGCGATAGCGTTCCAGCCCTGTGGTCAACGTTGGAAATTGGACATCTTCCTCCAAGTTAATGCGGATGTGATCGGCCTTGCGCTGACTGATATTCTCCCTACGCCTGCCTTTAGAACCCGTAACTTCACCCATCAGATAGTGTTCCTTCTATGTGAATGACATCCCACCCCTGGCCTGAATCTACCTAATGGTAATAAGCGCGGCCTAATTCGGCCACTTGTTTTTGACGAAGCCATTACTCATGATAAACTACTTAACAGTCCGTCAAAAGCGACCTACCAGGAGGAACAGAAATGGCAACTACCGAGGAGCGTGTCCGGAAGATCATCGTGGAGCTGCTCGGCGTTGACGAATCGAAGGTCACTCGCGACGCCCGCTTCCGCGAAGACTTGGAGGCCGACTCGCTCGATTTGGTTGAGCTTATCATGGAATTTGAGCAGGAGTTCGGCGGCGAGATTTCCGACGAGGAAGCCCAGTCCATCCAGACTGTCGGGCAGGCCATCGACTATATCGAGCAACGCATGGTCAAGTCATCCTAGTTTGGCTCACCGCCGGGGCGGCCAACTTATCTCACCAATAGGCCAAGCAGTGGCCTGTTTGCATTTTCCCTATACCTGCGAGCCGGATGCTGAATCCCACCGTGCGCAGCGAAGCATAGCCACCTGCAGGAGGGCAGCCACCATCAAGCCGAAGACAAAAGCCAGTACCCCCCAGCCGGCCGAGATGGAGTGGGCGTAGCGCACCTCGAAGGGGCGGCGCAGTATGAGAAAGGACCAGCCCCCTAATCCGGCAGCCACAACCGATAGCACACCTACCAGACTACTGCGCACCCTGGGAGGAAGTAGGTCCGTGAGGGCGCTGGCTACAAGTCCTGCCCAAAGCACCATGGCGACAACAAAGCGCACCCCATAGACGTCGGAATGCCACAGCGAGAGCACTTGTGGATAGGGAGGGAGCAGCACAAGGCCGGGGAGCGAAGAGAGCCCGCGCAGGACCCAGCGTAGCCACACCTGGCGCACCGATCCAAGCGCTATGGCCAGCCCCACAACTGCCAATGCCAGCGCCAAGCGCAACAGGTTGGGGACGCCCGCCAGTGGGCCAGCACGCACCTCAAGCAGAACATCCGACCACTCGGCTAGATAAATGGCATTCTGCGTCAGGCTGGCCGTGTGGTGGGGGATCCAAGCCCCCCACATCCCCACCCATGTCAGCCAGAGAGCCAGCAGGGCGATACGATCCAGCCGCAGAGGATCAGTCCTAGCGCCCTGACTCTTCCTTGAGCCGTTCAAACGCACGGCTGATCTCTTTATCCTCCTCTTGTTGTCTGGCAAAGAAGTTCTCGATGAAGGCGCTACGCCGCATACGCAGCGCCATAGGCATCACCACGCGCAAATCATCCACCGTCGCCAGCTCACGGCCATCGGCGGCGGCATAGGCCCGCGCTGCCTCAAACATGGTAAATTCTGCACGATGGGAATGGATATTCAGCATTCGAACAAGGCGCAGGCCCACGTCACGCGCCTCGGGTGACAGCCCCACGCGGGGAAGCCGCTCGCGCGCCGCCAAAATATCCTCTCGCGCTGCCTGTGTCTCCTCTTCGTAGAGCCGGATAAACGCACGCGGGTTTGCGCGGAAATCCCGCATGCGCTCGTAGACACGCATGCGCTCATCAGGATCGCTGAGGCCGCCGACCAGCACACGCAGACCGAAGCGATCCAAAATCTGGGGGCGCAGGTGGCCCTCCTCTGGATTCATAGAACCGATGAGCACAAAACGCGCCCGATAGGTAGCACGCATAGGGCCGCGCCGCACTGTGTACTGCCCTTGGGCGGCAGCGTCCAGAATGGCGTCCACAATCTCATCGGAGAGCAGGTTGACTTCGTCAATGTACAGCAGATTGCGGTCGGCGCGAGAGAGGATACCGCGCTCGAGGCGGACACGGCTCTGTTGCAGGGCAATGCGCTCGTTGATGCCGCCGATGACATCCTCCAGGCGGGCGTTGAGCGGCAGTTCAATTAGCTGGGCGGGTTCGAGCCGCGTGATGCGCTCCCCGGCCTCCAGTTTCGCGGCGCATTCATCGCAGACGCCGTCGCGACCATCGGCGGCGTAATCTTCCGGCATACAGCCGTAGATGCATGTGCTGCGCTCTACCGGCGGCAAAAGGTCGCTGAGGCCGCGTGCAGCAGTGGTTTTGCCGGTTCCGCGTGGGCCGATAAGCAGGACGCCGCTCACATTGGGGTTGATCACGGCGAGCAGCAGCGCTACACGCATCTCTACCTGACCCACCAGCGCCATAAAAGGGAAAGGGAGGTGCTCAGCAAGGCCTAAATCTTCGGCGGGCGCCTTCAGGATGCGCTTGGCCGAGCGACTTTCCAGAAGTCGCAGCAACATGGACGAGCGGCCCTCAGCGCCGCCATCCGGCGGTGGGGAAGAAAATGGCAACGGCGCACCACTCTCACTGTAATCTTCCAATTTCTCACCCCGCTCGTTTAGGCATTCAGGTCGCTTCCCCCATATCGGGGCGACGGTCGGAGAGTCGCTTAAAGATATCCGGGTCCCGCTCTGCCACGTCAACCACAGTATGGCTTAGTTCGGCAAAGAGGGGGGGCAGCGGGGGCAGAGTAGGCAGGTCGGGTTTGGCGGGCACCGCCGGTATGCGGGGATGCAAATCGTGGCGTAGCTCAGAGCGCCGGCGCAGAATACGGCCATCGCGGCTCAACGTCCCGATCCACTCGCCATCCGCTTTGTACACGTCTTCCCCTTCTACCCAGCCGATCCAGTGACCAGCCGGATCCCAGAGGTGGCCGTCAACAAGCGTGGCAATCCAGTCTCCACGTGTGTTCCAGATAAATCGTCCGGCAAACTTGGTGGACATGATTCCCTCCGCTTGCGCTACAATGCAGCGCATGACACCACGATTTTATCTTAAAGGCGAAATGCTGTTTGTACAAGACAGGACTGATGGCATAATCAGGATTGATAGCATAATCAGGCCAAGAATGGGTATCATACCGGCATGACCGCCCAAGAAGGGGAGCAAGCTATGCACATCTTCACCCGCGCTGAGTTCGAAGCCGCTGCCGCAACGGTGAGCAAGCGTACCAAGCATCAGCCACGCGTGGGCGTCGTGTTGGGATCGGGGTTGGGCGATCTAGCCGAGGCAGTTGAACAGGCCGACGTTATCCCCTACGATGACATCCCACACTGGCCGCGCTCAACTGTCGCAGGGCACAGTGGGAAGCTCCACATTGGCTATCTGGAAGGCCAAGCGGTAATGGTCATGCGTGGGCGTGCCCACTACTATGAGGGATATCCCATGTCGCAGGTGACGTTGCCCATCCGCGTGATGCAACTGATGGGTATTCGCATCGTCATCCTGACCAATGCAGCGGGCGGCCTGAACCGCAACTTTCGGGCAGGTGACTTGATGCTGATCACCGACCACATCAACCTGATCGGCATGGCAGGGCATAACCCGCTGCGCGGGCCGAATGACGAAACACTGGGCACACGCTTCCCCGATATGAGCCAGGTTTACGATCCCGAACTGCGTCGCCTTGCATTAGAAGTCGCACGCGAGGCCAACATCCCCCTGTGGGAAGGGGTTTACATCTGCTTGGCCGGTCCCTCCTTTGAGACGCCGGCGGACATCCGTTTCCTGCGGCTGATCGGGGCGGATGCGGTCGGCATGTCCACCGTTCCGGAGGCAACGGTAGCTCGGCACGGTAGTATGCGCGTGCTGGGCATCTCAGGGATCAGCAACGTTGCTATTGACACGCCGGATGCCGAGAGAGAGACCACCCATGAAGAGGTGCTTCAGGCCGGGCAAATCATCGTGCCCCGTCTGGAGAAGCTGCTGCGCGGTGTGCTCCAGCGGCTCCCTAGTATTGATTAGCCGCATCTCAACAGCCTGCTCCGCTCAACATCTATGAGCACACTGCTTTTGTTCATCGCACGGATCGCGATCGTCCTCTACATACTGGCCGGTGCCGGACTCTTCTTCGCCCTGCGCACGTTGCTGCAGGCGAGGCGGGCGAAGCGCTTGGCCGTCTTTGGGCTGGAGCGCGAGGCAGCACTCCAGATGCAGCATCGTGCACTCCGCTCCATCGCGACATTGGCGTTGTTGATCGGGGTGGTATATGTGATCAAGAACATTGTGGTCCCCAACCTGAGCGCAGCCGCACCCGATCAACAGCCGGAGCCCACCGTCATCGTCTTTGTCACCCAGCCGCCTACCCCCACCCCTGCACTGTTGCTCTTTCCTACCATCACGCCAACCGTTGGCCCGCCGCCCGCCGAGGTTGCTGAAGCGACCGCCCCACCGGAGACCCCCGTCAACGGCTGCGAGATTATCGGCTCAACCATCACCCTACCGCAGCCCGGCGATACAGTCAGCGGGCAGGTCACAGTGCAAGGAGAGGCCAACATCCTCAATTTTGCCCAATATAAGTTTGAGGTCCGGGGCCCCTCAACCGGCGGTGAGTGGGTAGTGGTAGGGACCTACAATGCACCAGTTGTCAGCGGTTTGCTGGGGGTGTGGGACAGCACCTCACTGATGCCGGGTAGCTACACCCTGCGGCTTGTGATCTTCCGGCAGGACGGCACCTACCTCCCCCCTTGCGAAGTGCCTATCACCATCGGCAGTCGGCCTGTGCCCACCCTCGCCCCGTAAGGGTCAGCGCCCTCTTCACTTTGTAATGCGGATAGCACCCAGATGGATGGAGAAATCGGGAATGGGCTGCCCTTCAGCGTCGGCGACAGGCAGCCGCACAACGTCATCCAGTGTATAGAGGCCGGTATATACCTCATATACCCCCGGAGCGAGGTCGGCGGGTAGCGGAACGTCCCAATGGGCACGCTCCCTCATCTTGGCGGGCCAGTCAGTGGTGGGGAAACTCTCACCGCCAAATGGTGCTTGATCGTAGCCAAACGCAAATGTGCCGCCTTGATCGAAGAGATGCACGTACTGGTTTAGCTCCCGTTCTACCCTGCGCTCTGTCTCCCACCAGAAGTCCAGTGGCAATACTCCGCCCGAGGCAGCACTCTCCGGCAGGGCATAGCCAACCAGATGGATGCCCATCTCAAAGCGATAGTCCGATGCTATAGGTGGGGGGAGAGGTGCCCGATCGGACAGGACAACCACATCGGCTACTACAACGCTCCCGGGTCCTACTTCCTGCCGATCAGCACTGGCGAGGGCCACCGCGCGGCTCTCATGCCATACCCGCGCCACAAGCCAATACGCCTGCGGCGTGATGACCTCCTGAGGGATGTACAGATGGACTCGATTGCGCACGCTGAGGCCCGGTATCCATGCGCTGGACGGATACTGCCATTCGCCCAACTGAAAATCGGCCTGTGCAATAGCCTCCTCCCCGTAGCGGGGGATCAGCTGTACCGCCAGCCGATAATCCTCATCGAGCGGCTTGTTGGCGCGGAAATAGAGTGTAGCAGTGAGCTCATCGCCCGGCCTGAGGACATCTCCAGAGAGGAAGTAGCCAACGAGGGCAAGATCGCTGTCTAGGTACTCCACCTGTGCGGATCGGGCACGGAGAGCGCTCCCGATGGTCGGGGCGATCCATAGATACCCAACGAAGAAAATCAGCCATGCAGAGGTTGCAGCGGCAAATGCCCATCGCAGGCCACGTCGCGCTTCTGCCCCATGCGTAGATTCCGTGTAGCTGATCAGGCTCGCCAGCACGATGCTGACGCCGGCCATCTCCAGAAACTCCTCGCTGAAGCTCAGCTCATTCATGTAACGGCAGGGGACAGGGATGATGCCGTCGCAGGAGAACCACAGCAGCCAGCGCATCTCTACACCGGCCACGACCAGTACATGATCGTTTGTCACGGCATCCAGTAGCACACCGCTGGTGCCCATCATGATCAAGCCGACGACCAGCGGGACAGACAGCTCAGCATGTCCGCGAAAGGCCAGCCAGTAAGCCAACAATGCCATCCCCACCACCGCCACGCCACCGATGGTGTAAG
>Ga0197142_1004131_pt1 | contig 11878 bp, 11 predicted proteins | sample GBS60_MetaG_FD_148614 | JGI IMG/M metagenome (GOLD analysis project Ga0197142, IMG submission 148614) | Sediment microbial communities from Great Boiling Springs, Gerlach, Nevada, United States - GBS 60_MetaG | ecosystem: Environmental > Aquatic > Thermal springs > Hot (42-90C) > Sediment... | reverse complement strand
GATCTCAGGTTCGGGTCATGTACTCGGTGGCGTTCGGAAGTGTGGTCCCCGAAGGCATTCGATGGGATACGCCAGCGCAACGCTCGGCCACGTTGGATTGTTCGACTAGTGCTTGCCGTTGTGTGACCGGCGATGGTTGCTGAGGGTTGGGTGCGCGGACTGCAAAGGTGATTGGGTAGGGCGCCGCCTATCGGGAGCGAAGGATCAAGGTGCAGTCGTTGTCCGGCGGGTCGCTGTCGCTAAACGAGTTCACGTAAGCTGCAAGGGCGGCATGGCCAACGTCGTCGGCGGTATACGCAAAACGCTCGTCGCCTTCGGCAACCGTTGGCCACCAGTCGCGCAGCCGCTCCGCGATTCTGCGTGCCTCGTTGCGTTCGAAAGCAAACGGTGGGCTGCAAAGCGAGTCGGCAATGATGTCGATGAAGGCATTTGCGGTATAAGCCCGCGAGTATGCCTGCAAGTCGGGGATCGATGGGATGGATTGCAGCCTGCGGCTACGGATTTCCAGTGTGCCGTCTTCCACTCGGAACAATCGGTACGCATGTGGATAGCCCGCAAGAGAGGCGGTCACGATGTTGTAGAGCCCGCCCTCTTCTTTGATGTCCTGAATGTGGAGATGTCCCGACAGCGCGATGCGCACGCCGTACCGACGGAGAATATTTTTCAGTTCGTCGGAGTTCTCGACGTGGAACCACGAGAACGTTGGGTCCACCCGTTCTCCCGGTACATGTTCCACGATGCTGTGATGAAGCATGACGACAACCGTTTTTTCGGGGTCGCGCTGGTTGGCGAGGTCCTCTTCGAGCCAGCGGAGAGTGCGCTCGGGGATTCGGCCGCGATCGTCGTCGGGCTTGGCAGAGCACAAACCGATAAGATGGAGGTCGGGCGTCGGGTCGCAGCTATAAGCGAGAAGATCGCTCCGTTGAAACCCAAAGTCACTATACAGCCGCGCGACCTCGGGCGTCGACAGAGGGCGGACGTCGGGGTCGAGGTATTGAGTGGGGCGCAGGTGCGGAGGGCGTGGCTGGTCGTGGTTGCCAGGCACGCAGTACACCGGCTTGCGAAAGCGGGACAACAGTTCCCGCGCGGCGTCGTGATTGTAAGGTTCGGAGTCCTTGGTGAGGTCCCCGGCGCACAGGACAAAGTCGACGTCGGGCAACGCATTGATTTCCTCGATGGCACGTTCGAGGAGTTCGACGCTGTAGTGGTACATCGTCGGCTCGTTTGGAATCGGCTCCGACAACATCCAGCCAGTTCGAGGGTTGGGCACCGTGATGTGCGGGTCGGAAATCAACGCGAACGTTGCCATGCCAGCATCCTGTCGCCTTGCTCGCGGTGAATCAACCAGGAGAAAAAGCCCAACGTGCACAAACACTTTGGCCCGGCGTGCCAAGCAAGATTGCTCGACTCACCGGGCCAGAGTTGCTGTACGGATAAAAGATTACAGCTTGTGTACGTTTGTGGCTTGCGGCCCCTTGCGACCCGGAGTGATGTCGAAACTCACTCGTTGGCCCTCTTCAAGGCTTTTGAAGCCCTGGCCTTGGATCGAGGAGTAATGCACGAATACATCCTCGCCGTTTTCCTGACGGATGAAACCAAAGCCTTTTTCAGGGTTGAACCACTTTACTGTTCCAGTTGCCATGCGCGGCCCTCCTTTCTTGAAACTCGTTAACCGGAGGTGCTGCATGTCCTTGAAGGCTTCTGATTTGCCTGCGGAATGTAACCAACCATTCCGGTGTAACTGAAGCCACCTTTTACTTGGCTCGGGTGACGCGCACAAGGGGCAAAGACAAATAAATTTCTTGTTCAGTACGGTCACCCGGAATCGGGAGCGCGATTTTCACCGTTGCCGCAACGCCAAGCCCGAGAGGTTCCGGGTTCGAAAGAACGTGCCGGTTTCTGCCGGCTCGTGGCACTTGGCTCTTCGTTCGCAGCGGCGACGCCGACGTCCTTCGGCGAGGCCGCTGCGAAACCGAGGTCATTCCGCCGGGGTGTTGGTAACAGGCTGGTAGTCGCGGCAGTACTGAAGCCGCAGCGACGGGCATGGGGGCAGGGTCGCGGGAATGTCTTGCACGGTGGGAATCCAGGGCAGCACGATCCGCGACGGTGTCGAAGCCGAGCGGCCAACGTAATTGGTAACCGGCTCATCGAACTGCAGGGTTTCGAACTTCCACCGTGGACGCGAATTGCCCGGACTGTCGACAGCGATCCGCACGCGGGAACCGGGGCGAAACACATGCGCAAAGGGAAACAGTTCTACTCGAACCAACGAAAATTCGCCGCGCGGTAGCGGCTGCACGTCTTCCCGGCGGCCGCTGTAAGCGGGGCGGAGGATCGTGCTTTGGCCGAGGTCCAAAGCCCGGAAGCTCGCCCGTGCCCAGCCGTTCTGGATGTACACTTCCTTGTTATCAGGGCGTACTTCGCTGAGCGTGACTTCGATATCGGTGTCGTCAGCGGTCGACTGGATCCAGAGATCTACGCTGCCCGAGCCGATCATCACCATCGTCTGGTCGAGCGGGTCGGTTTCGTACGCTACCACCGTGCCCGGCGCATACGGTCGCCAGTTCCAGTTCGGCAGTGCCTGCCAAATGCCGCCGTCGCCGCCAGCGAACGTAGTCAGTTGGCCTTGAGTAGGGTCGTACAAATAAGCATCTGCCCCAGCTTGCTCCGCGGGTGGCTCGGGCGTCAGGCGGCCGTTCGCGCCAAAGTACCAGATGGTTGGCTGTGTATCTGGATGCGGCCATTGGTCGAACAAGACCTCGGCTCGGGGTACTGGAGCACCTGGCTGCGAACTACCGGCGCCGTTTTCGAGCAGGACTCGTATTCGCGGCTCCGACTCGAACTTTGCCAGTGCCGTTTCAAAATCCGGCTCGTTGACAAAGCGGTCGGGTTCCACAGTCACCCGTTGCACGCCGAAGACTTGTTGGGCGATTACAGTAAGCGCGAATTTGGCGTCGAGCGGCAGCCGCGGAATTTCCCTGCGGACATAGAAGGACAAGAACTCGAACCAACGAGTAAAAATTGCCGGGCCAATCGAATCGGTATGGCCACCGTTCGTGAGCGTGAAGTGGAGCTTTGTTGTCCCGGTGAAGTTCGGGATCATAGTCGGGAAGTAACCCCCGGTTTGCTCGTCCTGCCAAGCACCGGCAAGGAACACAGGAACGTCGATGTTGTGAACAAAGGTTACCGGGCTCAATGGATCCGCCACCGCAGGGTTGTAGTAACGATTGTCGCGGATCATTTGGAGCAAATCGGGGTTTTGGCCGCGGAAGCGCTGGTTTTCGATGCAAATCTGGTCGCCCTGGTCGCGCCGTTTGGCCGCCCATGCTTGTCCGAACGGGCGAGCTTGCTCTTGGCGCTCCCGGGCCCATTCCACCGCAAAACCATTGTTCAGGATCCCGCCGGGATAAAGGATACCGCGTCCGATGTCCGAAATGACCGAGAGCGGCGCAATTGCGGCGAGGTGTGGCGGGCGCGTTTGCGCGGCGAAGAGCTGCGAGATGCCCGGGTAGGAGACCCCGACCATGCCAACGCGATTGAACTTGACCCACGGCTGTTGCGCAATGATCTCGATGGCGTCGTATCCATCCGCCACCTGCGCCGGCTCGAAAAAGTTGAACGACCCGCCGGAGCAGCCCGTTCCCCGCATGTTCACCCCGACCGCAGCGTATCCCAGAATCGTGGCCAGCATGGTGCTGGGTTGTGGGGAGTCGGGGTTGGCAGGATCGTACCCCGAGTACTCGACCAATGTTGGATAGGGGCCCGCCTCCGGTGGGCCAGGCAAAATGACGTTCACGGCAAGCTTCGTTCCGTCACGCGTGGTGATGTATTGATACCCGTTCGTCAGACGTTGCGAAGTGTAAAATTCGTTCAGTGGCACGTCGGAAATCGCCCACACTGCGGTTGGGCTGGACTCTGTGATCTCCGCTCCCCTACCTCTGCCTTCCTCGGCGAGGAACACTACGTAGCCCTCGCCGGGTACGAGGTTCCGTAAAATGAGCGTGCCTTGGTCGTCAACCGTACCAGTTTGCAATACCTCCCCAGCCGCGTTGCGGACACCGAGCACGGTCCCCGGGGTGGCCGACGAAACCAGCAACTGGTGGATACTACTTTGAACGACAAACGGGGGCCCAGGGGTGGGCGTGAGGGTGCTCGAGGGCGTTGCGGTCGGAGTGGGGCTGCTTGTGGTCGTATTTGTGGCTGTACTGGTTGCCGTCGGTGTAGAACTCGGAGTGGCGGAGTTGGTTGCCGTGAAGGTCGGCGTGGCTGGGACCGACGTTGCCGTTGGTGACGCTGTAGCGCCGATGGTCGGGGAGAATGAAGCCGTTGGTGTTGGCGTCGACGGCAGCCGCGAGAAGGTCGCGGTGGGCGTTGCCGTCGAGCTTGGCGGATTCAACTCGTTATCACCGCACCCGGGCAGGACCATGGCGGTGCTCGCCGCCAACAGCCACCACAAATACAACCAACTATGCCATTGCTTGGTCAGGCTGCTTGCCATTCGTTCACTCTCCTAGACTTGCCGCCTCCGCGGCATGACCGTATTGTGACAGGAACGGCAACGCTAAGGCGAATTTGCTGCGACAGTCAACAGCAAAGAGGACCAAATGGGCATTTTGCGGACGTGAAAGGTCTGCCAGAGATACAGCTCTGGCGCACGGACCGATGTTCGCTTAAACAATCGCAACGTCGCCCATTTGTTCTTCTACAGGGATCCAGGCGAAGTTGATGCTTGCGGATAAAACTCTCCTGCCCTTGGCAGAACGAGGAATTGCCCAGCAACCGCTGCCTGCACGCCAGTTTGTCGACAGGCTCCTGGAACACCCGAACGCTGCGGAACTGGTGGCTCGCCTACCGGTGCAGAACTTCTACTACCTGGTGAAGGAGCTTGGGTTGGCGGATGCGGGAGAATTGTTGGCGCTGGCAACCGCGGAACAGCTCCAAGGCTGCTTGGATTTGGATGTCTGGGACAAGGACCGGGTCGACCTTCGCCGGTTACGCTCCTGGGTCGAGGTCATGCTGGAGGAGTTTTTGCCTGGCCGGCTGCAGCGGGCGCTGGAAGGGCTGGACCTCGAGTTGCTGGCGTTTTGGGTACGGCAGCACTGCCGCATTTACGATCGCACGTTGGAGGAGGAGCCCGACGAAGGCAGCGAGCTCCTTACCTATTCGACTCCGGATACGTTTTTCGTGGTCGAGTTTTTGCCCGACACGGATTCTGCGACCGCTCTTACGCTCGAACGTTTGATCGACCGGCTTTACGATGCGGATCAGCAGTTCGCCCGCAGGCTGTTGCTCGAAGCAAAGTGGGGCTTGAACATCGAGCTGGAAGAGTCGGCGTATCGCTGGCGCAAGGGACGCTTGGAAGATCTCGGATTCGTGGAGTACTACGAAGCCCTCGAGGTGTACGCGTACCTCGACCCAGCCAAGGCAAAGCAAGCAGCTGCCGTGGACTGGCGGTTGCATGGGCCCCGAGAAAGCAGCGTGGTCTTGCCGGCACCAATTGTGGAAGCGTTCACCGAGGGCGGGTTTTTTGCCGAAGTGTTTGGCGCCATCGAGGACCAGCGCTTCGCGGAAGATGTAGCGGCTGCGCTCATTGCTGTGGTGAACCGTGCGCTTTCGGCGGATCGCGTCGACCCGGGCGACCTCGACCGGGTACGCTCCGTGAGTACGCGCGCCTTGGCTACGGTGTCGCTAGGGCTCGAGTATTTGTCCGATGGCTCGATCGAAGCTGGCGTGCGTGTCCTCGCGGGCACTCCGCTCATCACCATTTTCCGGGTTGGGTTTTCTCTTACTGCAGAGTTGGCCCGGCTCGCCCAGCGCGTGCACCAGCGCGGTGTGGACGACCCGAATCTCGACCCGCTGCTCACGAAGCGCCCGTTGTTCCCGCGCGCGTTCGATACCCCGCCGTTTGCTGGCGGGCGCCCATTCCGCTCGCTGAGCGATGTGCAGCGCGTTCGCCGGTATCTGGAGGAAGCATACGCTGAGCACTTGTTCCCGTAAGGCTGGGCACTCGATCGCCGTCACCACAAAAACTTGCCGTTGCCCGTGGCCACGGGCTTCGAAGGGTCGGTTTGCCACGCCACGACGTGCACGTTCGCGATGCGTTGCCCGAGCTTGAAAATTTCGGCGCGGGCAAAGGTATCGCGGGGGCCTGCCGAGCGTAAATAGTCGATGCTGAAATTGATTGGCTTGGGCAGCCGTTCGCGCACGCCGGAATCGAGTAAGCAAAGCACCGCAGTAAGCTCCAGGAATGCCCCCAGCACGCCTCCGTGAATGGCCGGCAAGACAGGGTTGCCCACGAGTTCCTGGCGGAAGGGGAGCAATAACTCCCGATGGCCTTTGGTCCCGCCAACGCGCACGCCAAGGAAGCGCGCGTACGGAATTGCCTCGAGCAGACTTTGCATGCGGCGCGAGGTGTTACTCATGGCGTTGCTCCCCTGCGCGAAAAGGGCTTCCAGCCCGGTTCGCGCCGAGCATGAACGTTGCCAGGCAAGAGGCAAACGGATCCGAAGGCGATTCCTCCCAGGCTACGGCACGCACGAAGGCGACGTTTTTGGTGTGGCGGTAACATTCGGAACGAGCGTACAGATCCTTGCCAGGCGCTGCCGCGCGCAGGTAGTCGATGCGTAAATCGATGGTTGCAATGGCAACCAACTCTGGCAGGGCGCAGGCAACAGCCAAGCCCGAAGCGTGGTCGATCAAGGTCGTGATCACGCCCCCGAACACCACCCCGCGCGCAGGGTCGCCAACGAGCTCCGGCCGGTAGGGGAGCATCATGACCGCGTAACACGGGCCAATTTCCACGACGCGGATGCCCAAGTGTTGCGCGTGGGGCGTGTGGCTGGTCATGGCTTCGTGGCCGGGACCAAAGAGATCTTGCAGTGCGTAGCCGCGTTTCTCGTTTCCCATAAGCGCCGAGACCAATAGTGCACACCCAACCGTCGAGCGAGAGGGGCCCACAACCGAGAAAAGGTTGCGGCGAAGGGAACAAAACTCTAGCGGTGTACGCCGTGCGTGGTGTTGCGCACGGTCAAATTGACAGGAACCGCGGCTTGTGGTTGATAACTTCGTTCGCGCTGGCGAACACGGCGGCCGCGGGTAGGCCCATCATGGTAGACGCGGCCAGGAAAGAATTAGAACGAGGCAAGCATGAAACGGACGTATCAACCTCACAACCGGAGACGGAAACGTACGCACGGCTTTCGTGCTCGGATGGCGACGCCCGGAGGGCGCGCCGTGTTGAAACGACGACGCGCCAAGGGCCGCAAGCGCCTCACGGTGACGATTCCCCCGAAACAGCCCAGTCAGCACCGCGGATAAAACCCGAGGGCTTCCCGAAGCTCTTGCGTTTGCGGCGGCGCGAGGACTTTGTGCGGGTCCAAACCGAAGGCCGGCGGCGCGTGCAGGGCCCGTTTGTTGTACTAAGAGTCGATCGACCGGAAGGGCCTTCTCGCCTGGGAGTCACCGCGAGCCGCAAGGTGGGCCGAGCAGTGCTCCGGAATCGTGCCAAGCGGCTCGTGCGCGAATTCTTTCGCCGGCACGTGACAGAAATTCATCCGCCCGCGGACATTGTGGTCATTGTGCGCCCAGGAGCGGCTAAACTGACCTATCAGGAGGTAGAGCGTGACCTGGCCGGAGCGCTTGGGCTTCGCTGTTGAGAACCACGGGCCACTCGTGGCGCAGCAAGGAGAGCCGAAACAGGCAGTTTGCGCCGGATGGCAATGGCGGCTTGCGCTACCGCTTGCCGCGCTGGTGCGTGTCTACCAGTTGGTTCTTTCCCCGTTGTTGGGCCCGCACTGCCGATTTGCGCCGTCCTGCTCCGAGTATGCCCGTCAAGCGCTTTTGCGGCACGGTGTGTGGCGTGGAAGCTTGCTTGCGGCACGCCGGTTGGTGCGTTGCCATCCAAGACATCCTGGCGGATGGGACCCTGTTCCCTAACGCAACGACTCAAGGAGAACGATGGACCGTCGTGCCTTACTTGCAGTTGCCCTGTCATTGTTGATTCTTGTCGCCTACGAGCAGTTTCTTCGATACTACTACGGCGCACCCCACTCGGCCCCCGATGAGCAGGCCGTAACCGAGAAGGGGGCAGAGCCAGCCCGGCAGCCGGCAATGACCGAGGCGCCGCAACCTGCGCAAGGTGCGGAGTCGGCGGTTCCGAGCGTGGAACAAGCCAAGGCCGGGGCGCCGCAGGAGCCGGAGAAAATCCTTCAAATCGAGTCGCCCGTGTACGTTGCTTCTTTCAGCACGCATGGCGGGCGGCTGGTTAGCTGGCGCTTGAAGAAGTATCGCACCACCGTAGAGCCAACGAGCCCGCCGCTCGAGCTCGTGCTGCCAGCGGCTGGGGGCGAGGCGCCGTTCGTGGTGGAGTTGCGCGGCCCGGGAGTGCCCACGCTCACCGATGCTCAGGTGGCGTATGCGACGGAGCTGGCCACGGAACGTGTGGAAGTGTCCGAAGGCAGCCCCGTGAGTTTTGTGCTGCGCGGCCAGCTCGGGACCACGCAAATCGTGAAGACCTTCACGTTCGAGGCCGAGCACTACGCAGTTGGCCACGTCTTGGAAATCGCCAATGCTCCCGCTGGCTATACGGAAGCAGCGCTCTCGTGGTCGCGTGCTCTCGAGCCAAGGCAGGCAAAAGGCGGCCCGGTGTTTACGAAGATTGCGTATCTCGAAGGGAAAAAACTCCACGAGCACGCTTTCAGCGACTTGCAAAAGGGGTTGGTGCTGACTGGCGAGCTGTGGTGGACCGGCTTCACCGACCACTACTTCTTCGCGGGCCTTGCCCTGGATGTCGCTCCCGATGCGCCGCGACGGCTGTGGCTAAAGGAGCGCACGGACTGGGTGGAGCAAAAATGGCTTGTACCGCTGAACGCACAGTCGGCGAGGTTGAACACAACTGCCTTTTTAGGGCCCAAAGATGTCGATGCTTTAGAACTCGCCGGACATCGCTTCGAACGTGCGGTAGACCTTGGCTGGTTCGGGTTTATCGCTGTCCCCCTCTTGCACGTCATGCAGTTCTCGCACCGGTTCACGGGAAACTACGGGATCGACATCATTTTGCTCACCGTGCTCGTGAAGCTCCTGTTCATCCCGCTGACGAACAGCAGCTTCAAATCCATGCAGCAGTTGCAAAAGCTGCAGCCGCAAATGGCCAAGATCCGAGAGAAGTACAAGGATGACCCCCAGCAAATGAACAAGGAAATGCTGGAGCTGTACCGTCGCCACAAAGTCAATCCGCTAGGCGGCTGCTTGCCGATGTTGCTCCAACTTCCCGTGTTTATCGGGCTTTACTCCGCGCTCACGCACGCGGTGGAGCTGCGTCATGCGCCGTTCGTGCTTTGGATTCAGGACCTCTCGGCGCCCGACCGCTTGGGCTCCGTGGCGATTCCGTTCGTCGAGCCGCCGGGAATTCCTGTGCTCACCTTGCTCATGGGTGCCAGTATGTTCGTCCAGACGTGGATGACTCCAAGCACCGGCGATCCTACCCAGCGGCAAGTGATGCTGATCATGCCAATTCTGTTCACGTTCATGTTCTTGGGCTTCCCCTCAGGCCTCACGCTTTATTGGCTGGTGAACAATGTGTTGACCATTGCACAGCAGTATTACATGACGCGAATGGCAAAGTAGCCTTTGCCGGCAACTTGGAGGTCATACCCCCATGCGAGCGGTGGAAATCGAAGCTGACAGCGTGGACGCGGCGATTGCAGAAGGCCTGCACCAGCTAGGCGCCACGGAGCAAGACGTCGACATCACGGTGTTGGACGAAGGTTCGCGCGGCGTGTTTGGTCTTGGTGCGCGAAAAGCCCGTGTGCGGATCACGCTTAGTCGGGAGTCGTCGGCTCCAACGACGGCGGCCAACCCCTCCGCGGAGGAGCCCAGCACGGCCGTTTCTGGAGAAGCAATGGAGCGTGCTCAAAACCTGCTGACCGACGTGTTTCGGCACCTGGCAGTGCCGATCAAAATTGAAGTGACGCGGGCAGCGGATCACGTGACCTTCAACTTAGTGAGCGAGTCTGCCGGGTTTATCATCGGCAAACGCGGGCAAATGCTCGATGCGTTGGAATACATTGTCAATCGTGTCGCTACGCGGGAAGATGCCCACGTCCAGCACATCGTCTTGGACGTGGCCGGGTACCGGGAACGGCGCCGCCAGTACCTGGAGGCTTTGGCCCGTCGCCTCGGCGAGCAGGTGAAACGCAAGCGGAAACCGGTGCAGTTGGAGCCGATGAGCCCGCGCGATCGGCGAATCGTGCACATCGCGTTGCAAAGCGACCCAGCGCTGACCACTCGGAGTACGGGAGAGGGCTACTACCGCCGGCTCGTGATTTCGCCGAAATCCACTGGGCGCTCCTGAACTGCTGCGCGTCGGTTCCGGTGCCTGCAGGGCAATTGCAGGCACCGACTGGTTCCACGAAATTGTCGCCTCGATGTACGAAGGCGATACGATTGCAGCAGTTGCCACTCCGGCTGGCCGTGGTGCGATCGGCATCGTGCGGGTAAGTGGTCCCGATGCGATTGCCATTGCACGGCGGGTCGTGCGTTCCCACCAGGAACCGGAGCACTGGCAGTCGCACCGGCTCTACCGAGGGGAGTTTTTGGAGCCAAGCGGGCGGGTTCTCGATCGCGGGCTCGCAGTGCTCATGCGCGGCCCGAACAGCTTTACCGGCGAGGACGTTCTAGAACTGCATGCGCATGGTAGCCCTGTGGTGTTGCAGCACCTGCTCGCCCACGTTTTGCAGGCCGGGGCCCGCCACGCTGAGCCAGGGGAATTTACGCGGCGAGCGTTTCTCAATGGCAAACTCGACTTGGCGCAGGCGGAAGCCTTGGCCGACCTGATCGAAGCGCGGACGTTGGGGAGTGCTTTGGCGGCGGCTCGTCAACTCGGGGGCGAACTGTCACGTACCCTGCAGCGCCTACGCGAGGAAGTAGTGCAGGCGCTGGCCTTGGTGGAGGCCCAACTCGATTTTGGCGACGAGATCGAACTGCCGGTGGCGGAAACGCTGGACGCGCTAGATCGAGTTCGGAACGACTTGGTTCGTCTGCACGCCACGTACAGTGGCGGAGCATTGCTTCGTCAAGGCGCTCGGGTCGCCCTGGTTGGCCGGCCGAACGTAGGCAAGTCGAGCTTGCTCAATGCGCTGCTCGGTTCCGAGCGAGCAATTGTCACCGAAATCCCGGGCACCACACGCGATACGCTGGAAGAAATTTGTGACTGCGAGGGGATTCCTGTCGTCCTCGTGGACACTGCAGGGCTGCGGCCGGAAATAGGCACGGATGCCGTGGAACGGATCGGTATGCAGCGGACCAAGGATGCAGTGGAGTGTGCCGACCTTTGTTTGCTCGTCGTCGACCGCAGCGTTCCCTTGGCGGAGGAGGATTTTCTCGCTTGGCAACAGGTGTCCGCACGCCCGCACCTGATTGTCGCAAACAAAAGCGACCTCGTGCCGGTCGTTGACGAGTGTGCTTTGCCCAGGTCGGAATGGACCCGCGGCGTGCTTGCGGTGTCGGCGCGTGAAGGCTTGGGCCTTCTCGAGTTGCGGAAAAAGATTGCAGAAGGGTTAGGGGGCACCCCGACTGCCGAAGCCCGAACGGCGATTCTGACGCATCCCCGGCACGCTGCGGCGTTGCGCCGAGCGATCGACGCGGTCGACCAGTCTCTTGCCGCACTGCAGCAAGGTATGCCGCTGGACATCGTCAGCGTGGACCTGCATACCGCAGCCGACGCCTTGCGTGCGGTGACCGGCGAGGTTGGTGCCGAGGACATTCTCGACCAGATCTTCAGCCGCTTTTGCATCGGCAAGTAGAAAGCCAGAGGCGCGCTCTGTCGCGACCGCCCTCGGCCCTGCCCAGGGTCGTGCAGGAAAAACGCGGGTCCCGGTTG
>Ga0197142_1004130_pt1 | contig 11883 bp, 9 predicted proteins | sample GBS60_MetaG_FD_148614 | JGI IMG/M metagenome (GOLD analysis project Ga0197142, IMG submission 148614) | Sediment microbial communities from Great Boiling Springs, Gerlach, Nevada, United States - GBS 60_MetaG | ecosystem: Environmental > Aquatic > Thermal springs > Hot (42-90C) > Sediment... | reverse complement strand
GCAGCAACCCCTCCCGCTGTCAGATCCGCAAGAAGAACTCCGTCGACTCCAGGAGGAGTTCGACTTTTTTGTCTGCGTGGTTGCTCACGACCTGCGTGCTCCTTTGCGCCATATCGAAGGGTTTGGCCAGTTGATCAAAAGCCGAGTGTCCCCAGGGACGCGGAGCTCGCCCCGTTTGTCGATGGGCTATTGGCTGCGGCGCATGGCATGCGGGAACTCTTGGAGGCTATTCTCCACCTGTGTCGCGTCGCGCAAACGCCCTTGACGCGCGAACCAGTAGAAATGATCCCCTTGGTGCAGAGGGTGGTCGGCGAATTGCAAAAGCGGTCGCCCGGCCGCCAAGTCCGCGTCGTGTTTCAGGGACGGTTGATCGTGGCGACCGACCGGAATCTACTGTACTTGCTACTTCGCACGCTTTTGGAGAATGCGTGGAAGTACTCGTGTGCTACTTCGTCAACGATCATCGAACTGGGCGAAGAGCAGTTACGCGGCACCCGTGTCTTCTATGTACGGGACAACGGGGTGGGTTTTCCTTCAGACCGTGCGGAGGAGTTGTTCGAGCCGTTTTCTAGGCTGCACGCCGGCATTGGATTCGAGGGGACGGGGCTCGGTTTGACCTTGGCACGCCGCATCGTCACGCGCTTGGGTGGGACGCTGTGGGCCGAGGGGGGCCCCAGAAAAGGTGCCTGCTTTTACTTCACCGTCGAGGAAGGGAAGTAGTTGCTGTTTGCCTCTAACAGAGAGGGGCCTCCCTGATGCGCTGTCTCCACTGCACCGCGCGGCGAAATCGCGACGGAGGAGGTAGACGCAGCAACCACTTCAGGGAGGTCTTTGCGGTCGCCTTGGGCGCAGGTTCGAGGTGGCGGCATAGCCGAGGGATCCGCGCGTGAAGTCGTGGCGCCTGAGACATGTACCGGATGCGCCCCAGAACTACCCTGTGGCGAATCATCCGGAGGGCGAGCCGCCGGTATTCGGGGACACTGCCTCAGAGGGCGACGCTGCCGGAGTCGGGCGCACGTTGCGCACGGCCACACGGGTCGCATCACGGGCGATGATCTCGTACGGTCCAGGCAGTGCTCGATCTAAGTCTTCTGGAGGCGAAAGCGGGTCGGAGACCCAAACCAATGGGCGCTCGTGCCACCAGCGGCGCAAGGTGGCATCGTCGATGAACAAGCGCTGCGCATGTGGCTGCAAGTAAGTCGGCAACACGTACCCGCCGGGCGGCAGAATCTCCACCCGCTTGCGGAGGTAATAATTCAGCCCGGCGCAAGTTTGGTACTCTTCGGGAGCTTGGTACACCACGGTTGCTCGCTGTTCGCGAACGTAACGCTCGATTTGCAAGGCCAGGGAGAAGCTGGAATTGTTTGGTGCCATGAGGACGAGTCCTTCGCAAAACAGCGGTACGATAGCGGCAAATGTCGCCATGACTGGCACCGGCGCCCACTTCCCCGCCTCGCGCCACCACAACAATAGGGCGAGAACGCCTGCCAAACTGAAGCCTCCGAAAACACGAACTGCCAGATCGACGAACGCTGTATGGGGAACTAGCCACTCTTCCTCGCGGATGAGCCGCGGTACGACCCACAAGCCGTTGGCAAACACAAAGGCCAAGAAGGCCCAGTGCGCCCAGGTGATTTGCTGCCAGCGACCCACGCCGAATCGATCGCTGCTGCTTAGGTGGGCTGCAATCAGCATTGCGAGCGGAGGTAAAGCCGGCAGGGAGTAGTGCTCCAGGCGCGAGGTTGCGGCAGAAAAGAGGGCCAGTACAGCTACCAGCCACGATACCGCCAACGCAAAGACGCCCCTAGCTTCGCGGCTTTGCGCTTCTCGCCATCGGACTACTCCAGCGACAAACGCCAACGGGGCGAACACGCTCCAGGGAAACAAACGCATCGCGAAGGCTGCCCAAAACATTGGCAGGGAGATCGGAATGGAGTCGCGCGGGAACTTCTTGTCGAAGAAAAACAAGAGATGCTGATTGATCACGTAATCCCACAGGAAGCCCTCGTGAATCAGGCTCATTGCCACGTGCCACGGTCCGACCAGCGCCAGCAAAAGCCACCAAGCTCGGGGATGAAAAAAGAATCGAAGCTCTGAAAGCCGCCGTCCGCTCGCGAGCAACACGAGGAGGGAAAACGCTGGGAACACCAGGCCGAGCATGCCCTTCGAGAGGAGCCCCAAGGCTAATCCGACCTGCCACAACGCCAACGGGGGTGACCAACGTTCGAGCCGCTGCTCAGGGTTTTGGAAGAGAAGCCACAACGCGAACATGGAGAGAGTCAGGCCGAGCACGAGCCACAGGTCTGGGCGCACCTCGTGTGTTTCCACGAAAAATCCCCCCATGGATGCGAGGATTCCGCCTGCCAGGCAGCCGCCGAGGGGCCCCAAGGCCTTCCATCCCCACACGACGATCGCCAGCACCGTAAGCCAGCCGGCAATCGCACCCGGAAGCCTGGCGGCTGCCTCATGAATGCCCCAAAACTCGTAGACCGTGGCAATTGCCCAGTAAGAAAACGGAGGTTTGTTCAAGAACAGTACGTAGTTCAGTTGCGGGCTCAGCCAGTCGCCAGACTCGATCATTTCCCGCGCGACTTCCGCGTACTGTGCCTCGTTGGGGTCGTCGAGCAGGGGAAAGCTGCCTAAGCGATGCGTGAAGGCCCAGCCGCTAACGGCCAACACTGTGAGCGCCCCCAGCACTGGCCACAGGGACCCGAAACGAATGCCAGCGAAGGGCGTCGCGCCCACACGACCAAACAAGGAATCTTTCCTGAAACTCATGCTTGTCTTGAAGCGAAAACGCCCCGTCTAGCGAGAACCAAGAAATTTTCCAAACCGGACTCGCCAGCCGTTTCGATTCCGAGCGAGCGCTGTCACTGCGGTCGAGCGCATCGGCCGGCTTGCGAATCGCGCGCCGATGACCTTCCTCGGGCTCTCCCCGAGACCCTGTATGCCGGGATTGGGTCGCGTGGGTGCGCCAGTGAGTTGCGGGGTGTTTCTTGGCGTTTCTCTCCGTGGCGTCGACTGAAACCGGTTAAGCCGCACGATTGCTCGGCCTTGTGCTCGGTGTGGTTGGTGGTCCGACTAACTATGCGGTTGGCCGACTTGGGGAAGAGCAGTTTGGCGTGAGCGCAAAAATCTAGTGTGCTTGTGTGCCGCGCAGACGTCGGACCCTCTCCACGAGCGCCGGTACCGCTTCACCGGCTGGCGCCCGCAGCACGACGTGGCAGTAAGGGGTTAGTTCGGTTTCGTACGGGTTGACCTCCACCAGTCGGCCGCCGCGCTGATGTACTTCGAAAGCAAAACCAGCCGCAGGATACACGGTGGCCGAGGTGCCAATCACAAGCATGCAATCTGCGCGAGCTGCTTCTGCTTGGCAGCGAGCGAGTACATCCGCGGGGATCGGCTCCCCAAAGGACACGGTGTCGCTTTTGAGCAAGCCGCCGCACTCCGGGCAAAGGGGAGGTAACTGGCTCAAGTCGACTTCGTCTTTTGGTGTGCGGCGCATGCAACTCAGACAGCGCACGAGCAAGGCGTTGCCGTGAATCTCTGCAAGGAATTCGCTGCCGGCACGGCGGTGCAAATTGTCGATGTTTTGGGTGATCGTGCAGCGGAGAATTCCCATGCGTTCGAGCTCTACGAGGCCCAAGTGGCCAGGGTTGGGTTTTGCCCGCAAAAGCGTGTCCCACAACTCGCGCATGGGTCCAGTGGGGTTCAGCCGCTCCTCCCAAGCCTTTTTCGGGTCGGCAAGGAAGCGTTGGAAACCGTTTAGGGGTGGCTCTCCGTACTTGGTCCATAATCCCCCGGGACCTCGAAAAGGCGGAATTCCGCTTTCCACGGACAGTCCTGCGCCGGTCAACGCGACCACATAGCGTGCTTCGAGAAGAAGTTGTGCCGCTTGTTCCAACAGATGCTCGCTGATCATCACAACCAGCTCCCCTGGATTGAGCGCTTACCGAATGTCCACTATACGCACAAGCTTCGAAAGCCAAGGTGGAGGAAGACGATGGACGTACGCTGGCGGATCGTGGTTGCGATGTGTGCAGGGGTGGCTGCATTGGTTGCTCCGGTGTGGGCACGTGATCCAGTACCGGTGCGCGACAAGGATGGCAAAGTGTGGGCCGAGGTGGTTGTGTGCAACGACTGCCAATCTCCAGGTCCGAGTGGCTGTTACGAAGGCGCCGAGAACGGGTGGTTGAATGGGCGCCCCTGCGGCAAGTGTTTCGTGGACAAGAATTTCGGCAAGGTGGTGATGATTCCTTACGACTTGCAAATTGTCGGTACGCTGGTGGACGATAAAGGCGAGCCCGTGAAGGATCGCTTCGTGAAGCTGTTCGTTCAAAATGGATGGGGTCATCGGACGCGTACCCAGGACAATGGCCAGTTCCGCATCATGACCGGAGCCACAGGGGAGCGAAAGTCGTCGGATCCAATCGTAGTCGATTTGGGGAAACTAGTAGACCAGCAAAAGAACGCGGAGGACCGTTACTTCGCGCTATTCCTGCTCGCCCCCGATCACACTCCTTGTCCAGCTCCCTGACCCAACATAGTTGGGCCAGTTGCCGTGGTGGGAGCTGACCTCTCCGTGGCGGAAGCCTGCCAGCAAGCCGGACGTGAACACCTGGCAGTGAGCCGCAATGCGGCAGATTGATCGGTCCTCTCGTTTTGCGACGGCAGAGGTTGCGGTACCGCAACAGTGGGGGCGGGTTCTTCGTGCGAGCGGTTTTTGGTTATCCAGGCCTCTCCTGTTTGCATGGCTGTTGGTTCTTCGCCTCGTCGGACGGACATGACGAAGACGCGGTAGGTTCTCGCTTGCTTGGGGTCCCTTCGAGGGCGTACACTGACGGTACGCCATGCCCTCGAAAGCTCCATTTTCCGAGCGGCTGATTTCGTTGCCGTACCGCTCTCTCCTGCAGCGCAGCGCGGGAGTGCTGTTCTGGCTGCGGGTGAGCGAGGGACTTGCAGCCTGGATGCTATTTGCACAGTGGCGCGGCGAACTCGGCGCTGCCTCTCCGGTCTTCGTGGGATTCACGCAAGCGTTGTTTTGGTTGTACATGGCCGTGAATGCGTTTGCGTACCTTCGTTACCGAAGCGAAAAGTTTGGCTACCGATTTCTCAGCCTCGAGTTGATGTTGAACTTGGGGTTCCTCCTTGCGGTGGCTGCAGGCACCGGGCTGCTCATGAGCCCCGCGCTGCTGTTAGTGTTCGTGAAGGTCGCTACCTATGGGCTCGTGTGCGGTGTCCCGGTAGGCATCGCAGCCGCCGGATTTACTGGAGTGGCGCTGGTAAGTTTTCTCGCGATCGCCGAGTCGCTGGGAGTGGCATCGCTGGCGTTCGGAAGCGCACACGTGAGTCCAGCGCATCCCCAGATCGCATACTTTTTCGTGTACGGCGTTGGTTTGGTCTCCTTTACTTGGCTGCTGGTGCAGCTCGGGCGTCGTGAAGCGGCCACCAGTGCGGAGCAGGCACAGACGCGGCTTGCCGCGGAGCGGGAGAGAAGGGCGTTGGAAACGACCAACGCCTTGCTTCGGGTGAACCAGGCGCTCGGACAGTTGGCGAGTCCGGCGGACGTAATCCAGAAAGTCGTGGATGTGAGTGCACCGTTACTCGAGGCGGACATATGTTGCGCGTTCTTGTGGAACGACGCGGAGCAACGATACTTCGGGACCGCAATTGCAGGCGTGCCAGCCCCTGAACGGCAGAAATTTTTAAAGCTCGAGCTCGTGCCGGCAGATGTGCCAGATCTCGAGTGGGCACGAAGCCTCGGGCACTGTGTGGTCGTTGGTAGTGCGGTCGGCGCGACGGAATCTTCACAAAACCACAGAGCGCTGTTGGTGCCGCTGAAGTTGGAGAAACAATACTTCGGCGTATTGCAGTACGTGCGGCGCAGCGAGCGACCGTTTGTGCAGCACCACATCCGCCTCGCCGATGGGATCGCGAACCAGCTCGCCCTCGCGCTCGAGCGCGCCCGACTGGTGGAACAAAGTTACCGCTTGTTGCGCGCGGTGGAGAGCACCGAGGAAGGGTTATTGATTTTAGATGCTAGGGCACGCATCCGCCTCGCAAACCCTGCGTTTGCCCGATTGTTGGGTTACCGGTGGCACGAAATAGCGGGGCGTTTGGCAACCGACTTTGCTGTAGAACCAACGGAAGGCTGGGCGGAGGTGTTTCGTTGCGTTGCGAACGAGCACCATTGGCGTGGAGAGATCGAAGCTCGCCACCGTGACGGTTCGGCAATTCCGGTCCGCTTGCACGCCAACTTGATCGTAGACGAGGCTGGAACTGCCGAGGGCGTGGTGGCCATCCTCGAAGACATTCGCGGCGAAAAGGAGTTGCAGGAACGACTGGCGCGTTCCAACCGCTTGGCCGCTGCTGGTGAGCTTGCTGCCGGGCTTGCCCATGAGTTGAACAATGCCTTGACGGCAATTTTGGGTCAGATCTCTTTTGCCCGGGATGGTGATGGTGCCGACTCGCTCGGCGTGGTGCTCGATCGGATCGAAGAACAAGCCCAACAGGTAGCGCGGCTCACACAAAACTTGTTAGGTTTCGCGCGGCCAGCGACTCCCCGGCTGGAACGCGTGAGCCTTGGCGCTCTCCTGCGGTCGTCGGTGGCCCTCGTGGCGCCGGAGTGTGCCCGTCGGGACATCGTTTTGGTGTGCGAAGATCGCACCGAAGGAGCTGCCGTGCTCGCGGACCCTGGCCAGATCCGGCAAGTGCTGGTGAATTTGCTGACCAATGCCACGCAGGCACTTGCGAACGTGAGCGGTGGGCGAATCACTGTACGGGGAAAAGTGCAGGGTGCTTGTGGAGCGGTCGAAGTGGAGGACAATGGGCCGGGCATCGATAAGGAAGTTCTCCCGCGGATCTTTGACCCCTTTTTCACGACCAAGCCAAAAGGAACTGGGCTCGGCCTGTCTGTGAGCTACGCGATTGCACGTGCTCATGGTGGAACCCTGAAAGTGCACACCACTTCGGGCCGGGGTACGACTTTTTGCTTGGAACTCCCTGCGGCCACTGCGTGTGGTGCGTCGGCCCTAGAAGGGCTCGCTGAGAGAGAGCACATTCGGCGGGTGTTGTTGGTGGACGACGATGATGGGGTTGCGGCTGCAATTGGAGGGATGTTGGAGCGGGAGGGGATTTTCGTAGAACGCGCGCGCAGCGGACGCGAGGCGATGGATCAGTGCGAGCGGGCGAACTGGGATGCTGTTCTGCTCGATGTGCGTTTACCGGACCTCAGCGGACCAGAAGTCTACGCCTGGTTACAACAAAAGCGCCCGGGGCTGGCCCGCCGCGTGGTGTTCGTAACCGGAGGTTTATGGCGATCAACGAACGCGGGCTGGCAGAATCCACTTCCCCCGCAACCCACGCTTGCCAAGCCATGTTCTGCGGAGCAGTTGCGAGCAGTTCTGGTTTCGCTGCATCAAATGCGCGACGCAGCGTAGGGACTAGATTCGGCGTCCCGATTGGGGAACCTTGCAGCCGGGCTCCGTTGCGTTGATTCCAGACACCCGTGTAGACTGGACCGCGACGAGACCGTGAAGTAGGCCCCGAACGCAAGGAGGGAAGGTGATGGACCAGACATGTCCGCGGTGCGGAGCAAGATGTCGAGAGCAGTTCGTCCAGGTGAAGCGCGCCTATGTCTGGGGGCTTTATCTCCTGGGGTTGCTGGCGTCGTGGTGGTTCGGGGGCCAACTCCTCCACGATTTAGTGGAAGGGGTGCAGCGAAGCCTCCTGCCTTGGTGGCACCTGGGCATCCCGCTCGTGTTGTTCAGCGCGGCCATGTCGCTGCAATTTTTGAGCTGGAAAAAGCCGCTGTGCACCGCTTGCGGGCTAGGGCCCGCGGGAGCGTGGCTCGAGATCGCGAAATCGCTCGACACTGCCAGCCCTGAACAACTCGGACGGCGGCAAGCGCTGCGCGTGGTGGCTGCCGCAGGGACGGAAGTTGCAGCGATTGTCGGTGGTGTAGGTGTTGCGGTGGGCCGCAATCGCGGTTGGATTCCTGTCGGAAGAGACTTCTTTGCCGCCAAGGTGGAGAATATTGCTCCGCAGGCTCGACCCGAGTGGCAAGAAGCCCGCGTGCGCGCTTATCGGCGCTTGGGGCGAACCGGCGCAATGGTCTCGGATATTTCCCTAGGTTCTTCACGCATCAATGACGTGAGCGTGGCCCGGTATGCTATCGAGCGGGGCATTAATTATTTCGACACTGCGCCGGATTACTCGGACACGAACTCCGAACGTGTGCTCGGAGAGGCCATGAAGGGCCAACGAGACAAGATCTTCTTGGCCACGAAGTTCTGCGTGGCTGACGGCCACCTGCCCAACGACACCCCGGTGCCGAAAATCATTGCCGCTGTGGAGGCAAGCTTGCGCCGCCTACAGACGGATTATGTCGACCTCATCCACATACATTCGTGCGACCGGCTCGACCGCTTGTTCGCTCCAAACATTCATGAAGCCTTCGACCGTTTGAAGGAACAGGGAAAAGTCCGGTTCCTAGGGGTCAGTACGCATACACCGAACTTAGAAGAGATTGCCAACGCGGCGATCGACTCGGGTCGATTCGACGTGCTCATGTTGGCCTACCACTTCGGCATGTGGCCGGGGTTCGACCACATTTTGGCCAAAGCGAAGGCTCGCGACGTTGGGGTCGTGGCGATGAAAACACTCAAAGGGGCCAAGCACACGAACCTTGCAGAGTTCCGGCGCGAGGCGGATTCCTACGCCCAAGCCGCATTTCGCTGGGTGCTCTCCAATCCGGCCGTGTCGTGTTTGGTGATCTCGATTTACGAGCGGCGGCAAGTAGACGAGTACTTGTACGCTTCCGGTACGAGCCTGCGTGACGAAGATGTCGCGTTGTTGCGCCGCTATGACCAGCTCGTTGCAGGCGATTACTGCCAGCCGCATTGTGGTGCCTGCTTGGACTCTTGCGAGCACGGATTGCCGATCAACGACATTCTCAGGTACCGGATGTACGCTAAGGACTACCACTGGGAGTACGAAGGCCGCCGCTTGTACGCCCGGCTCGAACGGAACGCTTCCCTATGCACCGATTGCGCAGCTCCATGTGCGGGGCAGTGCCCGTTGGGAGTGCCGATCCAGGAAAAGATGCGTGATGCCCATCGGTGGCTAGCCTGAGGCCCACACGCTACGGTTGCGCGTGTGTTGGCACCGATGAGTGTCGGGTGGACTCATACACGCAAGGCAACCGGAGTACATCGCAGTGGCGAAACGTGACAATGGTCGTGCCTCTCTTGACGGCCCGATTCCTTTGCGAAAGCTGCCCGAGGGGCGCTGGGCACGGCTGGTGGGTCGGGTTTCGCACAACGTCTCGCAGCGCCTGCTCGACCTGGGTTTTGTTCCCGGCACACGCCTGAAAATTGTGCGGCGGGCCCCTTTAGGTGACCCGATCGAAATTGAGATCCGCGGCAGCCGCATGTGCTTCCGGCGCTCGCAGCTGCGTGGGTTCCGCGTGGTCCTCGAAGAGGAGGACCGATCATGAGCGCCACAGCACCAGCGCTGGCACCGGAGCGGCCTGTGCGCGTGGCGTTGGTGGGCTCGCCAAATGCTGGAAAGACGACGTTGTTCAACGCCCTGACCGGTGCCAGTGCGCGCATCGGGAACTATGCTGGGGTGACCGTCGAGCGACGCGAAGGGATTTTGCGCGGTAGCGAAGGACGGGTCCTGGTCCTCGATTTGCCTGGCACCTACGCGCTGCGGGGCGAGTCGCCGGACGAGCGCATCGTGGAAAAGGTGCTCGACGGCAAGCTTGCTGGCGAACCAGAACTCGACGGTGTGGTGGCTGTAGCTGACGCAACCACGTTACGCCGTGGGCTCGGGTTGGTGCGGCAGTTGTTGGCACATCGAAGGCCGATGATTCTGGTGCTGACGATGATCGACGAAGTACGCGCACGCGGAGGAAAGATCGACGTCACTCGGTTGTCGCGCGAACTTGGAATCCCGGTCGTTGGCGTCGTGGGCCATCGGGGGGTTGGCATCGACCAGGTGGTTCGCCTTGTACGCGAGCCGTGGAAGTGGCCTCGCCCGAAGACGGTGCCACCGCTGGACGAAGACCCCATGCACCGTTTTGCGTGGGTGGACGAAGTGTGCAAGGCCATTGGTGCTGACGAACTCCCGCCGGATCGCCGTACGGATTGGATCGACGGGTGGCTCCTCCACCCAGTGTACGGAATTGCCATCTTGGCCCTCGTTCTCCTGGTATTCTTCCAGAGCATCTTCACGTGGGCAGCGCCGGCGATGGATGCCATCGACAGCTTGTTCACGACTCTGGCCAGCGTCTCCCGCGCGGTCCTGCCTCCTGGATGGCTGACAGAACTCTGGGCCGGTGGGGTGCTCGCGGGTGTGGGCGCCGTGCTGGTATTCCTGCCGCAAATCGTGATCCTTTTCACGTTTATTCACTTGCTAAACGACGTCGGCTACATGGCGCGCGCAGCGTTCGTGGTGGACCGCGTGATGGGCTGGGTGGGGCTGCAAGGCCGGAGCTTCTTGCCTCTGCTCTCGTGCTTTGCCTGCGCTGTTCCCGGGATCATGGCGGCGCGCACGATTGCTTCGCCGCGAGAGCGGTTAGCGACCATCCTTGTGGCGCCGTTCATGACCTGCTCGGCACGGCTTCCCGTGTACACACTGCTCATTGCTGCATTCGTGCCGGCTCGACCAGTCCTGGGTCCGCTCGGGCTCCAAGGGTTGGTGATGCTTGGCTTGTACGTGCTTGGCGCTGCCACAGCGTTGGTGGCTGCGGCGGTGCTGAGTTCCACGCTGCTTCGCGGAACACCGTCGGTCTTTTACATGGAGTTGCCGCCCTACCGTTGGCCGACAGCGAAGCTGCTCGTCCGGCAGGTCTGGGGCAGCGCGTACGCGTTTCTCAAGCGCGCAGGCACAATCATTTTGTGCGTGACCATCGTCATGTGGGCATTGCTTTCCTTCCCGAAAGCTCCTGAAATTCCGGGCGCATTGCCGAGCGAACAAGCGCGAGTCAATCTCGAAGCCAGCATTGCCGGGCGCATTGGGCACACCATCGAACCGGCGATTGCACCACTAGGGTTCGACTGGAAAATCGGGATCGGCTTGATTGCCAGCTTGGCTGCTCGGGAGGTAATTGTGGCCACCTTGGCGCAAATCCACGCGGTGGGAAACCCGGACGATTACGAAGGCTTGCGTGAGGCACTTCAGCGGGACGTCGACCCGGTTACCGGACGCCACCACTTTACCTTGGCGACTGCGCTGAGCCTGCTGGTGTTTTTTGTGTTCGCGCTGCAGTGCACGTCCACGATGGTGGTGATGGCTCGAGAGACCGGTGGCTGGCGCTGGCCGGCGTTTGCCTTCAGCTACATGCTGGCGCTGGCGTGGATCGCGAGCTTTGTCACGTATCGCGTCGCGATCAGCCTAGGGTGGGGCCCGGCAACTTGACCCAACTCCCACACGTTCCCTTCGAAACGGGTGGCCCTGCGTTGCAACCGGCGCTGCACCTGAACGGAGCTAGTTGACCTTAGCATTGGCGCCTGAACGCGCTCGACCCAATTGGTCTTACGTGCACGCTTCCCGGCCTTTTGGGTAGCGCTGCACACCATCACACGACTACGATCATGCGGACCAACCAGATGGATCGCCCGCGGTAAGGGTGGAACGTACGAGGGACCGCCGGGATGCCGTGCTTGGGAGACTTCCGTCAGGGGGAGCGATGCACCACCGCCGGCGAGAAAATTGTCGTCCGAGAGCTGGCGAGCCTCGGGCGTGCTCGCTGGGGCCCTTCGAAGTGCCGAGGCCGAGTTACACCGCTAGACCGAGGCCGGTGCGGAGCAGAAAGCAGCACCCGCGATGTCGCGGGCGGCAACACGATTCACGGGCGCTTGTACATCGCCACGACGCAGG
>Ga0197142_1004129_pt1 | contig 11883 bp, 9 predicted proteins | sample GBS60_MetaG_FD_148614 | JGI IMG/M metagenome (GOLD analysis project Ga0197142, IMG submission 148614) | Sediment microbial communities from Great Boiling Springs, Gerlach, Nevada, United States - GBS 60_MetaG | ecosystem: Environmental > Aquatic > Thermal springs > Hot (42-90C) > Sediment... | reverse complement strand
AAACATCAGATTGGGTACAAAGGTAAATTTTAACTCTCTTAACATTACTGCTAGCATTCCAACGAATAGTATAAGTGCTACCTGCTGGAATATCTTGACCGCCTTTATCTCCGGCTGGAGCGGTAACCCTAATGTAGGGCTTGATATCAGTAACAAAATTGCCACTTGCCACATCAAAATAACCACTATAACCAAAAACTCCGCTGGTTGCATCAACTACTTTGATTCTGAGATCATTAGCTGGAAAATAAGGATGATTAGGATCAACATACCAATTGAAATAACCAGTTGAAACAATACCAGAATCAGGAATGCCACCTAGCAATTGACAAACATCAGATTGGGTACAAAGGTAAATTTTAACTCTCTTAACATTACTGCTAGCATTCCAACGAATAGTATAAGTGCTACCTGCTGGAATATCTTGACCGCCTTTATCTCCGGCTGGAGCGGTAACGATAATATAAGGTCTAGTATCAGAAGAAAAATCACCACCCTTACATTCTGAGTAATATTTTGAAATTTCAGAATTTAAGGCTTGAACAGTAGCTCTATCAACAATACCGTTTACTGTTAAACCTTTTGCTTTCTGAAAATTTTGAACCGCTTTTTGAGTTAATCTTCCATAAAAACCAGTAATAAGTCCTTCAGGATAATAACCAGCTTGTCTCAAAATTAATTGTAAAAGATAAACAGATTTCTCCTGACTTCCAAATTGAAGCGGTGGTAAAACACAAGAAACAGTAGGACTATTAGGTAATTCATCAAGAACTATAAAATTACCCGTCTGAGAAAAATCATTTGACTCAGTTGGCATAGTTGGCGCTACTGGTAAAACTGATGGGGTTACTGACGGTAAAGTTCTTTTTTCCTGAACAAGTTTTTGCACTTGTTCTTGAATAACAAGCAGTTGTTTTTGAATAATTTCTAAAACATTTGCGACTAACTGCTGATAAGTTGGTCCAGAAGAATAATTTTGGGCGCGACTTAATTCTGGATATGCTAGTAAAGCAATAAACAAAAAACTAACGACCGCGATAATAAAAAATCTCTTCATAATAATAATTTTATAAATTTTAGACCTTTATTTTTAGTTTTCGACCTTTACTTTTTAAAATAAAAAATTTATTGAAAAAAACAAGTCGAGTTTTTCTATTTATTTACAGCTACTAATTAAGATAACTTACTTTTAAAATACTCTTTTAATTCCGATATTTTTACCCGAACTTGTTTAGTTGTGTCTCGATCGCGAACAGTCACATCATTATTTTCTAAACTCTCAAAATCAACAGTTATACAAAAAGGCGTGCCAATTTCATCTTGACTATAATAACGTTTACCAATATTACCGCGGTCATCCCAAACAGTCATAAATTCAGTTTTTAAATCACTGTAAATAGAACGGGCTAAATTAACCAATTTCTCTTTATTAGCTAAAAGCGGAAAAACAGCAACTTTATAAGGCGCTAACTTAGGATGAATTTTTAAAATAACCCTTTCTTTTTCTTCACAATAACCCTCACAAAGAACTGCTAAAGCAATTCTTTCTACACCAGCAGAAGGTTCGATTACATAAGGTATATATTGTTCTTTTGTCTCTTCATCAAAATAACTTAAATCTTTACCAGACATTTTCATATGAGCTTTTAAATCAAAATCGCTCCGGTTAGCTATTCCTTCAATTTCTTGCCAACCAAAAGGAAATTTATACTCAATATCTATGGTTGCTTTTGAATAATGAGCTCTTTCTTCAGGTTTTTGCTCATGCAATCGGATATTTTTTAAGCCAAGTTCCTGATACCATTCAAAACGTTTCTCAACCCATTCTTTAAAATACTTTTCATCAGTACCAGGTTTTACAAAATACTCTAATTCCATTTGCTCAAATTCACGAGTGCGAAAAACAAAATCACGCGGGTTGATTTCATTTCTAAAAGCTTTTCCAATTTGAGCAATCCCAAAAGGAATTTTTAAACGATTTGTTTGAAGCACATTTTTAAAATTCACAAAAATACCGCCAGCGGTTTCTGGCCGAAGATAAACTACTGAAGCAGTATCTTCAGTCGCGCCAACAAAAGTTTTAAACATTAAATTAAAATGTCGAGGTTCGCTTTTAAAAAATTCACCGCACGCATTACAAACAAAAAAATCTTTTTGTTGTTTAAGTTCTTCAGCTTTAAAACGTTTTCGACACTTAGAACACTCAACTAATTTATCAGAAAAACCGCTTAAATGACCAGAAGCTTCCCAAACTTTGGGATTCATAATTATTGAAGCCGATAAACCAACAACATCGTCTCTCAACAAAACCATTTCCCGCCACCAAGCTTGTTTAATATTAAATTTTAATTCATTGCCTAAATGACCCCAATCATAAAAACCAGCCAAACCACCATATATTTCTGAACTGGGATAAACAAAACCCCGACGTTTAGCTAAAGAAAAAACTTTTTCTAAAAGATTCATATTAATTAACTTTTATCTTTTTATTGAACTACTCTGCCACCAGCTTGACCAACAGTTACATCGTCTGGTAAGGAAGTAGTTAAAGCAGTATCAAAATTTTCAAGCTGTAAGCCAGTAAAACTATCAACAGCTCTAATTCTTGTTTCGCTTAAAAGCGGTTGGTATTGGTTGATTTGAGTAACATTAGGAATTGCTTGAATTTGAAAAATTGCTTTAACCGGCTCACCAATCACCCCTTTTGTTGCTGGTATTTGATTAATTCGCCATACCACTTCTTGGGTTCTTTCATTATAAAGCGGTACTGTATCAACATTGCTTTTAACCAACCCTGTTAAACTTACACCTGACTGGAGAAAAGCTCTTAATTCTACATCTTTCACGTCAGTAGCATAGTTTTTAACAATCCAATGAACAGTATACTGGGTTGGTTGATTAACTTTAGGCGGCATTACTCCTAAATTAACTATACCTGAAGCTGCATCACGATAAAAAGCTTGAGCATCAACCGTAATTAAACCAGCTACTTTTGTTTCAATAAAATTAGTAGCAGAAGTTTTATAATCATCAAGATAATAAAGCACTGTTGGCGAATCTATTGCCACTTCTAATTTAAGAGTATAATTTTTATCATTTACATCGTTTATTGGAAAATTAGGAAGTAAACGAATTTCAAAATTAACTATCCCTCCTTCTCCTGGCTGCAAAAATTTTAATTCGGGGATATGAGAAGCATTCCAGGTTAAAATTTTATTCAAAGAATCAAACTGAGCCTTACTCTGAAGGCTTGTAAAATCAAATAATTTACCGATCAATTTAGCTCTAATAACCACATCAGCAAGAGCAACCCCGCTTTGATTTTTATAACTTATAGCATAATTTAATCTATCACCAATGCGGGCAATGTAATTTGGATTATTGTTAACAGTAATAAAAATATCAATTGGTGAAGGAGCAATAGAAAGACTAAGATCAGTTTTGTTGATTGAAAACTTTTGACCGTTTAATTCTAAACTCAATGTTGCCGGAATACTAAAAAATGCTTGCTCTGGTGCTTTAATTGATCCTCTAATTTTAAGTTTACCAGCCGAACCAGCCCGCAAACCGCCTAAATTCCAATAATTATTAAGAGAAGTTGGCGGCAAACTAGCTGAAATAAATTCAAAAACTTGAGGATAGTCAATTTCTAAAATCAGAGAATCAAAATCATAATTTGAAATGTTGCGATAATCTATATCAATCTCAAAAATAGACCCACTTAACACTTTTTCAGGCATTTTTGCTTCAAGCTCAACTGCCGAACCCTCAACAATTATTTCTTTAAAAGCTTTTTGTTCAAAACGCTGTCGAGAACCAGTGTTGTAAAGAAAAGTTGCGCTAATTTTTTTATTAGGATTGCCAACGCTATCCGCCGCCACCATAAAAACAAAACTTTTTCTAGTTATTCCGCCAATACCGATATCACCAAGATTTTCTCGAACTTCATTATTAACCAGTCTGCCGCTACCACTAATAGAAATAAATTCAGGCGGTAATGATAAACTTAAAGAAGTGTTTTGAAGAACAAGACTTGATTGGTTGCTTAAATTAACAACAACTTCAAAAGGAACACCGGTTTTAACTAAAGACGGAGCTACTATCTCAACCTTAATCTGAGTCTCGGAAGAATTATTCAAATACTGGAAAATTAAAAAAATACCAAAAACAATTAGTACTAAACTAAAACCAATCAATATTTTGAAAAAATTTCCTCCTTTCTTTTCTTCTTTTTGATTATTTTTTTCCAATGCTTCCCAGCTCTCAACTACTTTTTCTTTTTCTAAATCTGATTTAACTAAAGGAGTTTTTTGAAAAACTGCTTTATTAGAAGATTGAGCAGACGAATCAGTCTTTTTGAAACCATAAATTTCTTTTTCCAAATCTTCTAAGCTCATTTTAAATATAATAACGTATTTTCTGGAAATTTTGTATGGCACCTATAACAAACAAAAGATTGGTCTTTAATTGAAAAGTATTCAGGTTTCTTTTTACCACAAATTTCACAACAAGCTATCAATGGATCATAACCGATTATTTTCAAAAACTCGTGATAATTGAAACTTTTTAAACGGAAAGAACGAACTAACCAATACCAAAGACGAAAATCTGGTTCAGCAGGATAACAAATAGCTCGGAAGACATAAAAAAAATTAAGAACCGAAGCAAGTTTTTTTGGCGAATTTTTTAATTCTAAAAAAATATCTTTAGCAATAGCATCAACTACAATAAAATGTTTTTTTTCAACTAAACGAAGTTTTACTAAATTTAAAACATCAAGGTGAGGCATAAGTTTTGAGAGAATTTTCCGTCCGCCAATAACTTTAGCTTTAATCCTGCCTAGTTCTTTGGTATATAAATCAACAGAATTATTATCTTCATCAATGTGTTCTATATTCAAAACAATACCCTCAGTAAGATATTCTTTCATAATAGATATTTTAAAATATTTATTTTTTAGGTGTTTTCCAAAATCCTAGACGAAATCGACCACCAAGCATCATTCTTGTTAAAGCATCAAGTGCTGGTAGAGCAGCGAATAGAATAAAAGTAGGTGGTAAAAGAAACCATTGATAAAAATAAAAAATATAGTGGTGTTTTTTAAACCAAGGTAAACGCGGAGGTAAAAGAAGAATACTTAAAAAAGCAATTAATATAATACCAATAACACTTCCATTCATCAACCAACCGGTAATTCGAGAAAGATTATAAGAAGCAATGGTAGCTTGAAAATTACCACCACCAATAACATTAGGCAACCAACCAAAAAAGAAGATAATAAAAGAATTAGTCGCCCATGAATAAAAACCAGTAAAAGTATGATAAAACCAATATATTCTTTTAAAAAGATTGGCTTTTTTATTTTTCAAAAACTCAGTAGCTACAAACACAAAATTTTCAACCCCCCAAGCCCAACGCCTCTGTTGTTTATAAATATTTTTAACTGCCTCCCAAAAAGTATCACCAACTACTGCATCCATATAAACAGGATAAAAAAGCGGCACCGCTTGCCAATTGCCATTGTAATAATCAAGAAGTTTAAAAAATATTTGGGAATCTTCAGAAACAATATCAGTTGGCCAAAAACCAACCTCTACTAAAGCCTTAAAAGGAATACTATGAGAAGAAAAACTAACCATTCTGTAAGGCCGAGCTTGTTGCATAAACTGCCAAAAACTTGAACTAAATCCGATCAAGCGAGCAAAAACATTAGTTTTGTGAAGATTATTAGTAAAAAGAGGGATTGGTTGATAACTGGCTTGTTGACGATTAGGAGTTTCAAAAAATTTATATGTCAAAATAGCAAAATAATCACGGCCAGGGCGACTATCAATATCAAAAACAGAGACAATAACATCTTCATAAGATATTCCTAAACTATCTATAAGCTTTTTAGCTTCTTTTGCAGCCCAAGTTTCATTTGACCCTTTGCCTGGGATTTCCCTCGGTAAATCGGCTGGGTGGATAGTAATAAGAAACTTAAAAAATTGGTTCCCAAACTCATTTTTAATTCTTTCAGCAATAATCTGATCTTGAATGCCCCCTCTTTCTTCAATAGCTAAAACAATGATAATTTTATCTTTCGGATAATTCGTCTCACAAAAACTCTGAAAACTGGCTGCAACTACTTCATAAGGCTCCTGATATGCTGGTAAAATAACAAGATGATAAATTCCTTCCCATCGCTTATCAAAATCAGTTTTCAATTTTTCAAACCAATCAATTTTAAGATTGGCTTTAAGAATAAAAAAAGAATGCTGTAAATGAAAGAAAAGATAAACTACTCTTAAAAGCCAATAAAGGTCATAGAGAACTATAAATATAACCACTGCTGTTGGTAATCGCCAAGAAAACAAAACAAGAATTATTAAAGTCAACCAAGCGCTTGCGCCCGGCAAAATCTCAAAAAATCTTTTCATTTTTTAATAAAACAAAATACCTAAATATACATCTAAAGCATAAAGACCACCTCCTAAAGTAACCAAAGCTAAAGCAACTGCCAACATAAGTAAATCAAAATCAAACCCTGAAACTATCTTTTGTCTTTGTTTTACTTTACTAAAAAAAGAAATTAAATACTTGATTGCCACTAAAAATGCTGCAAATTGAGTTAAAAAACCAAAAACGATAAACAAGCCACAAATAACTTCCCCTAACGAAAATATAACATTAACTTTTTTAGGGGAACTTTTAAAATTAAACCAACCATAAGCAATTAAAATGGCACCAAAGACAACTCTTAAAAGAAAAATCCCCCAATCACCAAAAACTAATAACAACTGAACCATAATTTTTGAAAAACTAATAAAGTTGTAATTAGATAAATCGACTCTTTTATATTAAAATAATCAATTATGCGTATTTTAGCAATTGAAACCTCTTGTGATGAAACAGCGCTTGCTTTAATAGAAGCAAAAAATAGCTTAAAATCACCTAAATTCAAAATTATCAAAAATCTTATTGCTTCTCAAATAAAAATTCACCGTCCGTGGGGCGGTGTCGTCCCAAGCTTAGCTAAAAGAGAACATATCAAAAATCTCCCAATTTTATATAAAAAAATTATCAAAAATAAAAAAACTAAAATAGATTTAATAGCTGTAACTATAGGACCTGGTTTAGAACCTTGTCTTTGGAGCGGAATAAACTTTACAAAACAAATCTATAAAGAGCTAAAAACCGAAAATCCAAAACTAAAAGTTATTGGTGTGAATCATTTAGAAGGACATCTTTTTAGTTTTTTGCTTACAAATAAAAAACAAAACTCAAAAACTAGAATCGTAAATTATAAAAAAATATTTCCTGCTATTTCACTGATTGTCAGTGGTGGTCATACAATTCTACTTTTAATGAAATCTCTTACCAAATGGCAAAAACTAGGCGAAACAAGAGATGACGCAATCGGTGAAGCGTTTGATAAAGTAGCTAAAATGCTCAATCTTTCTTACCCTGGCGGTCCTGAAATTGAAAAACTAGCAAAAAAAGGTAATCCTCAAGCAATCAATTTCCCCAGACCAATGATTTATGACAAAAGCTATGACTTTAGTTATTCTGGTTTAAAAACATCGGTTCTTTATTATTTAAAAGATAATAAAGAATTTAAAAAAGAAGACGTTGCTGCTAGTTTTCAAGAGGCTGCTTTTGAAGTTCTTATTGAAAAAACAAAACGCGCAGTTAAAGAATTCAAAGCTAAAAGCATTTTTATTTCAGGAGGTGTCGCTGCTAATAAAGAACTTAGAAAAAAATTTAAAAACTTAAGTAAAAATTTAAATATTAACTTTTTTGCTCCTAGTTTAGAATTTAACACTGATAATGCGGCTATGATTGGTGTCGCTGCTTATATAAGTTATCTTCAGAAAAAAAATAGAAAAATCTCTGCCCAAGCAAACCTTAATTTATGAAACCTTATTTTTTAATTATACCACCTTTAACAAAAAAAATCAATAGATCTAAATTTTAACTTAAAATAACAAAACAATATTTTTAAAATCTGGTTTTGAAATTAATATTTCTTTATAATTAAAATATGCCTCAAAACAAAATTTATGAACCAAAAACAGTTGAACAACAAATTTACAAAATCTGGGAAAAATCAGGTTATTTTAACCCAGATAAATTACCTAATTCCAAAAACCCAAAAACAAAAAAATACATCGTTTATATGCCTCTCCCTAACATTACCGGTACGCTTCATATTGGCCATACTCTCAACAATACCTTACAAGACATTGTTATTCGTTACTACCGAATGAAAGGTTATAAAACTCTTTGGTTACCAGGCACTGATCATGCCGGAATTGCTACCCAATACGTAGTAGAAAAAGAACTAAAAAAAGAAGGTAAAAATCGTTGGGAATTAGGTAGAGAAAAGTTTATTAAAAAAATCTGGCAGTGGAAAAACAAATACGGCAATATCATTTTAAACCAATTAAAAAAACTTGGTTGTTCAGCTGATTGGTCACGAACTCGTTTTACAATGGAACCGAATTACACTCGAGATGTTTTAAAAGCCTTTATTTACTACTATCAGAAAGGTTTTATTTACCGCGGATTGAGGACAGTCAACTGGTGCCCTCGTTGCGCCACAAGCCTATCTGAACTAGAGTTAGAATACGAGAGCGAAAAAACAAATCTTTACTATCTTAAGTATGGCCCTTTAACTTTAGCCACTGTCAGACCAGAAACAAAATTCGGTGATACTGCTATCGCTGTCAATCCTAATGATAAAAGATACAAAAACTACATTGGCAAGACATTAGAGATTGAATCTCTTGCTACTGAAGGCGAATTAAACAATCCAACAATTGCCAAAATTAAACTCCCAGTAATAGCTGACGAAATTGTTGATCCAAATTTTGGCACCGGAGTAGTAAAAATTACTCCTGCTCATGATATTGTTGATTTTGAAATCGGCCAAAGGCATAAATTACCTATTAAATCAGTAATTGATGAAAATGGGAAGTTGAATAAAAACACTGGCAAATATGCTGGACTAACCACCAAAGAAGCTAGAGAAAAAGTTGTTGATGATTTAAAAAAAGTTGGTTTGCTTTTAAAAACAGAACCTTATGAACATCGAGTAGCTAAATGCTATCGTTGCGGCACTATCATTGAACCACTGCCTTCAAAACAATGGTTTTTAAGAATGGATGCGCTAGCCAAAAAGGCAATAACAGCTGTTCGTCAAAAGAAAGTAAAGATTCTACCTAAAAATTTTGAAAAACCTTACTTTGACTGGCTTGAAAATATTCGCGACTGGTCAATTTCTCGTCAAATTTGGTGGGGACACCAGCTACCAATTTGGTTTTGTAAAAATCAAAAAGAAGAATCAACAGACGAAGAAAAATTCGTTGTTTCTCTTAAACAACCTCGAAAATGTTCTCTTTGTAAAAAATGTAAAATGAAGCAATCAACTGAAGTTTTAGACACTTGGTTTTCGTCTGCTCTTTGGCCATTTGCTGGTCTTTCCAAAAAAGATCTTAAAAACTATTATCCCGGTACCACACTTATAACTGCTCGCGACATTATTAATCTCTGGGTGGCCAGAATGATTTTTTCTGGTTTAGAATTTATGAAAAAAGTTCCTTTTTCTAAAGTTTTTATCAATGGCACTATTCTTACTAAAGAAGGATTAAGAATGTCAAAATCAAAAGGCACTGGCATTGATCCTGTTGAATATATTCAAAATTATGGCGCTGACGCAACTCGTTTTGCTGTTATCTGGCAAGCAACTGGTCAAGATATCAGATGGGATGAAACTGCTGTAATTGCCGGCAGAAAATTTACCAACAAAATATGGAATGCCTCAAGATTTGTTTTAATAAATATTTCAAATAAAAAATTTTTGGATTTAGACTCGAAGAAAATAAAAAAACTTAAAAATTTAACTGCTGCTGATAAAAATATTCTTAAAGAAACAGCAATAGTAAAGAAAAAAATTGAAAAAAGAATTGAAAATTTTGAATTTAGCAAAGCGCTTCGCGAAATTTACAAATTTTTCTGGCACAAATACTGTGATTTTTATCTAGAAAAATCAAAATCACAACTTACAAATCCTGATTTAAAAAATAATACCCAAATAGTGCTCAGTTATGTCCTTTTTGAATCTCTTAAAATGCTCCACCCTTTTCTTCCTTTCATCACTGAAGCAATTTATCAAAAATTGCCCTTAAAAAACAAAAAACTTCTCCTTATTGAAAAATGGAATGGTTAAATAGTCCCTTATTAACAATAATTATCGGAATCGCCCCAAGTATTATTTGGCTTATTTTTTTTCTAAAAGAAGACATTTATCCCGAACCCCGAAACTTAATTTTTTATACCTTCCTTATTGGGGCAATGATAAGTTTGCCTATACTTATTAGCCAATTAATTTTTCAAAAAACATTTCTTCTTATTAGCCAATTTGATTTAGCTTTAATAATTGGTTTAGCAACCATTGAAGAAATTTTTAAATTTCTTGCTGCTTATCTAGCTGTTTTTAGAAATCCTAACTTTGATGAACCAATTGACGCTATGATTTATACTATTACTGCCGCCCTTGGTTTTGCTACTGTTGAAAACGTTTTTATTGTATTAAACACTATCAACATTAACGAAACCGCTACTTTAACTTCGCTCCGTTTTGTTGGAGCTACTTTACTTCACGCTTTAACTGCAGCATTAGTTGGCTATCAATGGGCAAAAGGAATAAATTGCCAACCAACAGCAAAATTCATTTTCAAGGGTTTAATCTATGCCATTGCTCTTCATAGTCTTTTTAACTATCTTGTTTTATATTTTGAAGAAAAAAATCTTCTTTACTCAAGTCTTGTGCTTATTATTGCCGCTTTTTTTGTATTCACTGATTTTGAAAAATTAAAAAGTAAACAAAATATGTTATAATAAAAATAAATTTGTTATAATAAAAAAATGACAACAAAAGATTCAAATAATATTTTTGCTGAATTAACTAAAACTAAATCAATCCCTCCTTCATCGATCACAAAAACGGAAGAAGCACAAAATCTTAACGAAGAAGTAGAAGGTCAACTCACTGTTGATGTTTATCAAAATAAAGACGAAATTATAGTTCAATCAACAGTTGCTGGCGTTAACCCAGAAGATTTAGAAATTAATATCACCAATGAAGCGGTTACAATCCGCGGTAAAAGAGAAAAAACTGAACAAATAGATGAAAAAGATTATTTTTATCAAGAATGTTTCTGGGGTAAATTCTCTCGCTCAATTATTCTTCCTCAAGAAATTGACCCAGAGAAATCAACCGCTACTTTAAAAAACGGTATCCTTACTATCAAGATGCCAAAACTTAATAGACAAAAAGCTAAAAAGCTAAAAATCAAAATTGACTAACTAAATAAAGATTTAATATATTTATTAAATTTTTCCCCTCGATCAAACTCGTTTTTAAATTTTTCAAAACTAGCAGCACCTGGACTAAAAAGAATTGTAAACCTCTTTAAACTTAAACCGCTCCTAAAGCCTTTACTGTTTTTAATCTTAATTTTTAACTTATTTTTTTTAATTTCTTTTAAAAGATTATAGATATCTTCAAACAGCTGAGGTTTGTTTTCCTTAAAAAAATCTATCTTTTTCAAATTTTTTATCATTTTTTGAGTGGCGCTGCCGTTAATTAAAAACAAATTTTCGGGTTTAATACATTTTTTAACTATTACTGCCCATTGTTTAAAACAAAGCTTTTTATCAGTTCCTCCAGCAATTAAAATTAATTCCTCTTTTTGTTTAGAAAAACGTTTCAAAGCAGCAATAGTGGCATCAGGCGAAGTAGCGGCTGAATCATTGATAATTTGAAAATTCTTTTTTTTAAAAACTACTTCTTGTCGATATGAAACTACCGGCAAATTTCTAATAGCTTTTTTAATTTTT
>Ga0197142_1004128_pt1 | contig 11891 bp, 8 predicted proteins | sample GBS60_MetaG_FD_148614 | JGI IMG/M metagenome (GOLD analysis project Ga0197142, IMG submission 148614) | Sediment microbial communities from Great Boiling Springs, Gerlach, Nevada, United States - GBS 60_MetaG | ecosystem: Environmental > Aquatic > Thermal springs > Hot (42-90C) > Sediment... | reverse complement strand
CACAAACAGCTCACTAACCAACACTTGGTTTAAAAATAAAAGCATGTTGACTTCCTGCAAGTCAGTCTGTAAGACTGGTTTGGTTTGCTTAGTTACCGTTACAATGATCGGTTTGGGTTTGCTGACCTTAACCGATAATTATTTGGTAGTCTCAGCTTTTTCAGACTCTCGTCAACAAACCATTATTCAACCACAAACAGCCAAACAAATGGCCTTAGAAATGACAGCTAACCAGAACTATCTGGATGGTCAAATAATTGTGCAAACTAAATCTGAAACCAACCTTAAAACCATTCAACAAAAATTACAATTAGCTGAAGTATCTCTTATTAAAAGCGAAAATGGCTACAATACTTACTTAATAGCGTTGTCGCAACCTGCAGATCTAAGATCTACCTTGGAAAGCTTGTTACAAGAACCTGCAATTACTCTAGCTCAACCGATTTATAGCTACCAAATTCTACAAGCAGATTCTAGCTACATACCTGATGATCCCCTATTTAATACCCAATGGCAAATTGATACACCAGTTCCTGGTATTAACTTACCTCAGGCTTGGAGTTTGTTTGGTAACCATAAAAATTTGCCAGATTGTAATAACGGTAATTGCGGCGGTTCCAGCGAAGTAAAAATAGCCATTATTGATACTGGAATTAACACAACTGTAAGTGATTTCACCGGGGCTAACTGGGCACCCCAAACTGATTGGCGATCTTACTACTGGGCTAACCAACCATCAGATTGCACTAACAACGGTCACAACGTAGAGTCAGATTGGCCTATTGTTGGAGTAATTTGTGTAGCCAATGGCAGCCAAACTGACCAACATGGACATGGCACTTCTGTGGCTAGTGTGTTGGCCATGCAACATAACACCATAGGCGGGGCTGGTATTGTTCCAAAAGTCCAAATTTTACCCATAGAGTTAAGAGATTGTCAGCGCAATACCCAAGGCGAATGTATTAACGGATATAGCGCTTTAAACACTTTCACCATCGAAAGAGCTATTGACTATGCCAGAAGTAAAGGGGTAAAAATTATCAACCTGTCTTTAGGTAGTGACAGTCCAGATGCTTACGTCAGGCAAGCAATTGACCGTTTTAACCAAGAAGGTGGTATTGTAGTAGCAGCGGCTGGTAATGGAGCAACTAACGGTAATCCTAAATATTATCCAGCATACGAAGAAAACACAATTGCTGTGGGAGCTATTACCCGTAGTGGAACCCGAGCTAGTTATTCTACTTTTCACGATCGAATTGATTTAGTAGCTCCAGTAGATGGTAATACCAGTACTGAACATGTGCTAGTCCAGAATCAGGAAGGCAATTTCGTCAGAAGAGTTGGTACTTCCTTTGCCGCTCCCCAAGTGGTTGGAGTTATCGCCTTAATGGTTAGCATCAACCCAGAAATTACTTTCTTTGACCTTAAATACAACTTTCTGCCGAACGGCAAAATGACTGTGGATATTGGACCAAACGGCAAAGACAACGAAACTGGCTATGGTCGTCTGGATGCTTTTAAAGCAGTACAGTCGGCAATTGAGGTGACCAATGTGACCTGTTTCAGTGATGTCTGGTTCAATCACCCATTCAACGAAACTATTTGTGCTCTTAAACGAGACCAAATAGTCCGAGGCTACCCAGACAAGACATATAAGCCTAACAACTCTGTTACCCGAGGAGAAATGTCGGCGTTTATCAAAAGAGCTACTAACTTACCAACCAATACTAGCTGCTCACCGTTCCCGGATGTGCCTAATGGTGCTCCTTTCTTTGAGGAAATTACCACTCTCAGATGCCAGGGTATAGTGCAAGGTTATCCTCAGAGTAATGGTACTTTCTTGTATAGACCAAACAATTTTGTCACTCGAGGCGAAATGTCTAAATTCATTAAATTAGCTTTTAACATACCCACCAATACTACTTGCGGTAATTTTCCAGATGTACCACCAGGAGCACCGTTTTACGAAGAAATTACCAGTCTTAAGTGTGCCAACATCATTCGGGGTTACCCAGAACCTGATGGTAGCCGCACCTACAGGCTCCAAAACTATGTTTCTCGAGGGGAAATGTCGGTGTTTATTGATAAAGCCAGAAAATACCCAAATATCTAATATTAAATTCCCACAATTTCTTACGCCCAACCACTTGTATTAAACTACACAATTAGCAACCTTTTTTGGTTTAAGTTTTGTTTTCTCAAACCAGCCACACAAGCTAGCCTAAATTAGGTTTTTTCCGATTTAGTTGTCTTCTAATTATTGAAAATAAATTGCTCACACTAAACGCCAGTTTGGTTTTTATTAACTGTTTAGTTGTCTGATTCTTTGCTAAAAATTTATTAGTTTAGTTTACAAAACTAATTCTACCAAAACTAGAAACATAAAACTTGAGCTCGTTAAATCTGACGCCAAAAACCTACAAACCAAAAAAACTATTAAAAATAACCTACATCCGGAACAAAAATTTAAAAAACTACATAGCTAAAACAAAATTATAAAAATAGATAAGTTATAACTAGAACCGATAAATAGATATAACTTTATCCAGCAATTCAAAAATTAATTTACTCAACTTAGTCTAAAGACAACCTTGATTAAAGGTGGTTAATTTTATGCTGTTATGTCCCCATCAGTATCTGTAGTCAATAAAACAGAGTTAATATTCTTTTCTTTGTGAAATTTCTCAAATAACAGCAAGTAAGAATAATCTAGTTACGCAATTAATTTACCAAGCTTTTTAAACAGAGCTAGTAAATTTAAATTTAAACAAAAGATTAACATCAGGGTATAACCTTCTACCTCAATCATAAACCGAAAGTATACTAACTAAAATAATATACTTAACCCTTGATTAAAATTATTGAAAATATAATATATAATATCCCTTAAGCACCAATTTTCCCTTTAAATTTCAAAATAATTTATTTTTTGTGAAAAGAAACATAAAACTTATTCTTTAGTGTATGGAGAACAAAAACAAAAAAAAGAAAAAATAGCTTATAGTCTGGAATGTTATATGGAAGATGTCGTGAATAATTTGAGAATGCTTATAACAGAATTTATAAAATTATGTAATAAATTCCATTCTCTAAAAGAAGATATTTCCTATATCAGACATGTGATATCTCAATCATTAGAAAATTTAAATATTTCAAATATTCGTGTAATAAAAAAAATTTTAGACAATATAATAAAAGCTTGTTTACCGAAAGCACAACAGGCTGAGTTTGACATTAGTCAATATAATCAATTGGTTGCAAACATTGAAAAACAACTACTCTTCTTAGAGGCTTACACGTGTGTTAAAATTATCAGAAACTTAATTTCTCAACCACTAAGTGGTGGTTTAGATACTAAAATTAGTAACATAATCAATAGTAAGCTGGAAAAACTTGAAGATTTATTAATAACAGCACAAGAAACTGAACCTGATAAATTAAACCAAATTTTGCAATTGTTTGAAGAAATTTTGAATAACTTAACAATTCTAAAACAAGAACAAATGAATACTGATATTATTCATAATCTTGATAAACAATTTGCTGCTTTGGAACAAGAAATTTTGAATTTATTATCAATACAACTGGAAGAATTGGAACAACCAACACAAACAGAAGGACAAGACAATTAGACTAGTTAAGAGATTTTTTCATCCGAAGCTAAAATTTTTGGAAAATTTTATTTAGCCAAAAACTGTGGTCAAACTCGAGCTGACAAAAGTTTTTTAAAAAATTGCCTAACTATTTTTTTAGCTCATCTTAACAAATCCTGACAAAACTCTTGCGTTCCCTGAAAGGTGGGTGGATATTGGCTTGTATCTGGAAAGTCTAGGGTAACTATTTTCTGGTACACCACTTGAATCAGCTTAGCTAACCAAACCATTTCGGTTGTGTCAAAACTAGTCTCCAGAACTAGGTCTTGTGGTTTAGGATCAGTTAAGTAGTGGGCATCTAAAAATTGCAGTTTACCAGTAGTTACTTGGAAAGACGAATGAAAACTAGGGGAGTTTTCTACCAAGAGTTTGTAAAACATTAACTGGTTACGATAGCGCCAAAGCTTGGTTTGCTCTTGTAAGTTACGCCCAGTCCATCTGAACACAGGTTGACCAGTCTTGAAGTCAATTACGGTCACTTGATTGTTCTCAAAAACTAAACAGTCGATTTTACCAGTCAGCTTAGCTTGACCAATTTGCACTACTTGGTGACTAAAGTCATACTCTAGTTTGGGATTAGCGAAGTTGTAGTAGCTATAGTTTTGGTAAAATATGGTTAAATTGGTTTTTCCTAACTGGACATATTGTTCATAGTCGTTTGGATTTAGTCGTTGCTCTAGTAATCGTTGAGAAAAAAAATCTAATAGTTGTTCCAGAGTGACTTTTGTAGATTGGCTTAAAAGAAAGGTTACGCTTGCGTGCATGGCTGTACCATAGGCAGCTTGAGAACTGGGGCTTTGAGGAAATTTAAGTAAGTGTTTTTGCACAAAACTTAGAGGTCCGCCTTTTTCTAGGTCTAGAAAATCGTTTAAGTGAGTAACCGACAGTTTGTAATTATCCAACAAAGCCGATAGCCAGCTTTGGATAGACAGAGTAATTGTTTGGTTAGTCACTTGTTTCCAAGTCAATAGAGCAGTAGCTTGTAGGTCAGTTGAAGCGCCGGAATCCCTATCTAAATTCGAATCTAAACCTGAGGGAGCAGTGGGCAGAATGTTCAGGGCTTGCAAGGAAGTTTGCAAATAAACAATCGGTTCGGTAGCTTTGCCATTATCGGCTATGGTATAGCGGGTTAGGTAAAGCTGGTCTTTAGCGCGAGTAATGGCCACAAAAAGTAGGCGAATATAATCATCTTCGTTTTCCACGTCCTTGCTTAGGATAATGTTGTCGGGTAAGTTAAGTTTGTCCACTCGACCTCTACCAAACCAATAATCTTGATTGCAGTTAGGAATGAATACTACCGAAAACTCTAGGCCTTTGGCTTTGTGGGCCGTGAGCAAGTTTACCCCAGTGTGACTATTACCGTAAGCACTACGGTCAATAATGGCAATTTGATTTTTTTCAGCTAACTGAATAAATTCTAAAAAATCTTGTAAGTATAAGACTTCTTTGACTTTGTGTTGGCGAATAGCTTGAAACAAGGTTTGCAGGTTAGATAAAAAATCTATGGCACTAACAGGAATTGATTTGGTTAAAGTAGTATCGGATAAGTATTGGTGAAAATAATATTGGGCAAAATTGGTGTGAAATTGGCTTTTTGTGGGAGTGGTGACTGGCTGATCTTCGTCATCTTCTGACCAATTAGGCCAGTGGCTATCAACAATTTGATCAATTAGCTGCTCTACCGGAAGCCATTTAGCTTGACTAGCTAAATTGAGTAAAAATTGTCCAATTTGCTCAAACTTTTCGGGGTGTGTAAGTTTTTGTCCGTTGACTTCGACTTTATCGGCTTGAAGTAAGCAAGTTAGCCATAATCTAGCTTCAATAGTGGGTTGTTGGTAAGCAAAAACGGATAGCTTCCAAATATCTGTAGGTTCGAGCTCCCAAAAGGGAAAACTAAGAATAGTTGGCAACAAAGCGTCAGCTTCCAGAGCTTCTTTTTGATTCAGCGAATGAATGAACTTAAGAATAGTCAGCAGCTGGTTAATGATTGGTTTTTGTAAGACGTCTTGGCCTTTTTCGTAAAAAATAGGAATATTCTGGGCTTGTAGGATTTTCGCCAAGGTAGTGAGTTCTTTGTGCTTGCGGTTAATGACGGTAATTTCTCCTGGGGGACGACCTTGGGCTAATAACTTTTGAATTTGTCTGGCAATCCAAACGTATTGAGCTAATTCTGTAGGGAATTCATGATAACTAATGGTTTGCTCTAGCGGGTTATCTGGTGGAAACATAAAAACTTTTAGTTGTTCTACCTCCAGCGTCCACGATATTGCAAGCTCTCAGCTAAGTGTTTTAATTGAATATTGGGACTACCATCCAAATCGGCAATGGTGCGGCTGAGTTTGAGAATTTTCATGTAGGCTCTGGCGGATAAATTGAATTTTTCAATAGCCTGACTTAACAGCTTCTCTCCAGCTGGATCTAATTGGCAGTATTTACGAATCATCGCCGGGGTCATTTCGGCGTTAGTGTGAATACCTTCCTTGGCAAAACGTCGAGTTTGAATGTCTCTGGCGGCTTGTACTCGTTCGTAAATGACCCGAGATGGTTCAGCCAAATCGGTGGTTTGTAGTTCCTCTTTGGTAGGCCGATCTACTTCTACCTGTAAGTCGATGCGATCTAAAATAGGACCGCTGAATTTCGCTTGATATCGGGTAATAGCTGCCCGATTTTGGGGTTTATAGGCAGCCAAAGGATCATCTTCGGCAAAACCGCTGGGAGTAGGATTGGCTGCTATGATCAAGTAAAACCGAGAAGGATAACAAACACTACCGTTGGCTCTGGAAATAGTGACAAATCCGTCTTCTAAGGGTTGTCTTAAAGCTTCAATAGCTTCGCGATCAAATTCTGGAAATTCGTCCAAAAACAAAACTCCTCGGTGAGCCAAAGATACTTCTCCTGGTTTTAGCTTGCTACCCCCACCAATCAGGGAAATGTGAGATGCAGAATGATGAGGTGCTCGAAACGGTCGTTCCAAAATTACTTGACCACCACCTAGCAAACCGGCTACCGAATAAATTTGGGTAACTTCTAAAATTTCATTTTCAGTCATTTTGGGCAGAATGGTGGGGTAGCTGCGAGCTAGCATGGTTTTACCACTGCCAGGAGCCCCAATCAACAAGACGTTGTGCCCCCCACTAGCAGCAATTTCTAAAGCTCTTTTAGCTACTTTTTGGCCTTTAATGTAGGCCATATCGTTAGGATAATAACCCTCAGAATTAGTTTGTTGCGTAGCCTTAGTTTGAATTAGGGAACTCAGAGCAACTGGTTGGGCTGGCTGAATTGGTTGGACGCCGTTAAAATGGTTAACTAAAGCCGATAAGGTGGTTACTGGTAAAATGGTTAATCCAGAAACTAAACTGGCTTCTTGTTGGTTGTCTTGAGGAATAAATACAGTGGAAAAACCGTTTTTTCTGGCCCACAAGCAAATGGTTAACACGCCAGTTACTGGCCTGACACTGCCATCTAAAGATAGTTCACCTAAAAATAAAGCTTCTTTTGGTAGGTCAGTTTGTACATAACCCATCAAGCGCAAAATGCCTAGAGCAATGGGTAAATCAAACGCTGAACCAGTTTTATATAAATCGGCAGGAGCTAAATTGATGGTTAACTTCCCTAAGGGAAATTCGTAACCGCTTTGCTTGATGGCTGATTTAACCCTTTCTTTGCTTTCTTGGACAGCTTTATCTGGTAAACCCACTACTACAACACTAGGCAAAGCCGGGGTTAGATCGATTTCTACTTCAATTTTTTGGGCTTCCAAACCAATAGTGGTAGCAGTAAATAATTTAGCAATCATATGTTGACTAATGTAGGTAGTCAGAATTAAGACTATGGTTTTGTCAAAACATTTAATTGGTTAAATTTACTAAGCAACCAAAAATTTGTGGCAAAAATATTTTCCTACTAAAAAATTAAATTCCACCCTAATTGCCACATAACCACACCATAGCTTATGCTTAGGGCTAGCAAAACCACTTTGGCTTATTGTTTAGGGAAATTGAAATTGTCTAACTAAAACTAACTTATTTGGTTCTTAACCAGAAAGATTGTGAGTAAATACAAAGATTTGTCTGAAGCATTGGTTACCATCAGTGCGGATCTATTTTTCCATAGCCACAATTCCACTGGAGCCAACTTCTAGAATTTTAAATTGCTTTAATGCGTTGAGAAAACCCAAAGTTTTGTGACGATCTCCAGCTACTTGTACAATTACGCTATTTTCCGAAACATCCACGACACTACCGCGAAAAATATCCACTAAACTGGTTACTTCTGACAAATTTTGAGGTCTGGCGATTTTAACCAGCAAAATTTCTCTTTGAACGGTATGGTAGCTATCCACTGCTTTGATGCTGACAACTTCTACAATTTTATTAATTTGAGACACAATTTGGGGAATTTTGTCGGCGTCGCCCTGAGAAAAGGTAATGGTAATTCTTTTGATACCTTCAACTTCGGTGTCTGAAGCGGTAATGGTTTCCAAATTATACATTTTACGACGAATGAGCATGGTAATGCGTTCTAAAACGCCGCGTTTATTTTGAGCGAAGACTAAGATGGTGTGTAGTTTAGACATACAGTGCATTAGTTAAAGTTGGAATAATAAAGTTTTACTAGCCTAAATCTTACTTTGGTTTAGCCAAGGTCAATGACTTTTAATTAAACGTAAATCTCGTCATTGTGATTGGGTATGTTGTTGTTAGTTTGACATCCGTTATTAATGTGACAGTTAACTTAAACATCGTTACTCGTTATTGCTTTTGGATAGGTGAGATCGTTGCTGTTGACCAAGTAATCAGCTATTTTCAGCCAATAAAATTGGTTTATGATTTTTTCTTGCCTAAAATTTCTAGGGCGTGTTCTTCGTTTAGAATCATTTTATCAAACGTCCAACCACTAGGAATCATTGGGTAGACAATTTCGTGTTTGTCGCAAGCAAATTCCACGATGGTAGTTCTGGGTTCTTGCTTAGACCATTCCAAAGCCGGTAAAATGTCTTCTACTTTATCCACGAATCGGTAGGCTACTCCGTAAGCTTCAGCAATTTTACTAAAGTCTGGATTAGTGAGCTCTACTTCTACAAAGTTTTCGTTATGGAACATGTCTTGCCATTGTCTGACCATACCCAAATAACCATTATTGAGTATGAGAATGTTGATGTTTAACTTTTCTTGTAAAATTGTACCTAGCTCTTGAATGTTCATCTGAAAGCCACCGTCACCCACAACACACCACACCTCTTCGTCGGGTCTGGCTAGTTTGACACCAATGGCCGCGGGTAAACCAAAACCCATAGTACCTAAGCCTCCAGAAGTAAACCAAGTGTTGAACCGTTCAAACTTGTAAAACTTAGCTGCTTGCATTTGGTGTTGACCTACATCGGTAACCACATTGTCTTGGCCTTGAGTATACACAGACAATTCGTGAATAATCCGACTCATTAGCAAGCGTCCCGATTTGCCGTAGCCGTGCTGAAAGATGTGTTGGTAGTAGTTGGCGCTAAGTTGACGGTTTTGTTCGATGGTGGCAAACCAGCTGGTTCTAGCTGCAGCAGCTTCTGGGGTGAGTTCGGTAAAACCTGCCGTTAGTACTGTTAGAACGTCCTTCAAATTGCCATGAATGGCCACATCGGCTGGGACGTTTTTGTGAATTTCTGAAGGATCAATTTCCACGTGAATTACTTTAGCGTTTTTCGCGTATTCTTCAAGTTTACCAGTAACTCGATCGTCAAAACGCATACCCAAGGCAATCAGCAAATCAGCCTCTTGAATGGCTCGATTAGCTTCAATTTCTCCGTGCATGCCCATCATACCCAAGTTTAGCGGATGACTAGCTGGTAGGGCAGATAGGCCGTGTAAGGTAAAACTGGCTGGAATATTGGTTTTTTCCAAAAAGTTTTTTAACTCCTCCTTGGCGTTGCTCAAAATGGCTCCGTGTCCAACCAGAGCCACCGGACGGTTGGCTTGGGCAATTAGGTCAATAGCTTGTTGAACTTCTGGAGCCTGCGGAGAAACTGGCTGAACTATGGGAACTCCGGGCAAGTCTAGATTAGCGGGGGGAGTAATTTGGCTAGTTTGTTCTAACTGAACATTTTTTGGTATATCAATACACACTGGACCAGTGCGACCGTTTTTGGCAATAAAGATAGCTTTAGTTACCGATTCAGCTAACTCATTTGCAGTTAACGGCATTTCGGCATATTTGGTAATCGGATACATCAGACCAATAACATCGGTTTCTTGAAAAGCATCGGTACCAATGACTTTGGTGGACACTTGACCAGTAATGGCTAGCATGGCTACCGAGTCCATCATGGCATCAGCCACAGCTGTGACCAAATTGGTAGCGCCTGGACCAGAAGTGACCATGACTGGCATTAACTTGCCGCAAGCGCGAGTGTAGCCTTGAGCGATAAAACCAGCTCCTTGTTCGTGCCTGGCAGTGATGAACCGGATTTGCGGAAATTTAGGTAACTCATCAAAGGTTGGCATAATGGCCCCGCCAATGTAACCAGTCATTAGCTCAATGCCATGATCAACCAAAGTTTTTAGCAAAACTGAAGCCCCTGACATTGTAGTTTGGTGCATAAGCAAACATTTTTTCAACAAAAAATTCCCCTTGGTTAGGGGAGACTGAAAACTAAGGATATAGTAGTCAACCTCCCCTAAACTAGGGATAATACCAACAAGTTAACTACTACAAGTCTAGTTGAAAACATATTCATTGTGATGAATGACACAATGACTAAGAAAACTAGCCTTGTCAAGGAATAAATTAGTGGTCAACCTAGCTTGACAAATTTAAATGGATGAGTAAAATTTGGACGGTTTTCGGTGAGGTGGCTGAGTGGTCGAAAGCGGCTCACTGCTAACGAGTTGTGCGCTAACAACGCACCCAGGGTTCGAATCCCTGCCTCACCGCCAGAAAAAAATAAGTGCAATGTTGTGCTAAATTGCAAATTGCAAAGTCGTTAACATTTAGTTAATAACTACATTTTTGAGTGAATATCTGAAACCCAGATTTTGTAGAATATCTTAGGTAGATTTGGTGTCAACTTTAGTAAAAATATGGATATCTCAACAGAACCCTTTCAGGTAGCACGTGAAGCTTATCAATTACCCATTAAACCTTATTATCAGAAAACAGGTTTTACTTTATATCATGCCGATTGTTTGGAAATTTTGCCTTTGTTTTCGGAAAATTTGGTTGACATGGTATTTGCGGACCCACCCTATCTGTTGTCCAACAATGGCTTTACTGTACACGCGGGGCGGCGTGTTAGCGTAAACAAAGGGGAGTGGGATAAAAGTAATGGCCTAGAAAAAGATTTCGAATTTCATTTTCAATGGATACGAGATTAACTTTCGATAAAAAACTTGTTGATAATTATAAAAGTGCATCGCAAAAAGCACGAATAATTTTAACCGAGTACTGGGTATAAATAATTCGGTTTTTGCCCGAATTGCGGTCATTTTAAAATAGATAAGTATCCAAATAATCAGCCAGTAGCTGATTTCTTCTGTCCAAAGTGCGCCGAGGATTACGAATTAAAAAGTAAGGAAGGTGCTATCGGAACAAAAATTCTTGACGGAGCATACTATACAAAAATAGAAAGATTACGGAGTATTAATAATCCTAATCTTTTTATACTTAATTACAATTTAGCAAGTTTATCTGTAGTCAATTTTTTTGTAATACCAAAACATTTTTTTGTACCAGAAATAATTGAAAAAAGAAAACCACTTGCAAATAGTGCTCGACGTGCAGGTTGGATAGGTTCGAATATCCTTTTACAAAAAATCCCGCAAGCAGGAAAAATATTTTTAGTACGACAAGGAAAAATTGAGCCAAAAGAAAAAGTAATTGCTGAATGGAAAAAAACACTCTTTTTACGAGATGAAAAGGAAGTATCTACCAAAGAATGGCTACTTGACATTATGCGTTGCATCGAAAAAATTGGCAAGAATAAATTTACTTTAGAAGATGTTTATAAGTTTGAAGACGAATTATCCATTCTTCATCCGGAAAACAAACATATCAAAGATAAAATTCGTCAGCAGTTACAAATTTTAAGAGATAAAGGATATTTAGATTTTGTTTCGAGGGGTTATTATCGTCTTTTATAAATACAGGAAAATAAATTTTAACGCAATCTATGAAGAAAAAAGGATTTGGTGGAGATAATACAGTTACCAGCTTAAGATTTGAACGGAGTAGAGATATCTTGTCCATTCTTGG
>Ga0197142_1004127_pt1 | contig 11893 bp, 15 predicted proteins | sample GBS60_MetaG_FD_148614 | JGI IMG/M metagenome (GOLD analysis project Ga0197142, IMG submission 148614) | Sediment microbial communities from Great Boiling Springs, Gerlach, Nevada, United States - GBS 60_MetaG | ecosystem: Environmental > Aquatic > Thermal springs > Hot (42-90C) > Sediment... | reverse complement strand
TGAAAATATACCACCAAATAAAGAAAGGGCAGTTTGGAAAGTTTATTAAGTATAAGCTTAATAAATTCCCTCTCCTGCGACCTTGTTCTGCGTTGTCAAAGAGCTATAAGTTTATAGCATAGTCACTGGTGAAAAATCAAGTTTTTTACATTAAAAAAGTAATACCTTCTGGTAAAGGTTCTCCACACCCAAGCACAGCCACAAGAGAATCCTTCTGAAGAGGATATATCCTCACATCATCTTCTAAAGGATTAATCATCTCGTTAAGCTTATTTTTTAAAGCTTGAAGTTCAGGCCAGGTCAGTTCACAGTAAAAGACGGAATACTGGAGATGCAATCCCTGAGATTTCATGAAAGAGAAAACTCTTTGAAGACGCCTGTCATCTCTTATGTCGTAACAGACAAGATAAGGGCATTTCATGTCCTGAGCTCCCGTATAAGTTCAAAAATTTCATCAATAATTTCATCAACGAGCAATTGTAAATATTCACTTTTATTTTCGAATCTGTTAATTATATTTAGCATGCCGCTGTTTGTAATCTCCCATCCAGAAGTGCTCTTAGTAATTAATTTATCATTTGCTGACGATTTAAAAAATCCAAGGGCCTGATAATCAATTTCTGCAGAAATTATATGGCATATATCAAGCACAAAGCCAAAATTGTGTCTTCGATGAATTACACCAGTATGAGGGTCAAGACCACTTTTTAAAATTCTTTCTGTTATCAATCCTCTGAATAAATTTGTAATTGCTCCAGTTACGGTTGTCCATTTTTCTTCTTCGGGTTTAAGTTTTTTCAATAGATACTGATAATTGCCCTCTCCTATTTCCCTATTAAATTTATAGGCTATCTTTTTAAATAATCGTTTTAAAACATTTAGCTGGATAATGCTTCTTTTTGCTTTTGCCCATCTTAAATACTGACAGATATTTTTCTCAGACTGCAAAATTACTTTCTGTTCCTCATAGTGAACGGGCAATCTATGATTATAAGGTATAGTTATAGCTATCTCTTCTCCTTTTCTATTCATAAATATTACGGGTACATTATTTTCTGCAAATAGTTCAATCGAGGCTGAATCAAATCTTATGTTGCCAATTACAAAAACTTTATTTATAAATTGCGCAGGCACCCTTCTTGGAGCAGAATAATTCTCCCTGAGTAATACAGAAGGTCCATCCCTTATTATGCTCACACCTCTAAAACTTTCATTAAGGTAAAGGCTCCTTTTCATCCATAAGCCTCCTTGCAATATCCCTTATTTCATCTCTTATAAAAGACCTTAAATTTTTAATCCACTCTTCATAAGTAAAATAAAACTTCTCTCTGCTTTCCTTTTTAAGGTAACAACCAGATTTCTTATCATTATTAACAAAATCATCTTCTGTAAATATTTTTTCATTAAAAATCCTAAATACAAATTCCTCAACATAAGGCCTGAAAAGCTCAACTATATCACAGGCAAGTGATTCCCTTCCATACTCAAATTCGTGATAAAAACCAATAGTAGGGTCAAGGCCTATAAGTTCAATCTCTCTCACTACTTCATAGTGAACTAAGGTATAACACAGTGATAGCATGGCATTTACCGGGTCAAGAGGTGGCCTCCTATTTCTATTGCAAAAATTTAAATTTTTATCAAAGAGCAACATATAAACTGAAAAGAATGTAGATGCTGCTCCGCCTTCAATCCCTCTGATAGTTTCTATGGAGAATGAGCCGTTATGCAGGGATTTTATAATCTGTTCGATTGTTTTAATAGCTGAAGAGATAGGCTGGTGATTTAAATATTGCCATTCCTCAAGCAATTCTTTATGTTTTTGCAACTTACGGAAGATTAACTCTTTAGAAAAGTTAATCCGAAATTCTTTATCAAGATAATTTTTATACTGCTTAACTCTCAAAAGACCATTGTTATGGAGCTTTCCCCTTAAAATTCCACAGAACCTCATATTTTTCCCGGAAAGGAAAATAACAGTAATGTTATTGTCCATAAGTCGTTTAATCAGCCTTGTTTCAAAAATAATATTACTGCTTATAATAATTCTCTTTAGAGGATAAAGCGGGACAGTTCCTTCCTTTTTGCCATTACAGTAAATACCTATGGCATTTCCATCAAGTTTTAGTAAAAGATCTTTCCTGTCAATATAAAGTGTACCCATGGTTTATCCTATGTAAAAATATGCTGGGTTTCTGGGTTGAACAGCAATGCCAAGTGTATGTATCCTGCTTCTACCATCAAGACGAAAAATATGGACCCTATCTGAATATTCAAAAATCAATCTTTTAAGATTGCTGATTACAAATCTCAATTCATTTTCAGTTAGAAAGCATTCATATACAGACTTCTGCCCACCAGTGCTATATCCCTTAAGGAAATATCTCACCCTATCGAGCCTTTTGGGATCTGAAATATCATAGGCAATTATGTAGAGAAACCTGTTCATACCTTTATTATTCTGGAAGATTAGATGGTAGGTCAAAGAAAAAAATATTTCGGAAAACTTTCTATTTTACTATCTCGTATCTGCCAAGACCAAAGCTCGTATTCTTGCCCGCATGAAGAATCTCACCAGCTCTCAAAAATTGTATAAAGGGCTCTATGTTTCCAGTATAAGTTATCTCACCTACTACACCGCCAAGCCTCATCCTTGTATCCTGTCGGGATGAATATCTTTCCCAATCAAGCCATCTGAGGGATGATGAAGTAATGGATATATTTTGGGCATGCTCTATGATTTCTCTGTGATTCCATGATGGCTCTTGATTTCCACAGTGAAAATAATAAAGAAGACCGAGCCTTCTTAAAAGATTTCTAATAAGGATATGAAACTCAGGTTTTACTACAAGGTCACGGTTGTATTTGATCCTAAGGGGAGTTATAAATCTCAGGGTTATACTATCTATATTGTCTGATGGTATGAAATCATGAATCTCTATGAAACTTGTCTCAGCTCGCCTAATAAGCTTGTCGTATCCAGAATACACTAAGCTATTATCCTCAAGCCTCACCTCCTGAAGCTTGTATCTACCTCTACCCTTACCTATGCCGTTCTTGCCCAATTCATCAAAGGTGTAGATAAAATATGGTAGATAATCAACTGCCTTACCTATGAGAATAAGATTAAAGTTTACCATACTTTCAGGCCCATATCTCTTGTTATTGTCCTCAGGTGGCTCTATGACAAAGGGATGGGGTATCTTTTCATATTTATGCATATTCATTATAGAAGTATTTTTTGGTGGAGATGTCTCAAAGACATAAGCGTAGATACATTTACTTTTCAGCATACAATCTGAACAGTCCTGCCTTTTAAGGGCACAGACAATACGCCTGAACATATTACCAAAGCCACCCCTGAAGGTAGAGCCCTTGTAAAAAGGAAGGTGAAGTTCGTCAAGGGCTTTAATGATTAAAGTAAATTTTTGATAGGATATCTGCATCTATTGAACAGTTCCTTTTATTATTGCCATTGAGATATCAGTAAAAAATTTTTTTATTTCTTCAGATGAGACAGGCTTTATCCATTTAATCTCTGTATCGAGCAAGCTATAGTCAAACTCAGCAAGTATCTTTGCCAGATATACTGGAACAATACCCGCTGCCTTGCTGTGGACATCAATTAATGCCTTCCTGAGACTGACACCATCCTTAAGAAGAAAATACATATCCACAATATCCTTTGGCATAGCTCGGTCAATCACTGCTGTAATCTTGTTGGCAAGGATGTTCTCCTTTGAATCTACAAGGCCAAACTGAGGATGCTTTATAAGAGTGCCAATATGGGCGGGTACATCATTAACAAGCTCTATCTTGAGCCTTCTTTCAGAGACAAAGATGCGGTAAAATCTCTCATAGGTCATAACAACCTTTACATCATTGTTGAATATTTCGGAAAGCTTCTTGATACATCTTTCAGATATGGTCATAAATTCAGGATGGTCATTTAAAAAATAATCCAGATCATCAGAATATCTATGATGGTAATAAACCCTTGAAAGCACCGTGCCACCTGTTAGATAAAAGGGAGAGTCTTTAAAGGCCTCTATTGCCCTATCCTGAAGTGGATAAAGTATCTTTTCGTAATACTCTACATACAAAGTCCATGCCCTCTCTTATCTCTCTAAATCTTACCTTCTTTTTGACTCTTTCATCCCATAGAGAACAGAGAAACTCAGTAGAAACGATACCAACAAGTTCAAACCAGTTTACACTCTCAAGTAATCTTGCCACGCAGAATTCCTTATCAGGCCACTTCCTCTGAAGTCTCCCTTCAATAATGGCAAGAAACTCCTCTGGTGTAAGTGTTAGGTCCCAGAGGCACTGCCTAAGGATATTTTTCTGTTCATCTGTGAGCTGACGGTCTTGCATAAATTTATTATAACCTAATCTGGCGAATGGTCAAATATAACCACATCGCCAGTGACAGGTGACCTGTAAATCAGCTTCCTCGCCTTTCCGTGAAGGGCATGGGCGATTTTTAAATATAACCAGACAGGTCCTGGACCTGTCAGGATGATGACATTACCCTCACGTGCAAGGTCTTGGGCTTTATTTATATATTTCATTTAAATCAGCAAGCCTTGCTGTCCCTGTAGAGAGATAAAGTTTAGATACATCAATCGTTATCTGTTCCATTTTAGCCTAATCCCTTTACATGATTTTTTATAAAATTGCGAAGATCGGCAATATTGTCAGGATGAATGAGCTCTGTTGTGCACTGTTTTGCCCTTTTTATGATATGAGGCTTTATGTCTCCATTTTGTTCAAGAATATCTCGTGTGGTGCTTATCATAAAACCTTTAACCCTCAATCCAAAATCTTGCTGCAGGGCACTTATTTTATACAGAAAGTCTTGATATTTTTCCTCTTTACTGCTCAGACTTTTACATTCCACGATATACAGTGCATTATCTTTAGTAAACATTACATCGAATTCATTATCAACACCTTCAGGACTGATAAGCTCAATCCCTGCTACACAGTCATCTATAGCCAGATCTGATATCTCATTATAACAATAATCAGATAGCCAGTCACCTGTTAGGAATCTTATCATATCTTTAGAAATGGTCTTCTCAATTTTGTTATTTTTTGGCAACATACCAAGTCGTTTTATAAACTCTCTTTCTTCTGCTCTTTTAAATGAATAATCCATTTTCAGTTTGAATTCTTTATCATTTCTATGATTGCCGAGTATCTTATAAAACTCATAAAGCATATCTTCAATAGCTTTGTAGTTTTGAACCATCCACTTACAAAGGTCTTTATTAGATGAGGCATTTGCTTTTAATTGGTTTAATTTACTTTCATTTTTAACTTTTACTCCATATGCAGTAACATAAGCTTTAACCGAAAGTTTAAGGTTGTAGCCAATAGGGCTTTTACAACTATCATCCTTTGGAAAAACAGTGATAAACTCATTCCTTGGGATAGGGGTATAAATCATTCTCTTTGCAAGTCCCTTAAAAATATTATATGCACCAAGTACCATAATTTTCGTACCACATGTTAAATTAACCACTATATCATCACTGGAGTATCTATTAGCCACTTCTGAAAGTTTCTCTTCACAATTATCAAGACAATCTTGGTCCACCAACACCCTTTCATGGCGATTTGAATTGCTATAGTCTAAACCGTATAGTTTGAGAGTATTGATGATAGAATCTGTTCTTTTTTGATTTTCCATCTTCTCTGTGGTACAAAAAACAACCTTATCAGGCATAAAATGATAAATGCCTAAAATATTCGGTATCGTCTGCTCTGAAACAAGGCATACATGAATATGACTCATATGAAACTCCTATGGAGTAATCCCCAGGATTCATAAGTTCCTGAAGCTTTATTATAGTGGTATGCTATTACAGCAGTATTACTAAATACTTCTCCTGTTATCAATGCCCCTGCTACAGGACCGCGGTAAAACAAATGAATTTTATCCGCTCCCTTTCTCATTGCTTCTGCCTTTATTTTATATAGTTCACTCACGAAATCATCGATAGAATCTTTATCCAATCTGTCTTTTTTTATTTTTAAAATATCCATTTCCATATTGTTCTTTTTTAAATAAACTAAAACCTGATTTTCGCTTTCTCCTGGCATAAGATCTATAGAGATTGCAATAGGCCTGTCTCCTTTTATACTTTCAAAAGTTTTAATGAGACTTTTCTGTCTGTTCTTATACCCAAGAAGAATAATCCATGACCAGATAGCAGGGATAGCCAAAAATAATGCTTATTTTATCAAGTAATTGCCAAAAATTATCCATTTTTGTAATTATATTTAAACATTATTTTCCTGAACCTTCTCAAGGATTGCCCAGCCAAAAGGAAGTAAACCTGCATTGCTCTCTTGTTTTGGAGATTCGGAAGCAAGCCAGATAGTTGTTGAAGAAGATTTATACTCATATTGCATTTGACCTTCCTTGTTTTTGCCCTGCATTATTTTTATACGTCTGTTACCTTCAATGGTTATTGCCTCAGCACCTGAATGTCTGCCTATACGAATAATAAAGGCTGTTTTGTTTATCTGTTTATTAAATTTTTCATTAATTTCGTTAATTAAAGGCACAAAAATACCCATGTCTTTTAATGTCTTTATTTCGTTTTCCAGAAGAGGGGCATAAAATTTATTAAGAGAAGTGAATAAATCATCAGCAGTAATGGTTACTTTTATGTCTGATAAATCTAAGGGAGTATTAATATTTATTATTCCCTCAAATATCGCACCTGGCTGAATAACTTCAAATATCTGATAAACTCCTTTTTTTTCTGCAAGGGTTTTTCTGTCAGTCTTTTGTTTTTTTCTGTTTATGGCATAAATGATTTTTGATTTAACATCTCCAGCATGCTTGAAGTCCGATACTTTCACCATCCTGAAAGGATCTGTTGGTATCTTCATCTTACCTTCGCTCCGTTCAAGCAAAAGGGTTTCAAGTTCATCAGATTTTCCTTTAAAATTAGTTATATTCTTTAATTTTGCTTGCTTATTTAAGAAGGCCGTTCTAATAGCTCCTTTGACAGAGGACCCGGGAATGTAAGGCATGTTAGTATGGGGATTATAGGCTGTTTTAAGGATTGTAAATTGATTTACAACTGCATTTTTGTCAAAGGTTACTGCTTCGAGAATTCTTTTCTTATAGTGGTTAACAAGATAATCTGTAACCTCGACTTCCCTGCCCTTTATCGTGAACTTATAGAAACGTTTAATTGTTTTGAAAATTTCAAGAAGGTTACCTGACAAGGCAATTTCATTGAGTTTATCCCTTTCATCATTTTTTAGATTTTTAACAAACTCTAATGGATCAAACTCTATTAACTTTTTTTTCAGCTCATCTATTACAAAACATGTCGGTTCATACACATCATCACATCCAATATGTATTGGTGACAATACATGGAGTCTAACTTTGATAGGTCTCTCCATTTTATGCCTCCACTCTTACAGGGATGTAAAGAGAATATCCCTGTGCAACAGTATTTGGTTCTACCTTTGATAAATTTGTAATTGCAGTTCCTATATAAGATCTTTTAAATACATCTGAATTATTAACAACAAAGACTGCACCTTCATCTGCCATTATTACAGGATTCTTAAATGGTTTTCCTTTTTTAGCCAATATATCGCCATGTCTGCCGAAACGAGTGAAAGGTGTAAAGAATGCCTTGCTGAATAAATCCTTCTCGGGTACGCAGGGGGAAAGGGTATAACACGCATTTGGTTCATCGGAGCCAATAGCCTTCAGGTCAAATTCTTCGTATTTCTTTACTTCAAATCTTCCAAGTCCTGTAGAGGCATCTTTACCAAAACCCGTCTGACCAATTAGCCTTAATGCCTCTACAACTCCATCGATATTGATATCCTCTCTAACACCAATAAAGATGCAAAGGGATATTCCTGGTAAATATACAAGTTGTTTAATGCTAAAAGGTGCAAATTGATCTTCTCCAGTGGTTCCTGTAATCCTGTTTATAGTATTGTGGGGTTGTATAAATTCCTTGATAACTGTCTTTATGCCCTTTTTCATAAAAGCACGCTTTTCATGGGTTGGGATATCCTTTATTATTTTTTCAAAAAGCTCTTCATTATTCAGATAGCTCTGGAATTTAAATAAAATTATTTTTGATTTTTTCTCAACACCTATCCATTCTTTTTTCTTGAGTTCCTTCCTCTCTCTGATTATATCTTTTATTTCCTTAGATCTTAAATCGAACAAGGCATCAAAGGGCATGCTGGGTCTTTTAAGAAAAAGCATATCCTCTGTTTCAATACACGCAGAGGAAACAATAATGAAGGGATTTGTAATATAATCCTTAAGAAGTTCTGAAAGATCCTTATTCAAAAGGTCTTTTTTATAAAAGATTTTCCAGCAAATTTGACCGAACAAGGTATCCCCTTTAATGGAGGTGCCAAAATTGGAAAGAGGATTAATGGTAACCTTATATACCTTCATGAATAGTGTTCCTCAATCTACAATTCTACAGGCTGTCCATTAAGTTTCAAATCAACAAACTTTATTCTTCCATATCCTCTACTTCCACTCCCACCAAGGGTATCGAGCTCAAGCAATTTCAGTCCATACATGAAATAGTTAAAAAGATCTTCGTCATCGTTATCAAGAATCTTAAAGGTTACGAGGAAGTCAAACTCTGTCCCCTCAGGAACGCGCTCAATAGATCGGGGGTGTTCTGCCGTACCTTTAATACGGTTAATTACATTCTCTGCCTTGATCTCAGTCAATTGCCAGCGATTTTCTTGAGCCTTCTTCTTCCATTCTTTATTGAGATAACAGTCTGCAAAGGATACCCTTGTAGGGCCCAATTCCTCACTTTCCTCGCTTTCTGCACCACTTGAGCCAAAAATCTTTAATATTGCCTCTGCCTTTTTCTTAAGGTCATCTGAAACAGACTTCCAGACCTTCACTGTTACAAGACCACCACTTTCTTTTGCATAAGGCACGAGGCCACTCTCAAGCTCAAGGAGGGACCGGACCTTGCCTTTTAAAGATGAGCCAGGAATATAAGGTTCCAGTGTATGGGGATGCTTAATTACAGGACTATCGGTGCCACCTATATGCATTTCCATATTGCCTGAGCCAATGTGCAATCCTGTTTTTAATACAATTTTACCTTCGAGTTTTTTAATCTCCTTAAGTCTCATCTTTATTTACCTCCTTTACCCTTAGATGGTAGGTCCTTTGGATTTTTTACTACTTCTACATAGTATTTATAAAATCCCATAAATGCTTCAAAAAGACCAGCTAATGCATCAAAATCTTCCTTGGTCTTAATCTGAGAAAGAGATTTATTAATAAACTCTCGGAATTTTTTTGATACAAGCTCCCTTGCCTCTGCATAAGCTGCTTTTGAATTGAGCATCATCAGGTATGGCAGAAGTCTGCTGAACTCCCCAGACCTTTTTTCTTCAGGTAGGCTCTTTAAAATACTATCAATTCTCAATATTTCATCATAGAATTTTCTTATCTGAGTTGGATTATTCCTTTTGTTATCCTTTTCGCTAAAAATCTCTTCGGCTATCTTGCGAGCCTGCTCTGAAAAAAGGTCTGCTTTTATAATTTTTTCCTCCTTATTTTCCCAGAATTCAATATCCATATTTATCCTCCTTTCCTGTTGTTATATATTACCTGCCATAGCGGTATCCTCAGATTACCGCCATGCCTTTCAAGCCATTCTGCTATCTGCATTACCTCACGAACTACTTTCTGCCTTTCATCTTCCTTCAGTCTTCTTCCAGCATTTCTGACGATGGTATATTTCAGCTTAGCTCTCCATTTCAGACATTCCATATCTTCGAGATAAATGGAACCACTCTTTAAAAGCTCTTCTTCCTGTCTTCTCATCTCTATAAGTTCATTCAGTTTGAAAAGCATTGCATTGTTAATCTTACCATTGTTTAACCATTCTTCAATAGTTTCTTTAATCTCCCTAAGAGTCCTGAAATCTTTCCATTTTGCTGTTTCATAGAATATAGTAATGCTATCTCTACCTTTTGACTTGGCCATACTCAAGGCATGCTCAGATGCCTCTGCAAGCCTGAGGACAGGGTCATGAGGTTTATGGATAGAAAAACCAGCCGATAAGGTGATATTATTATTGAAACACACATATTCTCTGAAAGAATCATTTAGAAGGCCTGCAAATTCTATAATAGTGTTCCATGGTCCTATAAGGAACAGATCATCTCCACCAGAAAAAACTGTGTAGATGTTTTTAAATCTTTTTTCTGTCTTGAGGATATAGGGAATAAAAATAGTAAAGTAATTATTCAACTGCCTGCTCAATGTTGCAAGCCTTGAAAGGGTCAATCTATCCTTACTCATCCCGCATGCAAAGAGTAAACCTAAATGGTCTACATCGGCCTTAAGAACCCCGATAGCCTCAAGTCCTTTAAATTTATGGTTCTTCAGGATTTAGTGTGGATTATATTGAAAGAATAGTAGGAGATATGAGAAACTATCTTTCAAAAAGACAGGAGGTTAGAAGATGCAAGACAAAGAACTATATCGGCAGCTTTTGGGATTACAGCATCCTTGGGTAGTATCTGAAGTATTAGTGGATTTTGAAGAGCTTAAAGTAGATGTGTGGATAATGTGGCCACCTGAAAAGAAGGCAGCCTGTCCTGAATGCGGGAATTTGTATAGCATTTATGACCACCGTGAAGAACGGAAGTGGAGGCATTTAGACACTATGCAGTTTCAAACCATATTACATTGGAGGATACCCCGGGTTAAGTGTTCGGAGCATGGGGTAAAAAGTATAGATATACCGTGGGCTGATAAGAGGTCGAGGTTTACTGCATTGTTTGAACGTTTAGCAATAGATGTGTTATTAGGGTGTCAAAATCAGACAAAGGCAAAAGAGCTATTGAGGCTTAGTTGGGACGAAGTGCATCATATACAGGAAAAGGCTGTACAGAGGGGGCTTGAGCGAAGGGAAATGGCTGGACTTCAATATATTGGCATAGATGAAAAGGATTTTCTCAAAGGACATAAATATATTACAGTGGTATCTGATTTAGACCATGCACGGGTGCTTGATGTTGCTGAGGATAGGAAAGAAGAATCAGTTTTAGGAATACTCAACAATATCCCTGAAGGACAAAGAGCCACAATAGAGGCAGTTGCAATGGATATGTGGGAGCCTTATAAGAATGCCGTTGAGACTATTTTACCTACCATAGATATAGTGCATGACAAATTTCATGTTTCAAAACATCTGAGTGAAGCAGTTGACAAGGTCAGGAGGTGGGAGAACAAAGTTTTAGTCAGAAATGGTAAAGATTATCTTAAGGGTACAAAATATTTATGGCTGACAAATCCCAAGAAGTGGACAGCGGAGCAGAAAACATTATTCAAGGAATTAAAGGATAAAGGGCTGAAGGTAGGGCGAGCGTGGATGCTCAAGGAGATATTTTCAGATATATGGGTATATACATATAAGAAGTCTGCAATGACCTTTTTTAGGAAGTGGTATTGGTGGGCAACACATTCGCGGCTTCAACCCATCATAAATGTTGCTAAGATGATCAAAAGGCATCTTGATAATATTTTGACCTATTTTAAGCACAGAATAACCAATGCTGTAGCCGAGGGATTAAACAGCAAGATACAACAGGTAAAGTCAGCTGCTAGAGGGTTTAGAAACTTTAAAAATTTCAGGATTGCCATATTGTTCTATTGTGGAAAACTAAATGTGTATCCACAGAAAAGTCTGTAGAACCTTATCTGTAAAACCTTGCCCTTTTCAACAAAAGAAATATTTCCGAAACATTTCATTCAATAGTAATTTTATTTTTATCAAGGGCTATGCCATATCTTTTATTGCCATGAGTACCACATGCCTTTATTATATAACAATCAGAAATCTTA
>Ga0197142_1004126_pt1 | contig 11896 bp, 11 predicted proteins | sample GBS60_MetaG_FD_148614 | JGI IMG/M metagenome (GOLD analysis project Ga0197142, IMG submission 148614) | Sediment microbial communities from Great Boiling Springs, Gerlach, Nevada, United States - GBS 60_MetaG | ecosystem: Environmental > Aquatic > Thermal springs > Hot (42-90C) > Sediment... | reverse complement strand
TGCAGGTATTATACCGAAAATTGAGAGCTTGACACCCTCACCCCTAGCCCCTCTTCCACGGGGAGAGGGGAGAAAGATTCCCTCTCCCTTAGGGAGAGGGTTAGGGTGAGGGACAATGGCACAGGCGTCTGGTTATTTTGGCAGGCGAGGGGAGAAGCCCTCACCCCCGGCCCCTCTCCCACAAGGAGCGAGGGGAGACCCTTACCCCCAGCTCCATTGCTACAAGGGTACACCGAAGGACGAATTTGACAATTTGTCCTTCAAATTCCCTTGACAAAAAGGCTTCCCTGATATACAATGATACAAAAATACAATAATACAATCATACAAAGATACAATCAGAAACAAGGAGGTTGTTTGGGAAGCTTATCCGATCTGGTCATTGATTTCCGCTCTGGCCAGCCGATTTACCTACAAATCGTCGAGCACATTCGTCAGAAAGTTGCCAACGGCGAGCTCAAACCCGGCGATCAATTGCCCACCGTGCGCCAACTGGCCGCCGAGCTGCGGGTCAACTTCAACACCGTCGCCCGCGCCTATCGCCTGCTGGATGAAGCCGGGCTGATTTCTACCCAGCACGGACGCGGCACCTTCATTTGGGAGACGCCCTCCCCCGAAAAGATGCAGGCGATTCGCCAGCAAGGGCTTCAAAGCCTGACCCGCCGTTACCTCGCCTCGGCTGCTCAGTTGGGCTGTACGCCGCCAGAGATCGCCAAAATGGTCAACCAGATGTTGGAGCAATGGCAACAGAGCGGGGAACTCCCCAAACCAGAATCGACCGAATTCTAAGAAAATGAGGTGTAGCATGGAGAAAAAAGAAAAAGGTCTCAGGCTTGGCCGTTCATTGAACTATCGCATCCCCCCGATCGCAATCGTTGTTGGCCTGGCTGTCATGGGGATCGGAGTGCTGATAGCCTATCTGCTGGACAGCGTTACCCAACTCCCAGAAGATGTTGTCGGAGGCATCGTTGCTGTTTTTGTCTTGCTGGGCATCTTTTTGCTCTATGGAATCAAAGTAGCCAATCAATGGGAAAAGGCGATTATCCTGCGCTTTGGCCGCTTTAAAAAGCTGGCCGGCCCGGGCTTGTTCTGGGTGACGCCGGTGATTGAGAGCATCGCCAACTGGATCGATCACCGCGTGATGGTCACGCCCTTCAGCGCCGAAAAAACGCTCACCAAGGACACCGTACCGGTGGATGTGGATGCGGTGTTGTTCTGGATGGTGTGGGATGCCGAAAAAGCGGCCCTGGAAGTGGAGGACTATCAAACGGCGATCACCTGGGCTGCTCAAACCGCTTTACGCGAGGTGATCGGTCAGATGTACCTGGCGGATATTTTGGTTGGGCGGGCAAAGATGGATGCCGAATTGCAACGCATCATCGATGAGCGCACCACACCGTGGGGGGTCACCGTCCAATCGGTGGAGATTCGCGATATTGTGATCCCGCAAGACCTTGAGGATGCGATGAGCCGTCAGGCGCAAGCCGAACGCGAGCGGCAGGCGCGCGTGATCCTCGGCGAATCGGAAAAGCAGATTGCCGCCTCCTTCGCCGAGGCCGCCCAGGCTTACATTAACAACCCAACCGCGCTGCACCTGCGCGCCATGAATATGCTCTTTGAGGGCTTGAAGGAAAAAGGCGCCCTGGTCATCGTACCGAGCAGCGCCGTGGACACCATGAACCTGGGCGGGCTGAGCGGTTTGGTCTCGTTGGCAAAAGACCAGCAAATCGAAGCTTAGGCCTTCGTGCGGATATAGCGTGCTCTGAATGAGGAGAAGGAAATGTCAACCCGAATGACTTTGATCATCATGATTATCCTGATCTTGCTTGCCACCTTGAGCGGTGTGTTGCTCTGGGAGCGTTTGCCGGCGCAGATGGCCTCCCATTGGAACGCAGCCGATGAGGTGGATGGGGTTCTGCCCCGTTTCTGGGGGGTCTTCCTGATGCCTTTGCTGAGCCTGGGCATGGCGGCGATGTTTCTCGTCCTGCCTCGCATCGATCCCCTGCGCGAGAACATTGCCCGCTTTCGGGGCATGTTCAACCTGTTTATCGTGATTTTGATTGGGTTTTTGCTCTACCTGCACCTGCTGACCCTGGTTTACAACCTGGGTGTTCACTTTCGCCTGAGCCGCATGATGCTGCCGGCCATGGGCGTCTTGATCTTCTTTGCCGGCGAACTGGTGCGCCAGGCAAAGCGCAACTGGTTCATCGGCATCCGTACACCGTGGACGCTCAGCGATGACCGCGTCTGGGCGAAAACCCACCGCCTGGGCAGCATTTTGTTCAAAGCGGCGGCCGGGGTGATCCTCCTCAGCATTTTCCTGCCCGGCAGTGGATTTGGGGTGGTGCTGGGGGCGCTGTTGCTGGCTGCCTTTGTGCCGCTGGGATACTCTTACTGGCTCTATGAACGCTACCGCAAAGAAGATCGCCTTGCTCAGCAGAAAGGGAGAAATGAATGAACCGTAAAGCTCTGCTCATCTTTCTGGCTGTGTCGTTTTGCCTGGCATGGTTTCTCTTTTTGATCCCGCTGGCTTTTGGCGAACCACAAAGCCCGCGTCGCCAAACCGTGACCATGGTTGCCTGGACGGCAGCGATGTGGGCGCCGGGGATTGGGGCGATCTTGGCGACCGTTTCTGGACTGCGCCGGCCGCTTTCTACGCTGAACCTGCGCCGCTTGGGAGATCGGAAAGCCTATCTCTGGGCATGGTTGTTACCGCCGCTGTTGGCAATCCTGGCTGGGATTCTTACCTGGTTGTTTGGCTTAGGCAAACTGGATCTGGAATTCACGCTGATCCGGCAGGCGATGGCAAATGCGCCTGGCGGCGAGTCCGTCCCTGCCTGGCTGGTTGTCCTCATCCAGGCTGCCCTTTCGCTGACTTTCGCTCCGCTGTTCAATACGCTCTTTGGACTGGGCGAGGAGTTGGGTTGGCGAGGCTTCTTGCTCCCCCAATTGCTGCCGCTGGGGGAGGGGCGGGCGATTCTGCTCAGCGGCCTGGTGTGGGGGATCTGGCATGCACCGGCGATTTTACAGGGGCACAATTATCCTTCTCAACCTGTGTTGGGCGTGTTTCTCATGACGGTCTTTTGTATCTTGATGGGGGCGATCTTTGCCTGGTTATATTTGCGCACCCGCTCGCCGTGGGCGCCGGCTCTGGCGCATGGCTCTTTGAATGCCACCGCCGGCTTGCCAATGCTCTTCTTAAAAGATGTGGATATAACCTACGGGGGAACGGTTTTGAGCTTAATTGGCTGGATTGGGATCGGAGTTTTTGTGCTCTGGCTGATCGGGAGCAAACGCTTGCCTGTCCAAGAAGGGAGTTCTCTCTCCATTTTGCCGCAAAACGAATAACCCATCTGTTTCACGTGAAACCTGCAGAGCGTGAGTCTGGCCGGTTGGGTTTCACGTGAAACACTTTATGCCCCATTCTTTTGCGCCCATTCCTCTACGGCTTCTTCGACCTGGTCGAGGAAGGCATCGAAAGCAGCCATGCGGAGGGGGAAATCTTTGCCACTCAAACCGAGTTTCAGGGTCACCTCTTTCCATCCAGTTCCGGCTGCCGAATCGACCCCCATTTCGGCGACCATCTCCAGCCAGGTGGTGAGCAGCGGCCATAAAGCTGCGCGCGGCTCTTCTCCGTTCAGCAGGGCTTGCAAAGCGCGCGCGTAATAGGCGCGGCGCGCCGGGTGGATGGCAACCGAGCGCGGCGTTTCCGGTAAGGAATCATAAGCCTCCTCCCATAACGCTATCCAGCTTTGCAGTTCTTGAACCTGGACTTCTGCCCCGCCCAACAAACCGATCAGCCCAACCGCCATGCCCGGTCGTTCAATGGCGGCAGCCCGCCGGGCAAACCTGACCAGAAACCGCCGTTCGGTTAGCGGGTCGCCGCTCAGCAGGGCAATGGCATTGGCGGCGTGTTCGAGGGCTTTGAAGTACAGCCGAAGCTCTCTTAACCCGACGTTTTCCTTAATGTCTTTCAGTTCAAACCACATCTGGCGGGCGTGTTCCGCCTGCGGACGGGCGCGCCCCAGTACCGTTTGAGGGGCGTTGAACATCCCCCGCACGCTTGCCTGGATGAAATCCAGGGTATGTCGCCGGTCGTAGAGCGGCTTACAGGCGAAGAGGGTCGGCCCGAGCCAGGGGTGGGTGCGCAAGGCGCGCGGCGGCTCATACTGTTTTTGGGGATGATGGGCGAGATCGATATGCACTTCATCGGTCAGGCGGATGATCTCGCGGGGTGGGGTCACCTGATCGATGTGAATCAGGACGATATCGATATCCATCGTTCCCCCCAACAGGAAATCCTCTTCCAGGGTTGCCCCGCACAGGTAGGCAGCCAGTATCGTGGGGTCGGTGCGCAGACGTTGCTCGACAGTCTCTTGGGCGATCGCCAAAATGGTCTCTGGATTTATCCGCATGGGTGTCATCCCTCAACCGCTAAGGGTAATTCGGCCTGGAAGGGAGAAAGGCGTAAGGCGCGGCGGATGCGTTCGACCACGCTGTTCAGGTCTTGAGGATTGCGTATGATATCCAATTCGTTGGTGTCCACCACCAGGACGGGGGAGCTATCAGCCCTGCGGTTGGTGAGAAAGTGTTGGTCATAAGCGACGCACAATTGCTCGATATAGCCTCGCTCTATGTTGCGCTCATACGGGCGGTCGCGTAAGGCGATGCGCTGCATCAGTACATCTACATCGGCGCGCAAATAGACCACTAACTGCGGCCGGGGGATTTTCTCCGCCAAAGCCTCGTGCACGCGGCGGTACATCTCCAGTTCATCGCCTTGCAGGTTGATGCGGGCGAACAAGGCATCTTTTTCAAAGGTGTAATCGGCGATCAACGGTTTGCCGCTGGCTAAGAGCTGCGGGACAGCCTGGTGTTGTTGGCGGTAACGGCTGAGCAAAAAGAAGATTTGCGTCTGAAACGCATAGCGTTCCCGGTCGGCGTAAAAACTGGAAAGGAAGGGGTTTTCTTCAAAGACTTCTAAAAGCAAATTGGCTTCAAAGATGGGTTGTAAAAGCCGCGCCAGCGTGGTCTTCCCAACCCCAATTACGCCTTCGATTGCTAGATACATGCACACCTCGCCATAGCGTTTCTCCTCTAAGGATACCAGCCTTTGGCAAACAAGAAAAGGGGGTTCTGCTTAACTCATCCCGTGTCATGCCGGATGATACTGGTTCCCAGCGGCATCTCTTTTCTTTGGTAATTACCTACCATAGGTTCTGCCCGGCAGGACAGACCGTCCACGAATATTTCACGAATACACGAAGAATGCTGTCATTCGTTTATTCGTGGTCCATTCGTGGACGGTTTTCTCAGCAAATCATCAACACTACTTGTAATGGTAGGTTGTTGCTTTCTTTGTGAAACAGCCCGGGATGCTTTCTCTTGGTCTGCGCTGCCCGGTAAGGGATGTGTATTTTCGTCAACTACCTGCAACGTTCATCTCCGGTCGGGAAGAAGGTTCATTCGCCCGTACCTCTGGGATCGTTGGTTTGGTAACATTTTATTTGATAGAACGCAAGCACTTGCGCGCAAGACGCCGTTTGTGCTATCATTCACTCCAGAATCGCTCAGCCGTCTAACTTGCGTTTGGAGCTGAGTTCCGCTTTGGCAGTGGAAACGCAGTGCCATTGGACAGCGCAACCGAATTTCAGGTGTGATCCAATCGAATTTGGAGGTGAAAAGGTGAATACAGAGATTACTATCCCTGTGGATGCAGAGACAGCCAGATTGTATCGTCAGATTCCTGCTGACCAGCAAAGAAAGTTCCAGGTGCTTCTAAACCTTTGGCTGCGCGACCTCATCCTATCCCCGCGTCCCCTTCAGGTTATCATGGATGAAATCAGCCAGAAGGCCCAGGAGCGCGGCATAACTCCTGAGATCCTGGAGTCTTTGCTGAATGACGAGTGAACCGCGCTTTGTCTTTGATACCAATGTTGTGATCAGTGCGCTCCTGTTGAGCCATTCTGTCGCTCGTCAAGCTTTTGACAGAGCAACGCAGACAGGCAAATTGCTTATCTCTAGTGCAACCGTTGAAGAATTGAACGCTGTCCTGCAGCGCAAAGGATTTCAAAGGTATATAACCGAAGAAGAGCGGATGGAATTCTTGAGTGCTTTTGTTCGAGATAGCATCTTGGTGGAAATAGTTGAGCGTGTGGTGGCATGCCGTGATCCAAATGACGACAAGTTTCTTGAACTAGCCATCAATGGCAAAGCAACCTGTATGGTAAGTGGTGACGAAGACCTGCTTGTTTTGCATCCGTTTCGCGGGATTGCGATTGTAACACCGCGGCAATTTTTAGAATTCCCAATCGAAAACGCTGGCTAACCAGTGGATGAAGCCTACCCTACTTGCAGATACCACGCTCGTAACCGGCAGAAGATCTGGCGAAATAGGTAGCAATGATTATCAAAAAAGTTTTAGAAATTGTCAGACAGGTGGAAACGCTTTCTCTTGAAGAACAGTTATCCCTGATTGCGTTCCTTGCAGAAAAAGCGCGACAAACGTACCAGCCGAGCAAGGCACGACGTCACTGGCGTGAAATCTGTGGCGCTGCTCCATATCCCTTGACGGGCAAATATGCGCAGGCGTGGGTTTCGCATGCCCGGCAAGAAGACGACCAAGCTCGCCAAAGCCACTCAGGTGGAAAACTATAGGACTTTCTCGATCTGATAGTACACGGTCAGAATACCGTGTTTGTCCCCCTTGACGAAAACTCTGCCCGGCAAGCCGCCGAGTTGCGAGTGTATTATGACATTTGCCCAAGGCGCATTGCCGTACCTTGACAGCCCTCTGCGACTGGGTTATCATTCTTGTTGAAAATGAATGAAACTGTTGCTGAATTTTCTCAACCCATCACGCCATTATCAACGGCGCGTTGGCTCATCCAGCATGACCTGTTTGCTTTCGAGAGCTGCACCCTGGCTGCCTTACTTGGCATTGAAATCAGCCGCGTCTCTCATCTGCTGGTACGCATGGAGCGCGATGGTCTGGTTGCCCGCCTGGAGCGCGGTAAGTATGTCCTGCTTGGCTTGAACTCGGAGCAAGCCCTCTCCAACCCGCTCTTCCTCGGCAATCAGTTTGTCACCCCTTCCTACGTCTCCTTCTGGTCGGCGCTCCATTTCTACGGTTTTACCGAACAAGTTCCGCGGCAGGTTTTTCTGGCAGTAACCCGCTCCAAACGCCCGCTCACCTGGCGTGGCATCACCTTCCGCTTCGTTCGTTTACAACCGCAAGCCTTTTTCGGCTATCGCCGCGAGAGCCTGGGCGGATTGCCGCTTGTTGTAGCCGATGAAGCCAAAGCCATTGTGGATAGCCTCTCTCTGCCGCAGTACGCCGGCGGCTTGAGCGAAGTCGCCAAAGCCTTGCGCAACGCCTTACAGGACGGACAGGTGAACGCCGCCGACCTGATTGACTATGCCCGCCGCTTGAATAATGAAAGCCTGGAAGCACGCCTGGGCTTCCTGCTCGAAACGCTGAACCAACCCACCGCCGGTCTCACCCCACCCACAGGCCCTGTGCGCCTCGACCCGCGCCGCCCACGTCAGGGAGAATACCTCTCCCGTTGGCGGCTCTACCTCAACGTCCCACGCCAGGCGCTCTTCCCAGAAGGGGTTGGCTGAGATGTTAACCGGCGCCCAAATCCAACGTCTGGCGCAGCGGAATGGGATTGGTCTGCAAGCCCAGGAACGGGATTACGTTCAGCACCTGATTCTGTTCCTGCTCTATGGTCGTTCCCAGGCGTTGACCTTCAAGGGTGGCACAGCGCTACGCATCGCCTATCGCAGCAATCGCTACTCGGAGGACCTGGATTTCAACGGCCCGTCCGATGCGGCGTTCCTGCAAGCCTTGGGGGGTGGAGTGGCGAGAGGGCTGGACGATTTCGGCCTGAGGGCTGAGATTCGCAATGTTTGGCACTCGGAGGTTGGTTATAGTTTCGACGTCAGCTACCAGGGTCCGCTCTATGACGGGCGCGACCGCACGAAGGGCAAAGTGCGCGTGGACATCAACTTGCGGACGGAGACGGTAGAAAGCCGCCCTGTGCTGGTCACACCCGAATACGATGACCTGCGGCCGTTCGTGGTGCAGGCGCTCACCCCCGAACACCTGCTGGCCGAGAAAGTACGTGCCTTCCTTGTGCGCGGCAAGCCGCGTGATTTGTATGACCTCTGGCTGTTGACCGAACAGGGTGTTCCGCTTGACCCTGATCTGGTGAGAGCCAAACTGGCGCTCTACGACCTGACACCCTCCGCTGCGCTATTGGAGAAGGTCTTCCGTCAGGCGAAAACCGACTGGGAAATAGACCTGCGTCCCCTCCTACCCCGTTTCGTGACCTGGGAGACGGTTGCGCCTCTGCGTGAGCGCCTTCCTCGCCTTATCCTGTTTGCGGGCTAATTTCCCCGTTCAACAAGCGGATCAACGAGTTGCAGGTCAATTTGCGCACTTTGAATTTTTTCTCCACGCATTCTGTAACTCTGCGATAAAATAGAACCATAGCAGGGAAGTAAAGTGTTCTGATGGCGTGTTTAGGTAGTTGCCAAAAACAATCGCAACGTTACCATGACAACCCTTGAAGCAATCAAGCCAAATTGCCAGGTAAAGGGGATCTTGCCGAATGACACGGTGACCATCCTGAGTGTTCAATGGCATGGCTCCAATGTGCTTGAAGTCTCTTATCGGGGAACGAGCGGCCAGTTAGGCAACGAGTTGTTGTTTCGCGATCGCGAAGCAACGTTAGAGGTGATTGCCCCCGGAACCGCCTGGGCTTTTGATGCCGACCCGGCTTTGTTTCGTCTGGTTTCTGAAGCCTATCGCATTCGCATGGCTTATTTGTTCGATCCCTGGTTGGCAGTCCACCTCTCTCAGGTTGAACCCTTGCCTCACCAGATCATCGCTGTATATGGCGAGATGTTACCGCGCCAGCCTTTGCGCTTCTTGCTCGCCGATGACCCCGGCGCCGGCAAAACCATTATGGCCGGCTTATTGATCAAAGAGCTGATCTTGCGCGGCGATCTGCAGCGCTGTTTGATTGTCGCCCCTGGCAATTTGACCGAACAGTGGCAGGATGAACTCTGGCAAAAATTTCAGCTCCCCTTTGAGTTATTGACCAACGACAAGATCGAAGCTGCCCGATCGGGGAATGCGCTGGTTGAAATGCCTCTGGTAATCGCCCGTTTGGATAAACTGAGCCGCGATGAAGACCTTCAAGCGCGTCTGGCGCAAACCGATTGGGACTTGATCGTGGTGGACGAAGCGCATAAAATGTCGGCCTCGGTTTTTGGCGGAGAAATCAAATACACCAAACGCTACAAGCTCGGCCAGCTTCTTGCCGGTCGAACGCGTCATTTGCTTCTCCTCACCGCCACGCCGCACAATGGCAAAGAAGAAGATTTCCAGCTTTTTATGGCTCTGCTAGACGCGGATCGCTTTGAAGGAAAATATCGCCAGGGGGTTCATAGCGTTGACGCTTCAGATTTGATGCGTCGCCTGGTCAAAGAGCAATTGCTCAAATTTGATGGCACGCCATTGTTCCCGGAACGGCGGGCTTATACCGTGGATTACGATCTATCGGATGAGGAAGCTGCCCTCTACGAGGCGGTCACCCGCTATGTTTCGCAGGAGTTTAACCGCGCCGATAATCTGGATGCCGAACGCCGCGGCACGGTCGGCTTTGCCCTGACCATGCTGCAACGCCGCCTTGCCTCCAGCCCGGAAGCCATCTATCAATCCCTCCGCCGGCGCCGCGAACGCCTGGAAAGCCGTCTGAGGGAAGAACGTCTCCTGAAGCGAGGTGAGGAAGCCAGAATTGATCTCTGGCAGAACCTGCGCCAACTCGACCCCGAAGCCATCGAAGATTTTGAAGACGCTCCCGAAGCAGAGCAGGAGAAAGAGGCTGAACAACTGATTGATCTGGCTACCGCAGCGCGTACGATTCGGGAACTGGAGCTTGAAATTGCTGAATTGCGCCGCTTGGAGCACATGGCTGACCATGTGCGCCGCTCGGGCAACGACCGCAAATGGCAGGAACTCTCGCGCCTGCTTCAGGATCAGAAAGAAATGTTCGATGCCAACGGTCAGCGCAGAAAACTGGTGATCTTCACCGAGCACCGCGATACCCTGAATTATCTGGCGGAGCGGATCAGAACCTTATTGGGCCGCCCTGAAGCGGTGGTGACCATTCACGGCGGGATGCTGCGCGATGAGCGCCGGGCGGCGCAAGCCGCATTTGTGCAAGATAAGGATGTTCTGGTGTTGGTTGCTACGGATGCGGCCGGCGAGGGCATCAATCTGCAACGCGCTCACCTGATGGTCAACTACGACCTGCCCTGGAACCCAGCCCGCATTGAACAACGCTTTGGGCGAATCCATCGCATCGGTCAGACCGAAGTGTGCCATCTCTGGAACCTGGTTGCCGATGAGACGCGCGAGGGGGATGTCTATGCACGGTTGTTGCGCAAGATCGAAGAACAACGGCGCACTCTGGGAGATGGGGTGTTTGACATTTTGGGAAAGTTGTTTCGGGAAGTCAGCTTGCGCGAATTGCTCATCGAAGCGATTCGCTACGGCGACCGCCCGGAAGTGCGCGCCCGCTTGACTCAGGCTGTGGATAACCTGGTAGATCGCCAACGCTGTCAGGAACTGCTGGAAGAGCGGGCGCTGGCGCGGGATGCGATGGATACCACGCAGGTTCAGCGCATCCGTCAGGATTTTGAGCGCGCCCAAGCCCGCCGCCTGCAGCCCCATTTTATCGAGGCCTTCTTCAAAGCTGCCTTTGAACATCTGGGCGGGGCAATGCACAAACGCGAAAGCAAACGTTATGAAATTACCCATGTCCCGGCCGCTATCCGCAATCGCAGCTTTCAGCTTGGGCGGGGCACGCTGCTCAGCCGCTATGAGCGGGTGACCTTTTACAAAGAGGAAATTACCCTGCCCGGCAAGCCGGTGGCAGAGTTCTTGTGCCCGGGACATCCTTTGATGGATGCGGTGATCGACCTGGTTCTGGAGCGTTACCGCTCCTTGCTCCGCCAGGGAGCCCTTCTGGTCGATGCAGCCGATCTGGGAGATGAGCCGCGGCTTTTGTTCTATCTGGAAGCAAGCCTGCAGGATGGCAGTGACCAGCGCCGCGTGGTCGCCCGACAGATGCAGTTTGTGGAAATGACGCGGCAGGGCAGCGCCTGGTCGGCCGGAGCGGCGCCGTTTCTCGATTATGCGCCCCTGCCATCTGAACTGCGCCCGCTGGTTGAACCGATCTTGCAGGAAAGCTGGTTGAAAGACGACCTGGAAAGCCTTGCCAGGGCGTATGCCATCGAGCACCTGGTGCCGCGCCTGTTGGAAGAAACCCGCCGACAGCGGGAAGAAATCCTTAACCGCACCCTGGCAGCCGTCAAAGACCGCCTCACCAAGGAGATCAGTTACTGGGATCACCGCGCCCAGGATTTGAAAGCCCAGGAAAGAGCGGGCAGGGTCAATGCGCGGCTGAATTCCGAAATGGCACAGCGCCGCGCCGATGAGTTACAAGCCCGTCTTCAGCGCCGCCTGGAAGAATTGGAAAAGGAACGGCATCTCTCGGCTCAGCCGCCGCTGGTGCTGGGGGCAGCCCTGATCCTGCCAGGCGGCCTGCTTGCCAGATTACAGGGGCAGGAAGCGGGCGAAGCCGCTCTGTTTGCCAGACAGAAAAAAGCCGTAGAAGAAGCGGCCATGCAGGCCGTTATGGAAAAAGAGCGGGCGTTGGGTTTCCTGCCGCTGGATGTTCACCGTGAGAATCTGGGCTGGGATATCGAGTCGGCTGTACCGGGGAGCGGCAAATTGCGTTTTATCGAAGTGAAGGGGCGTATAGCAGGCGCCGAGACGATCACGGTCAGTAAAAACGAAATCCTGGCCGGGCTGAATAAGCCG
>Ga0197142_1004124_pt1 | contig 11897 bp, 14 predicted proteins | sample GBS60_MetaG_FD_148614 | JGI IMG/M metagenome (GOLD analysis project Ga0197142, IMG submission 148614) | Sediment microbial communities from Great Boiling Springs, Gerlach, Nevada, United States - GBS 60_MetaG | ecosystem: Environmental > Aquatic > Thermal springs > Hot (42-90C) > Sediment... | reverse complement strand
ATCCGTCAATCATCTTTTATAACAATTTACATCTACCACTAAAAAAAATCCTTAACTCATTCCTACGATTGACTAACCTTCTAACTCAATCCCCTAACCTCAATGTCGGGACTTTCCAATTTATCTATACCTATTACTTCGTCAACCACTTTTTACACCTATACGCCTCTTTTTTTACACTTTTTTTATATTTTTTATACAGCTAGGCTTGGATTGGTTTTATCTTTCAATCTATATGAAAATAAACATGAACGAAATAAAGAATCAAATGAATCAAAATTAAGAAAAGAAAAAATAAAATTAATCAAACCAATTATTTTACTCTTTAATTGAAATCAAACTTATTCGTTTTCTGAAGTAGTAGCGCCTAAAATTCCTCTTTGTGAATTTTCGACAAAATTGATCAATCTTTGAATATCGGGATCATCAGAATAGATTTGTTTTAGTTCATTTAATGCATTAGAATATGATAAGCCTTTTTTATAAAGAATTTTATATGCATTTTTGATTTTTCTTCTTTGTTCTTCGGTAAATTGGTTTCTTCTTAAACCTACAACATTGATGCCTACTACAACAGCAGGATTTCCATCAACCATCATATAAGGAGGAACATCTTTTACAATTTTTGATAATCCACCTATAATGCTATAATCTCCAATTCTACAAAATTGATGAACTGCAACATGACCACTAATCAACACTTTATTCCCTACATGAACATGCCCAGCTAAGGTACAATTTTGTACAAAAATATTATTATTTCCAACAATACAATCATGCCCTAAATGAACTGTTCCCATAAAATAGTTATTATCTCCAATAGTAGTGGGAATTTCTACCTTCGTACTACGATGAATATTTACAAATTCTCTGAATATATTATTATTTCCAACTTTTAAATATGTTTTTTTCGAAGGATCAAAAGAAAAATCCTGGGGAAGTCCACCTAAACACACAAAAGAGAAAATTTGATTATTTTCTCCTATTTGAGTATTTGCATAAATATAACAATGAGAAGCTATTATTGTATTATTTCCAATTTCAACATTTTCTTCTATTATAGTATATGGTCCAATTTCTACGTTTTCTCCAATTTTTGCAGTTTCATGTATAATTGCAGTTTGATGAATTTTTTTACTCACAAAGTCAAACTTTTTGATTGTGTTCAATTGATCAATTGTAAAATGAATTTTAGTTGTTATCAAATTAACCTTTAAAAATTTGCTCTTGTGTTAATCGATACTCATTGTCATATAGATATTACAGAATCTTTTGGAATAGATACAAAAGAGATTTTGGAAAATTGCGAAAAAAACGAAATTGCTGCAATAATTCAGATAGCTGTGGATAAAAATTCCAGCTTATGGAATCAACATTTTGTAGAAGAATACAATCGAAATTCAACTTACAGAACAAAAATTTTTTTTACAATGGGAATTCATCCAGAATCAGTTCAAAATCGGGATCAATTAAAAGAAATTGAAGATGTGATTTTAAAATATTATCAAAATCCTTATCTTGTAGGAATAGGAGAGACAGGATTAGATTTTTTTCAAACACCAGAAACTAAAGAATTACAAATTGAATCTTTCTACAAACACCTTCAGTTAGCCAAAAGGCTTGAACTTCCCCTCATTATCCATTGTAGAGATGATAAAATCTATAACGAAAATAAACTCGAAGCCATAAAATTAATTTATTCTATAGGGAAAGAATTGAATTATCATAAAGCAATAATGCATTGTTATACTTATTCTTCGAAAGAAGCAAAATGGTTTATCGAATTAGGATGGAAAATATCGTTTAGTGGAATTCTTACATTTAAAAATGCGACAATCATTCAAGATGCTGCTAAAAATATTCCATTAGAAAATTTACTAATAGAAACGGACTCTCCTTTTTTAACACCTGTTCCATATCGTAATAAAACTAATCAACCCGCATTTGTAAAATATGTTTATGATTTTCTTCGACAATTATTAAATACCTCCGACATTATATTAGAAGAAAAATTAATACAAAATACATTGGAAGTTTTCAATAAAATAAAACTTAAGTAAAAAAATAGATTGAACTTTTTTTTATATTCTGAAAGATGGTTATATGAAAACAAAAATTACCATTAATTTAACACTCATATTATTACTTAGTTGGTTGATTACATGTGGGCAAACTGCACAACCAAAAACAACTGAACCAAACGTTGCAGAAGAAGAGGCACAAAAAAGAAGTGTTTTACCTAATATTGGAGAAAGTTTAGGTTTTGTCTATCAACCTAATGGAAGAGGATGGGACTATAAAGATGTTAGTTTAAATCAAGCAGATTTCCAAAAATGGTATGAACAAAATAAAAACCTTTTTATGGAAGTAATCAATAATCTTCCGCCTGATTTGGTTTTAGAAATCGTTGGACATACAGATGAAAGTGGACCAAGAGAAGCACAGCCAGAATTAGGAAAAAAAGGAAACTTGTGGTATTCACAGCAAAGAGCTCAAAGAGTATACGATGCTCTTATAAAAGCTGGAATTCCCAAAGATAAAATTCGTGCTGTTGGTGTTGCAGAAGATCAACTTATTCCTGGTATTGATCCCTACGATCAAAGCCAAAGACGTGTAACATTCCGAATCAATAAAAAATAATACTCTATTTCGGGGAAATTACCCCGAAATATTTTTACCCATTTATTAACAAATCTAGTTTTTATTTATGTTTTTTACGAACGAAAGAGATTTTATTAAATCCAAATTAAAAAATAAAACAATTCTGTTTGTAAATTGTTATCATCCCATAGCAAAAGAGATAATTTTTTTTTTGAATGATTTATTAAAAAAAGAAATTCGAATTATCCTTATTGGCAAACATCCAGCATACGTTTCTTTTGTCGAATCAAAGGTAATTAACAAAAATGATTACAAAAACGAAAGAAAAAAATATGTATTATCATATAATATTGATTCAAGAAACTATCTCCATATAAAAAAAGCCTTTAAACAAATTAAAGAAGAATGGGGTAGTATTGATTTTATCTTTCATTTTGATGATTATTTTTTCGATAAACCCATAGAAGAAATCCCTCTAGTTAATTTTAAATATCTTTATCAATGGAATCAGTTAACATTTTTTAATATTTTAAAAGCACATCAACTTTTTATACAAACACCAGTTCGAATTTTAACATTAAATACAAAAAATAAAAAAACTTTATATTATCATATAAAAAATTCAATAAATAATTTTATAAAAGAAAATTATCAAAATATTTCTATACTTGAGTTAAGTGATTCCATTTTTTTACAAATTCATAAAAAAAAAATTACAAAACAGTCCTTAAAAGAATCAATAATTGATAAAAAACAAACTGAAACAATCCTTTATGATTTTTTAAAAAATAAAAGAATTATAAAAATTTAAAAATACTTGTTGTATTCTTAACAAAAAAAACATTTTCTATAATGTTAGAAAATTTTTTAAGCTACCTTCAACAAATAGATCCTATTTGGATACATTTATTTTTAATTCTTAGTACATTTACAGAAAATGTGTTTCCGCCTTGGCCAGGCGATACATTTATTGTCTTCGCTGGATTTTTAATGTATCATAATATTATATCTCCAATTTCTACCTTTATTTCTACTACAATAGGTAATTTTTTAGGTGCATATTTGATGTATTTTTTAGGTCAAAAAATTTTACAATTTGCTCATACGATTCATAAAAAAATTCGTATAAAATTTATATCTAATTTATTAGAATCTATGATTTCTGATAACCAAATGAAAAAGACAGAACAATGGTTCGAAAAATGGGGATTTTTATTCGTTGTTTTTTCGAGATTTTCTGCAGGAATTCGTTATTTTGTAAGTATTGTAGCAGGTATTACGAAAATGAATATTTTTTTATTTTCTTTTGCTTTTTTGATAGGTCTTCTCGTATGGAATTCCCTTCTACTCTTTGGAGGATATCTACTAGGAGAAAACTGGAAACAAATCTTAGAATGGTTAAGAATCTATAACATATTCATCACTTTATTCATTGTACTAGGCATTACAATTTTTATTCTTTACAGAAAACAAAAACCAAAACTTTAAAACATTATGGAAATTCTACACAAAGAGATTGAAGACATTCTAAAACAAATTTCTAGTAAAATTGAAAGTGTAGCAGTAATTACTGGTGCTGGGATTTCTCAAGAAAGTGGAATTCCTACATTTCGCGGGGCTGATGGACTATGGAAACAATATAAACCAGAAGAATTAGCAACCCCTTATGCTTTTAAAAAAGATCCAAAACTTGTTTGGGAATGGTACGAAATGCGAAGACAAATCATAAAAAAAGCAAATCCTAACCCAGCTCATTATACACTAGTAGAAATGGAGGAATTCTTCGAAAACTTTTTGTTGGTAACACAAAATGTAGATGGTTTACATGAAAAGGCTGGTTCGAAAAATATTATAGAAATTCATGGAAATATTTGGAGAGCACGTTGTACTAATTGTAATCATAAAGAATTTTTAAATACCCCTTTACCAGAAATACCTCCGCGTTGTATTAACTGCAATTCATTGATGAGGCCAGATGTTCTTTGGTTTGGCGAAAATTATGATATTGAAACACTTAGGATTGTACAAGAGTTTTTTCAAAAGGTTGCAATGCTATTTGTCATTGGGTCTTCGGGACAAGTGTCTGTCCCCGTATATTTAGCCAAAGAAGCCCATTTAAACGGAGCGATTGTTATAGAAATTAATCCCGATTTTTCTTCGTATAGCCATTTCGCTGATTTTATTTTGAGATACAAGGCAGCAGAATCCCTTCCTGTTTTGTGGAAATATCTTAAAGAATATTTACAAAAGAATTAAATTATTTTTTTATGTATTCTTGGTTTAATTTTTTTTGTAATTCTTGGATTGCTTTCCCCTCAGGGGTAGAAAGAAAATAGTATAACCATGCATAATATCCGCCTAGAACTAGAAATCCAATAGCCATAATACGAAGCGCTAATAAACGTGGTTTATTCCAGTTAGATACATAGTTTTTGTGGATCAGTTTAAAAGACATTAGTAAAAAATAAATGCCTACGCCAGTATAAATTATAACATAAAACATAAGTTATAGATAATTTATATTTGTTTTTAGTCAATTTTATTATAAAAATGGAATATAAATTTCTTTTTGCCGAATTCTGTTTCGTAATTCTTCAGGTGTTATAGAATGATGTTTTAAATAAATTTCGAATTTATATCTTGGCAACTGATAACTTTTGTCTAAGGGAATATAAATTCTCGAAACTGTTTTATGTATTTCTTGGTGTGGATCCTTAAAATTAAAGATTACAAAATTTCTAGATGCTAAACCAATCTGTTTTAAAATTATGTTGATAATAGCAATTCCCATCCCAGCCCCTTCTTGACTATCGCTATGCTTAAGGTAATAATTATATAAGTTATCTTCTAAGATGGATTCGAGAAATTTTAGTCTTATACGTTTTTCTTCTTCTGGAAACAACTTCCCTTCATTTAATATATGGATTAACAACAACTTTGGATGGAAAGAAAGATAAACATCAAAATGATAGTTAAAATCTTCTGAGAGATTGACCAACTCTTCTACGCGTAAAAAATATAATATATGCTTTAAGATTCTTAACAACTTTTGGTAATCTAAATCATCCAGAGGATTCAACTTGTAACGATTTATGATCCATCGTTTTATATGGGCTTTAATACAATTTTGGATCAATTCTTTAATGATCATATCTATAGAAATTATGTTTTTTGCAAAAAAATCATATTTTATGTTTTTTTTATATATTTCTTTTAATTTTTCTTCGAGTTCATCGTTTAATAAATTACCTCTTACATGGAAATTATCAAAAAATTGAATTATATCTGGATAATTTTCTAAGAAATTCATCTTATAATAGTTTTTTTCTGATAATTTCTTTTATCTTCTCTGAATCGGGTGGTAAAATAATTGGGCCATTCGTATATTTTGCTTGAACCTCGTTGAGTTGATTTTTATGATAATTTACTTTAAATTCTGTAAATTTTAATCCATGTGCAGTAGAAATAATAACAACACTCTCGTTATTTTTAATTATATCTTTATTCTTTAATTTTTGTAAAGCCACCATAGCAACCGCTGTATGAGGATCTAAAAACATTCCCATTCTATCCAAATATCCAGCAATATTAGCTAATTCATCTTCTGTTGCTTCTTCTACTACACCACGAGAAATTTCTAATGCTCTTTTTGCTCTTTTAAAACTTACAGGATTACCAATTTGTATAGCAGAAGCTAAGGTTGTTTGTGCTTTTACTGGTTCATAGGTTTTAAATTGATGTAGAAAACTTTTGTATAATGGATTTGCTTTACTACTTTGGGCAACTACAACGCGGGGTAGAGAATCTATGATTCCAGTTTCTTTTAGTAATACAAAACCTTCTACTAATGCAGAGACATTACCTAAATTTCCGCCAGGTATAATAAACCAATCGGGGCTATGCCATCTTAACTGTTGTATTACTTCGATTCCAACAGTTTTTTGTCCTTCTATTCTTAATGGATTCATAGAATTTGCTAGATAAATGCCCATTTCCCTATCAGAAGTAATTTCTTGAACAATTTGCATACATCCATCAAAATCTGTTTCTAAGCTTAAAACAATTGCACCATTAGAAATGGGTTGAACTAATTGGGCCAAAGAGATTTTGTTTTGTGGCAAAAAAATAATAACTGGTATATTCGCGTAAGCTGCATAAGCTGATAATGCAGCACTTGTATCCCCCGTAGAAGCACAGGAAATCGCTTTAATAGATTTATTCGTTTCCATCAATTGCTTTACATGGCTTACAAGAACAGTCATACCTAAATCTTTAAAAGAACCAGTGTGCGAAACACCACATTGTTTAATCCATAATTCGCTTAGATGTAATTCTTTTGCATATTTTGGTAAAGGTATTAATGGCGTATGACCTTCTCCCAGAGATACAATATTTTCTTTCTTTAATTGCGGTAGGACCCATTCCTTTTTACCCCACACACCAGACGAAAAGGGAAATTCCTTCAATAAACGTTGGTCAAATAATTCTTTCCATTGATTTGCAGGAATTTTCTTAATTGCCTCTAAATTATGTCGAACATCTAACAATCCATCGCACTTCGGACAACGAAAAATAACTTCGGTAATATCATATTTTGTATGACATTCCATGCATTCCAAATGAGTTTGTAAATTCGTATGTTCCATATAATTTACCTATTTGTTAAGATTCTGTTAAAAATTCTTCTTTTTCCTCTGTTTTTATTCTACCAAATGAGTAAATACCTTTTTTATCACGAGATTTTAAATCGACTCCTGGATAAATACGATTAATTTTTAAAAAAAATTTCATTCTCTCTTCGCCATAATTATCGATAATAAATTTAACAGATAATTCAAATTCTACATAATGAATGGGACGATTTTTTTGCATTAAACCAACAACTCTTAAAAACGCAGGATGCCCAATAAGTTCTCTACTTTCGAAAGAGTCTGATTCATTTAAAATTATCATATTTTTTACATGTGGAGCTTTCCATAAAACCTTGTCTTTCACTAATGGACGAATTGTTATAATATATTCTTCTAATCCTTTTTCTTTTAGAATGATGATTTCTACATGGGGATCTTCGATACCTTTTAATCTTAAAGACACATCTGAAGTTATAGCACCAATCGTGATAACCTTTTTCTTTTCGTTTTGCCCTAACATAATTTCTTTTACGCTTCCTTCTTCGGGCGGAGGAGATTGCAAATCCATATACAACTTATAAGAAGGAATATAAATATAGATATAAAAACCAAAACCTAAAAAAAAGAGTAGTACAAATAAAAATAAATATAATATAAACTCAATATAAAATGGTATAATCATTATCGAACATATTTTTTTAAGTATTCAATTGCTCTTTCTTTTGCTTGTTCTTCTGTTAAATCTGGTTCTTTTTCTATTCGCCATAAAATCCTTACGTTGAATTCCTTGGGATAGGTTGCATCGGTTAAGTATTTAAATTTATAACGGGATATATCTTGGATAAAAAGTTCAACTGCTTGCTTCATTTTTGGTATATATCCCGAATAATATTGAATCTTTTCGATATTAGAAGTCTGGGGATTCAAATAAACTGTCAAAATGCCTTCGAATTCCCAATCTTTAAAATTAATTTGATCATAGATTTGCTTGTAATAGTTCAGCTGTTCTCTATCGCCATTAATATCTTTAACTCTTTCTAAGTTTGTTTCGAATTGTATTTGTCTTACGCTATAGTTATTCTTTGTAATTAAAACACGAAATGCTTCGTTTGGTATTTTTTTATCTTGATTTAAAAAAAATGGATCATCATTTTCTGTTGGATATTTAGGCTGTTCTTCTTGAAATATGTCCTCGAATTGAATGTTTAAATTTTCCTGGGGCATTTGTTCAGTAGATACAGTAATTGTCGAAGTTTTACAAGATAAAACTATCAAGACAAAAAATATAAAAATTAATTTTTGTTGAATCTTCATAAATACTTAATAGAGTATTTTTAACTTTCTATTAATGCAAGCATTTTTTTTAAATTGTCAGCATCGTAAGGATAGGTATAAATATCATAACTAAAATTGGGCTGAACAGGGGATTCTTGAAATATATTTTTATCTTTGATTTTGTTCAATAATTTTTTTAAATAAATCTGACTTTCTTCTTTCCCTCTGCCAGAAAGAAGTAGAATAAAATTTCCCTGTCCCAATCTTACAAAATAATCGTGTTGATATAGTGTTCCATTAATAACCTCTATGAGTTGTCTTAAATATTTATCCATCGATAAAATGGTATTTACACCTAATAATCTTTTTAGGTTTTTGATTCTAAGGTTGATTAAAGAAAAGGATGTTTTTAGTTCTTCTGCTTTTTTGATTTCTTGTTCTAATTGCTTTTTTAAAGGACTAAATGTATCTTTAAATAACAACTCTCTTTCTTGATTGATAATCATATTTGTTATAACTGGAGAAACCATTGTAGCAAAATATAAGAGTAATTCTTTTTCGTTTTCTGTTAAAGTATTTCCTTTAAATTTATGAATAGCGAAAAAACCTATCAACCAATTTAAATGAATTAGAGGAACTATGATAAAATATTCCATTATTGCTAAATCTTCTTCTGTATAGTTGTCTACGATTTCTTTGTAATCTTTAAAATTTTCCAATTCTTGTACAGTCGTTAAATTCGAGATTAATCCAATCAAATCCCCGTTTATATGAATCTTGAATTTATTAAAAGACTCGTAAGAGATATTTTTTCCAGAGAACAATTTGTATTCATTCTCTTCTATGTTAATAATTACAAAAGAAAACATGGTAATTCGAAAACGTTCTTCTAAAAGAGATTGAATGGAATCAAACACATCATCTAACGTTTTTTTAGAAGAAACATCTACGATAAACTTAAAAAAAGAACTTGCATATTCGCTAAATTCTTTTATGTTTTGAATCTGGTGTTTGATTTGATATTGCTTTTGTAATTGTTTTAATCGTGTAATCGATAATTTAACTAGAACTCTTAAAAATTCTAGATCATCTAGTATATAATCCTTTTGTTCTAAAGGATTTGATAAAAAATATATAGCATAGAATTTTTCGCTATTTTTTAAGGGAAAATAAACTGAAAATTCTTCGAGAATTTCTTTGTATTTAGTTAAAACTGAATCCTTTAAATCTTTTTGTAGCAATTCTTTAAGTTTTGAAGTGTAGAATATTTCGCCTGCGTTAAATTTCGATAAGTAACTTAAGAATGGATCATCTTCACTAATTGTTATGTCTATTGATTTATACCCTACATCTATTATATAAAAGAAACTGCCTTTTTTATCAGAAATTAGATCGGAATTACCCAATACTAATATGGATCGTGTTCCTAATTGTTCTTGAATACTAAATGCTATGGATTCTAGCAACTCTTCGTATTCTTCGATTTCTTGAAATTCTTCTAATATATCGAATAATGCTAAATAATAATCAATTCTCTTTTGACTTGCTACATGAATTTCTTCTGGCAATGTTAGTATTTCGCTTTCGTCTTCGATAATCTTTTGCTTTACATCTTCTTGTTCTTTTTCGGCTTTGTGTATTTCTTCTATTGCTTCTTTTTCCCAATCTACGAAAGGATCAATATCCTTTTCGATAGACTGGGATATAGCAATCTCTGGATCTTTTTCTTTTGGAGAAATTTCATCTATGGCATAATTGGGTAGTTTTAATTCTTCTACATTCGGAGAATTCTGAAGTTGTTCTCGAAGTAGTTTTGCTTTGAGGTAAAGGCTTTTTGGTTCTTTCTCTTTTTCTTTTTGTAATTCTAATAAGCGATGATACAAACCTTTTTTTTTCGAGTATGTTAGTGCTTTTTCAAATAATCCCATATTTTATTCTGATGGATATATTCCTAAACTTTCGATCACTTTTTTATATAAATTAAAATATTCGGATCTACTAAATTCTCTTATTGCATCTTCGGGAAGTTTATCAAACAGGGAATCTAAATAAGCAATGATTTTTTTTAATTCTTCTTTTCTGATTCCAGTTTCTTTTTCTAAATCGTCTGTTAATTGTTCTCTTCTCTCTTGCTTTAAATCATAAACTTCTGGCTCTGGAACAGGAATATCTTCACTTTCTTCTAGCTCACCAACGATATTTTTTAATTCATCATCAGTTAGAGAAATGGTTTCTTCAGTGTCACTTTCAAAAATGGGTTCAGGTATTTCTATATCATCTATTTCTTTTGGTGTTTGTTCAATTTCTGTTGATTCTTGTTCTAATTCACTTTTTAATTCATTGGAAATGGTTTGAATATCTTGACTTGATACTATATCTTCTAGTTCTTCGGGTGTCAGCGAGATGGTATCTTCATCCAACTCTACATCTGCCAAAGGCGGCAAACTTATCTCGTCAGCATCAGAGATAATTTTATTTGCTAATTCATCATCAGAAAGAAGTATATCATTTTCAATTTCTTTTTCTTTCTCTAGGGATATTTCCTCTATATCGTCAGGTGTTTCGGATAATATATTATCTAATTCATTATCGCTTAAACTAATAGGGTCATCATCAAGCTCGTGAACTTCTTCACTTTGAATGTCTTCGGCTTCATCTATAACAATTGGCTCTATTTTTAAATCATCTACTTTATCTAATTCGTCTTCACTTAATGCTACCGAAGGCTCTTCCTCTATTCCATCTACACTTAACTCTGATTCTTCTTCGACTCCCTCTACCCCAACAGGCATCTCTAATATGTTATCTAATTCGTCTTCACTTAATGCTACCGAAGGCTCTTCCTCTATTCCATCTACATTTAACTCTGATTCTTCTTCGACTCCCTCTACCCCAACGGGCATCTCTAATATGTTATCTAATTCGTCTTCACTTAATGCTACCGAAGGCTCTTCCTCTATTCCATCTACATTTAACTCTGATTCTTCTTCGACTCCCTCTACCCCAACGGGCATCTCTAATATGTTATCTAATTCGTCTTCACTTAATGCTACCGAAGGCTCTTCCTCTGTATCTAATTCTATTGGTGGAGGAGGTTCTAATACATCACTTAGTTCATCGTTTGTTAATCCAATATTATAGTTTTCTTCGTTTAAATCAATAGATAGATCGGGTAAATCAAGTGATTCAAAATCAATATTTAAATCTTCTTCTTGGTTTGTTTTGTTAGAATTATAATTTTGATTCATAAAAAAAAACTTTCTATTATTATCGGAAATTATCCCAATAATTTAAAACGATCTATCTTTTGTTTTATTGAATAATTTTAAGAAAAGAAAGAAAAAAAGTCAACTTTTATTTTTCTTTAAGAAAAGAGAGTTTATTTCTTAC
>Ga0197142_1004123_pt1 | contig 11898 bp, 8 predicted proteins | sample GBS60_MetaG_FD_148614 | JGI IMG/M metagenome (GOLD analysis project Ga0197142, IMG submission 148614) | Sediment microbial communities from Great Boiling Springs, Gerlach, Nevada, United States - GBS 60_MetaG | ecosystem: Environmental > Aquatic > Thermal springs > Hot (42-90C) > Sediment... | reverse complement strand
AGGGCTCTGTGGAACTGCTTTTGTGGCTTTTGCGCCGCCAATTGGTGGAAATTGGAGATGTGCCTGCCGAAAACATTGCCCGCCAAGCCAACAATCATTTCGGTTCACCAATTCAGAAAGCCGATGCGTTGGCTGTCGCAGCGGAACTGACTTGGCTAAAGTCAGCCCTCCTTTTGCCTCAGCCTGAACCAGAAGCCGTTGAAGCGCCTGAAGAAGAACCCCAGAACGGTGAATTGCTGAGACGGCGTTTGTTGAGAAATGCAGCCTACGGGTTGGTGGCTCGGTTCTTGGCGGAACGGGGGAAAGTTTGGTCTCAGATGTTCCCAAGACCAGCAAACGAGGATACACCCGCACCTTTGAAACAATTGGTGATTGGAGACGAACCCTTGACCCTCCTCACGGAAGCGTTGAAGCGGGTTTTGGCGAGGATGGCGGGCGCTCAAGTCCGCATCCCGAGGCGAAGGCTAACCGTCCCGCAACGAATACGGATGCTGCTCCAAATGTTGAGGGCTTTGCCAGACAAGATGGCAACCTTTGATGCTTTGTGTTCCGATTGCGAGAGTTTGGTTGAGGTCGTCATTACCTTCCTCGCCGTGCTTGAACTGGTTCGTCGCAACCTCGTGGGGGCTCGTCAGGATGAGCCGTTTGGTCCGATACTTGTCTTCCTGAAGCAGCAAACTTGAAAGGGGGTTGCGGAAGTGAAAACGAAAACTGTCGTTTGCGTTGCTCCAAAACAAGTTGTGGTGCAGGAAGAGGAAATCCCAGATGTTGAGCCGGGAACTTTCCTCGTCAAGGCGAAACTGACAGCCATCAGCACTGGCACCGAGTTGACTTTAGTGACCGCTGACTTTCCACCTGACAGCGTTTGGGCTCGGCTCGCCAAGTATCCCCTCAAACTGGGATACAGCCACTTGGGCGAAGTCATCGCAGTTGGAGAAGGGGTTGACAATGTGAAGGTCGGAGACAAAGTCGTCGGTTGGAAAAACCATTCCCAATTCGTGCTTTACCGAAAAGGCGAATTTTGCATGAAGGTGCCTGAAGGCGTTCCCGATGAAGCGGCAGCGCTATTCGCCCTCGCAATCATTTCCCTCAACGGAGTCCGAAGGGCGAAGATTCAACTCGGCGAAAGCGTAGTGGTTTTTGGGCTCGGTCCGATTGGCATTTGGGCTGCTCAATTTTCACGCTTGGTTGGCGCCCGTCCCGTCATCGGCGTTGACTTGATACCCGAACGAAGGGGGTGGGCGAAGAAGGCTGGGGTTGACTTCGTTTTGGACGGCAAGGACAAAGACGAACTGGTTGACAAAATTTCCGCCTTGACGAAAGGCAGGATGGCTGATGTCGTCTTTGAGGTCACGGGCAATCCCGACGCCATTTTGGACGAAGTGAAAGTTCTGCGTCGTCAGGGAAGGCTCATAATCCTGAGCAGTCCGAGGGGCAAAACCCTTTTTGACTTCCACGATTGGTGTAATTGGACAAGCATCAGCATCATTGGAGCGCACACCAGTTCCCACCCACCCCATGAGAACCCAGATGACCCTTGGACTCGCGAGCGCAACACCGAACTTTTCTTTGAGTTAGTCCGCAACAAGGAAATTGTCGCTGCCGAACTTGTTACCCATCGGTTTAAAGCTGACGATGCCCCGTCAGCATACCAAATGCTAATGACGGAGCGGGGCAAGACAGGCATAGTCCTGCTGGATTGGGAGTAACTCACAAACCCTGCTCACCTAACGACGCCACAATTTGAGTAACCAACCACGCCAAAATGCGAGGGGAAAGAGATGGCTGTTTTTCAACCGACGGCGATTGTCGGCAACGGTCGCGTCCTCGTCACTTTGGGTCATTCGGCGGAATTGATGGCGTTTTTCTACCCGAGGTGCGACCACGCCCAAAATGTCCGAGAGGGGTTGACAGGAATTTACCTTGACGGCTTCGGTTTCAGTTGGCTTTTCGGACATGAGTGGCAAAGGCAGCAGCGCTACCTGAGCGGTGAGGCTGCTGTCTTGACAGAATTGACAAGCCCGCTTTTAGGGCTCGGCATTAGCGTTTGCGATTTTGTCTCTCCCGATGAACCCGTTCTATTTCGCCAGTGGCAAGTTCGGAGTTTGGACGGTAAACCGAAGCGGCTGAGGCTTTTGCACTACTTTGAGTTGACTTTGGGCGGGCACGAGTGGCAACAAGCCGTTCAAGTTATTACGCTCCCTCATCCAACGCCCCGACCGGCAGTGGTTCAGTGGCGCGGGAATTTTTGGTTTGGGGTTTCCAGCGATTTGCCCTTCCAACAATGGCAATGCGGCAAGGCTCTCCCTAACGCCCACAATCACCCTAAGCCAGACATGCTTGACGGATGGCTCAACGGTCAAACTCTGGAAATTGGCAAAGTCGCTTTTGCTGTCGGTTGGCAAATTTCCATTCCACCTTTCGGTTCTGTTGAACGGACGATGGTTATCGCCTTTGGAGAAAGCAAGCGTGAAGTTATCCACAGGTTAGGGCGAAATTTGGCGGATTCCTTTGAATCTCACCACGAACGGCATCGGGCTGAGTGGGAAGAGTGGTTGAAGCGAGTCAAAGTTTCGTTTTTGAACTCATTGGGCAAAGAGCGCGTCAAGTCAGTTTTAGAAGCAGCGTTGTGGACGATGAGGCTGACTTGGGACAAAGGGATGGGAGCACCTGTGGCGGCTCCTGAGTTTGACCCGACTTTTGAAGCGAGTGGCGGATACGGTTTCTGCTGGTGCCGCGATGCCTCCTTCGTCGCCCACGCCTTCGCACAAATCGGTCTGGCTCAAAAGGCATCTCGCTTCTTTGGCTGGTGCTCAAGGGCACAATCGCCCGACGGATACTTCCACCAACGCTATTGGCTTGACGGCTCCTTAGCACCTGCTTGGAGCGAGGACCACGACAGTTTGCAAGTTGATGAAACTGCTGCGGTCATCTGGGCCGCAGCGCAAGTCTACCGCAAGTTGAGGGGAAAACCAAGTCAGCAAGTTTGGGAGTCAATCAAAAGGGCATTGAAGTTCCTGTCAAGCCACTTGGTTGCCGGTGTCCACAAGGCTGGAATGGATTTGTGGGAAACTTTTCTCGGTCACTTCACCTACACGCAAGCAGCGTTTGTGGCAGCCTTTCAAGCAGGAGCGGAACTATCAAACCTGATAGGCGAGCAAAACTTGGCTGAGCAATGTCAAGCATTAGCGCAAGAAACGAAATCCGCCTTGCTGAAGCGTTTCTGGGCAAAGGATGGTTTCCTTCGCGGTTTCACACCTGACGGTCATCCTGACCCAACACCTGACGCTTCCCTCTTGGGCGTAATTGAACCCTTCCGCATCCTTGACTTGACAAAATCTGAGGAACGGGCGATGGCGGAAAGGACTGTGCAGCGAGTGCTTTCTCACTTGACAAAAGAGACACCGGAGGGAGGCTTAGCAGTCTGGAGGTTTTCAGGTGACGGTTACGCTTGGGGGATGGCAAGCACGCCGGCGACCTTGTGGCTCGGGCTTTCGGCTACTGCGTTGGGTGAAGAGACGGGCAAAAGAGATTGGTGGCAAATTGCGCAAAAGTGTTGGCTTGCGGTTACCTACCACACCACCCCTGCCGGTTTGGTTGCGGAAATGTTTGACCCCTTCGGTGCAGGTTACTGGGCTGTCGGGCACGGTTGGTCGGCAGCGTGGTTGGTGTTATTGACGGAAAGGTTGACGGAAGCGCAAAGGAAACCGAGTGTGCTAAGATGATGGGTGTCGGAAGACGATTTCGGGTTTTTAGAGGTGAGGGCTATGCAAGTGATATTGAGGGCGTTCGTTTGGGACTTCCTGCCAGAAACTATGCCCTCAACCTTCCGGCGCTTTCGTGAGGAGTGGGGTTTGGACGGAATCAGTTTCGTCGTTTCAAACCCCTCAAAACTTCTGTTCCTCCCGAACGCAGAGGGCGAGAAGTTGCGATATGCCGATGAGGGTGCCGTTTGTTTTTGTCCTGAGAAGAGTTGGTATGCGGGGCTGCCAGTTATGCCTGTCACCAGTGAACTCTGTGGCAAACACAACCCTTTGAAGGAAGCGACCAAACACGCCAAGGCTGCCGGTCTCAGGGTTTCGGCGGTTGTCTCCTGCTGCTACAACCCCTTGCTCGGTAAACTTCACCCCGAACTGACAGTCCAAAACGCTTTGGGGCAAAGACTTCTGCATATCCTTTGCCCAGCCAATCCCGTCGTCCGCGAGTTTCTCGTCCGCATGGTCGGGGATTTGGTCACCAATTACCCCCTTGACGCCGTTGAACTTGAGGACTTGGGCTACTTGTCCTTGACGAAGGCGAGGGACTTGGTCACCGATTTAACGATAACCCCTGCCGCTGACCACTTGCTTTCCAGATGTTTTTGCGAGCATTGTTGTCAAGCCGCCTTGGAGCGAGGGATTGAAATTGAGCGGGTGAGGTTTTTCGTGCAAACCGAGTTAGAGCAATTTTTCATCGCACCGACGGAACTGACCCAGTTGCCCTTGGAGTGGGATTTGTGGGAGGGTTTGATTGAAGGTGAGGCTCGCAAGGTCATCCACATGAGGATGGACATCGTTTCGTCACTGCTTGCCCTCCTCGTTGAAGAAATCGCCTACAAGCACGATAAGCGAGTCCATGTTGAAGGTCACCTGCTGCCGGCGTCTCTTTGGCAATACGGCATTGACCGACACAAGTTGCGGGAATTGGCTCATGCAGTTGAAGTTGACGCAAAAGAGGTAGCCCCAGACCGATTGCCGCCATACTTGCTTTTGAACCGCCAAGTTTTAGGCGACCAAGCGGAACTTTGGGTTCGCCTTCACCCTTCTGAAAGGTTCGTCCCGAACAGACAAGCCTTTCTGTCACAAGTCCGTGCTTGCAAAGAGCAAAAGGTTGACGGCGTGGTTATAGTCGGCTACGGCAGCCTGAGACGGCAAAATTGGGACTGGATCAAAGAAGCCGTCGCTTTGCTCAAAGGTTGAAAGTTTAACGAAACGACTCACCGAACGCTCTCGCTCAGTATCCTCCGCAAACCTTGATCCAAATTGTTTGCCCACACATTCGCTAATTGCTCAACGGTCATTTGATTGGCTTCGGCATCAGCAGCGGTAACGGTGACGAAAGGGACACCCGCTACCGAAATTGACTTGACTGCCCCAAGGGAATGGACCTGGACTGTCAACGGTTTGCCTTGAGCGAGTAGCCTTGTGAAAACCAAAGTGAACCGAACCTGCAAAGCGGCTGCCCTCTCTTCGGGAGAAAGCCCTCCCGCCGATGCCCTCAAGCGGAAGAAATACTCGCCGCCGAAGGCTACATCGCTTGGAGTTTGTTGAGGGACTGCAGGTGCGAGCAGAGCCGATAAAATTAACACCGCCAACCATCCGCTCCATCGCATGTCATCATTCACCTCCCTTGAAACCTACCTAAAACGCTCCACCAACGACGCTGCTAAAAAATGATGCCATTTTTTGAGTGCTTCAACCCACTTCAACCGCCAACTCCTGAGGCAAGAAATCGGGCAGTGCCGCTAACAGGTCTTCCAGAAGTTGCAGAAGTTGCACCGGCGTCAATTCAGTCCAGTCTGAGTTCAGGGACAGTCTAAAAATGACCTAACCGTGTCTTTTTGGTCAACTGGCCAGTAAAGCAAGCCATCCCAGCACCATGCTTGTCCCGTTGGCAAGTTGAGTGTGGTATGGAAAATCTTTTTCAGTTCGCTCCAAACAGGCTGGAAAGGGAACGAATGCAGATGCCTTGATTGCGCAAAACTTTCAAAACATCGTCTTGTTAGTCCTGCCAGAAAATCTGCCAGAGTCAAGATTGGTTGGTCTTTAGGCGAGCAGAAAATTGGTGGGCTGTAGCGGCGTATAAAGCCAGTTAGTTCGGGCACCTTTTCCGTCAAGTAGAGGCTGAGATTTCGCTTGAGCATCTCGCTGTTGTCATCAACAATCCACCGAGCACCTAACTTTGTCCGTTGAAGGAAATGTCCGATGCGTTTGAAAGCAAGGCGATAACACCAGCCCATGCGATAAGCCGGACTTTCGTGAAGTTTGGGACTTCTTTGTTGCGTTATCATCATTTTGTCCATAATCACTGCAATGGCGCAAAGTGGGAATCTCACTTGCTGCTGGATTTGTGGCAGAAGGTCGGCAAGGAAGGCAGAAAGAAGTTCTGGAGCGTTTTTGTGTTTGCCCTTCATAGTATTCCACTTCCGCAGAGGGTTATGAAAGTGTTTTCGGGATAGAGCGTTAGCAATGTCCATGATGTGTCGGGCATCATGCTCACTGCGCAAAAGCAAAGTGAGCACGATATAATACCTACTTCCCCTCAAGCCCAAATCCCCTGACTCGTCGGAGACAAGCAGTAACACTTTACCCACTCTAAAAGTGAAACCCCGGCAGGATCCCGCCCGCCATCGGCGGGCTGCCGCTGGTCTTGCCCAGCGACCTGCCGGGTGGCTCTCGGCAGGATCCCACCCGCCATCGGCAGGCTGTCACCAGTCTTGCCTGGTGACCTGCCGAGCGCCTTTAACATTATGCCATTGATGTCTTGTTGCGTCAACCCATCTCAACCGCCAACTCCTGAGGCAAGAAATCGGGCAGTGCCGCTAACAGGTCTTCCAGAAGTCGCAGAAGTTGCACCGGCGTCAATTCAGTCCAATCAATCAAAAAGCGGTCGCGCTCGTATCGGACACAGTGGATAACTTCCGTCGGTTGGGTCTCACGCAAGCGATGGTAAAGCCTGAGAAGGGCAGCGTTGCTCAGGTTCAAGTTCATAGCGCACCGAACCATCACCGTTCTTCGGTCGTGAGTGATGGCGATGACTTTGGCTTTGTGGGCGCGAACTCGGATGCGCAAAACACTCAGGATGTTGCGGACGGGTTGAGGTGGTTCGCCGTATCGGTCACGCAACTCCGCCTCAATTTGGGCAATGTCTTCTTCGCTCTGAACGCCAGCCATTTTGCGATACAGGTAAAGCCGCTGCTCCAAATCTTCAACATAGGTTTCGGGGATGAAGGCTTTAACGGGCAAATCGGCTTCAGGCAATTCAACTTTCTGCGGAAGCGGTTCACCTTGCAACCTCCGAACGGCTTCGGCAAGCATGTCCATGTAAAGGTCAAAGCCGACTTCGTTGATGAACCCATGCTGTTCAACGCCAAGCAAGTTGCCCGCACCGCGAATTTCCAAATCCCGCAACGCCAACCTAAAGCCGCTTCCCAAATCAGTGAACTCCCTCAATGCTTCCAAACGCTTTCGGGCAGTTTCGCTCAATCGCTTTGGATGGTCGTGGAAAAAGTAGGCGTAAGCCTGACGGTCACTTCGCCCCACCCTACCTCTCAGTTGATACAACTGAGCCAAACCAAAACGCTCACAATGTTCAACGATGAGGGTGTTGGCGTTGGGCACATCAAGTCCGTTTTCAATGATGGTAGTGCAAACGAGGACATCCCACTTGCCTTCCGCAAACTCCAGCATTACACGCTCAAGTTCGTCCTCTGGCATTTGTCCGTGAGCGACGGCTACTCTTGCTTTTGGCACAAGTTGCTTTACCCGTTCAGCGACATGCTCAATGCCCTGAACTCGGTTATAGACATAAAACACCTGTCCGCCCCGTTCCAACTCACGCCGAATAGCGAACCTAACCAACTCAGGGTCGTAAACGCTGAGGTAAGTCCTGACAGGTCTCCGCCCTTCAGGCGGTGTATTGACTAAACTCATGTCCAGCAAACCACCTAAAGCCATGTGCAGAGTTCTCGGGATAGGGGTAGCCGTTAAAATCAAGACATCAACACCCACTTGCAATTGCTTGAGCCGCTCTTTTTGCCTGACGCCGAAGCGTTGTTCCTCGTCAATAATGAGCAAGCCCAAGTCCTTGAATTTCACATCGTCCGAAAGCAACCGATGGGTTCCAATCACGATGTCAATAGCGCCTGTCCGCAAGCCGTTGACCACTTCCTTTTGCTCCTTCGGCGATTGCAATCTGCTGAGCATAGCGATTTTGACAGGATAAGGTGCGAGGCGTTGGGTGAAGGTTTGGTAATGTTGAAGCGCCAGCACCGTCGTCGGCACCAGCATCGCCACTTGCTTGCCGTCCATGACGGCTTTAAAAGCAGCGCGAATGGCAATTTCCGTTTTGCCAAATCCCACATCACCGCAAACCAAACGGTTCATCGGTCGGGGCGACTCCATGTCGGCTTTGACTTCCTCAATGGCTCTCAATTGGTCTTCAGTCTCAACGAACGGGAAGGCATCCTCCATCTCCCGCTGCCAAGGTGTATCGGGAGAGAAGGCAAAACCTTCAGCGACTTGACGGCGTGCGTAAAGTTCCAAAAGTTCTTTGGCAACTTGTTCTGCGTTCTCTCTCGCCTTTTGGCGCAGCCGAAGCCAGCGCTTGTTGTTTGAAAGCGACGAAAGTGGCGGCTCACCGCCGTCAACAGCGACATACTTGCGAACTCGGTCAATTTGGTGCACGGGAACATAAAGCCGCTCGCCCTCAGCATACTCAATGACGAGGTAGTCGCTCTCCTTGCCCAGAACCTCTTGCCGAACAACGCCGCGGTAAATTCCGATGCCGTGATGGATGTGGACGACATAATCGCCCTCGCGCAAATCGGAAGGCGATTTGACCGCGGCAGTCCCTTTCCACCGCTTTTTGCGAGGTTTGTAAGGCGCGTTGAAAAGTTCGCTGTCGGTGACAACAACGAGCCGTTCGTTCGGAAGCACAAAACCAGCCGACAAAGGTGTCGGGAAAATGTTGATGCGGTCGGCAATGGGTAAATCGTCAGCACTCAGTCGCACAATTGGCGGCATGTCAGTGAGTGGAACATCACGAAGCCAATCACTAACCCGTTCAGGATAGCGGGTCGCAATGACAATAGCGTATCCTCGCTGATGCCACTCATCAACGCGAGCGAGAAACTTTCTGACATCGCTCAAGAAGGCTTCAACGCGATGGCAAGTTAAGGTCAGGGACTGAGGACTTGGGACTGGGGACTGGGTGAAGTCATAGACTTCAGTGGTGAAGGTGAGCGACGGCAGTGACGAAAGTCGTGTCTTGATTGATTTAGGCTTAGCAGGAATTTCGCCATCCCAATCTTTTCCTCGTCCTTCGTCCCACGCCCTTTGTCCCACTTCGTTCCCGTCCCTCGTCCCCCGTCCCTCGTCCCACTCAACAAACGGCGGTTTTGGTGGTCGTAGCAAATCGCCCGTCTCAACCAACTCAGCGAGAATTTTCTGCCACCGTTCCTCAAGAGCCGCCGCATCGGCATCAAGGTCATGCGGTTCAAGCCAAACGACGAGCGTATCAGGTGGCAGGTGGTCAACGATGGTCGGAAGTGGGTCGTAGATGAACGGGCAATACCAATCGCAACCGTCAAAGTATCGTCCATCCAAAAGCCGCTCCAAGTCGTGTTCAACTTGCTGCCTCAAAAGTCGCGCCTGCTCTGGCTTCCCAATTTTCTGCAACCGCTCAACTTCACGCTCCAACATCTCCCGAATCCTTTCTTCCCAATCCTCGTCCCTCGTCCCCCGTCCCTCGTCCCATGCTTCCATGTCCCGTGCTCCCTGTCCCGTGTCCCCCACTATGAATTCTCGTGCAGGCAAAATCACGCACTCGTTCCACTTCTCCGTTGAGCGTTGGGTTTCAATATCAAAGGGGCGGATGCTTTCAACCTCGTCTCCGAAAAGTTCAATGCGGATGGGCTGGTCGTGGGCGGGTGAGAAGAAGTCAACGATGTCGCCACGAACGGCAAATTGTCCAGGCGCTTCCACTTGCGTGACTCGCTCGTAACCTCCAGCAACCAGATGCTCCACAAGTTTGTCTCGCTCGTGAGTTTCACTCGTGCGAACTGTAAGCGCACTCTGTTCGTAAACGCCGACTGGAACGGTCGGTTGGCAGATGGCGAAAGGCGTCGTCACGATGATGGGATTTCGGTGGCGGTGCAAAGCGTCAATGGCTGCAATGCGGTCGCGGGTGATTGCGATGTCGGTGTCGCCCGAAAGCAAGGTCGGATGGGGCGGGAAAGGGAAAATTCGGTTGGGTTGCCCAAGCAAAGTTTCCAAATCCGCAGCAAAGGATGCCAACCTTTCTGAGCCGGGAACAAGGATCATGCTTGGGTGCTGCCAATCGTAAAGGGTTGCTGCCAAAATCGCTGCCCACGAAGACAAAAATCCCCCCTGAACCTGCAGTTTCGCCCTGCCTTTTACAGCGCGCTGCAGGTTTTGGACGATTTCAGTTTCACGAAGCCAGCGAGTCAACCCGTGCATGAAGGCATCAGGGCAAAATCAACTTGCCCTTTCAACTTCCGTCAAACTTCCCCGACCCTTCCGCGCATCTCGGCTTTGGCTGCTTTTAGTCGTTCTCGCTCTTTCCATGCGCGCTTCATAGAACTATGTGGCAAGTAACTTTCCCCGCACTGCAGGCATACATATGCGACAACCTTGACGATGCCCAACAGTTCGTCTCCGTCAAAAATAGGTTCGTTCACAATTCGCCGGACAAGGTTTGTGCTCCCGCAAAAGTAGCACCTTCGCTTCATTTTCGCCTCACTCTCCAATCAATCCACTGATGTGGGTCAGGTTCGTAAACTGTGATGATGACAAGTCGACTTGGGTCTGCAACTCCCAGAACAACATGCAAAGGTCTCACACCCGCTTCAAAGGTTAGCACTAAGCAACTATGACCGCGTGGGTCGTCGGGATAGTTTTCAACCAATTCACAACCGCTGGCTATGGCATTGATGACAGCATCAGGGTTAATATTGTGGCGGTAACATTTTTGACGAGCATGAGAACTCCACTCAACTTGACCCTGCCGGGCAAGGGCTTGAATGTGGTCAATTAAAGTCATCGTCATACTTGCCTCAACCTGCCTTAAACGCTTACCTTAAAGCCATTACTGACCTGAAGCCACTACCGATTAGAACTTTCGCTCATCATCCCATTTCACCCACACAACCTCGCCCCTCAGGTCGTCGGCAATTTTGATGGCGATTGTGTCGGCGTGATGGAACAAGGATGCTTGTGTCAGGACAGACCATTCGCCACAACGCCACTCGCCAACTTCTGCGATTTTCAATTTTGGTGCACTTTTCGCCCGCCGCAAAATCACTGTTATCGCTTCGGTCGGAAGAAGCCAAATTTGCTTTGCTTCCCCCAAATCGTTTTCGGCAAAGGCAGCAAAATGCCCGTCACCCTTGGCGACCAGTTCACCGTCAACGAGAATTTGCCCGCTCCCTTCAACGAGGAAAATTCGCCCTTGCTCGCCAAACACCACCATGCCAGGTTGCCATGCGCCCAAAGTCATCGTGATGCGTGATGCGGGATGCGTAATGCGTAATTCGTAATGCGTAATTTGTGATGCGTGATGGGCGTAAGATGCATTGGGAAGGAAAGCAGTGAAAGTGACGGGTTCATCGGAAGCGTTGACGAAAACGAAGGCTGTGCCGTTTTGAAGCGGGATGCGAAAGGCGTGAATGGTCGGCAAATCTGGGTCGGTTCGGATGGTCGCAACTTTCGCCTTTTCAAGGATTTGTCGGTAGCGCTCTCGCAACGCTTCGTCCACTTCACTCACATCAGGGATGTCCCACTCCATCGCAACTTCTCCGCTCACTCCGCTTCGGTAGATGATGCCCCCTCGTTCCGCAAATCGCCTCAAAGTGGCTTCCGTTTCCGTTGGGATGTCACCGATAACGCCGGGCAGAAAAACAGCCTTGACATCTTTGAGCAAGCCATCGCTGAGTTTCAAATCGCTGGCGACGGCGAAGTCAACCCGCAAACTGGCAAGAGTTTGGGCTGCAACGAGCGCTGCGTGCCAAACTTTTGCGCCATTAGGAAGCATTCGGTTGCTGTCAGGCACGACGAGCAGAACCTCAGGTTTGCGCCAAACAGGTTTCAACGAGCGCAAAATCAAAGCAGATGCCCGATA
>Ga0197142_1004120_pt1 | contig 11898 bp, 10 predicted proteins | sample GBS60_MetaG_FD_148614 | JGI IMG/M metagenome (GOLD analysis project Ga0197142, IMG submission 148614) | Sediment microbial communities from Great Boiling Springs, Gerlach, Nevada, United States - GBS 60_MetaG | ecosystem: Environmental > Aquatic > Thermal springs > Hot (42-90C) > Sediment... | reverse complement strand
GGTAAACTGATTAAACGTATTTGTCAAGCAGAATTTTCTGATCAACAATTAAAAATTCTTCATCTGAGTCATTGCTGCGATGACGTTTTGTTTATCTTCCTTATGGAATGGGGCCCCATATCCCCCCGCTGGCGGGGGAATGGGGATGAGACGGAGCGGGGTAGTGGGCTGGCACGCCAATCGATAGTGGCCATCCTACCCAATGCGGGCCGGAGGCCCGCGCTCCCAGGAAAGCGGGGGGAAGACGTTTGGCTGGTTCCGATGGTGCCTTGCGCCCAGCCCGCTGTCGTATCACTGCATCACGCTCGTCGGCGCATTGGGGGGCGACACCCCCGCTGACGCGGGACGGGGTGGTGGGCTGGCACGCAATCGATAGCGGCCATCCTACCCAATGCGGGCCGGAGGCCCGCGCTCCCAGGAAAGCGGGGGGAAGACGTTTGGCTGGTTCCGATGGTGCCTTGCGCCCAGCCCGCTGTCGTATCACTGCATCACGCTCGTCGGCGCATTGGGGGGCGACACCCCCGCTGACGCGGGACGGGGTGGTGGGCTGGCACGCAATCGATAGCGGCCATCCTACCCAATGCGGGCCGGAGGCCCGCGCTCCCAGGAAAGCGGGGGGAAGACGTTTGGCTGGTTCCGATGGTGCCTTGCGTCCAGTCCTCTGTCGTATCACTGCATCACGTTCGTCGGCGCATTGGGGGCGACACCCCCCGCTGACGCGGGACGGGGTGGTGGGCTGGCACGCCAATCGATAGCGGCCATCCTACCCAATGCGGGCCGGAGGCCCGCGCTCCCAGGAAAGCGGGGGGAAGACGGTCATTGATGAGCACAACTAAAACCTGAAAACGTTGAAAATCACCAGGGGTTGCACCTACACCTTTCTCATTGTGGGCAAGTTGCGGTATACTACCAACAACATTACTCACCGCGGAGGTCCTCAGTGTCTGCCATTGATACGTTGTCAGTTGTCATTTCTGCTAGCGACGGCGTCCATCTCGAACGAGCAGTTATGGCTGCGCAAATTGCTGCTGCTCGCTATAGCCGTCATCACGAAATTATTATCGCCGCCACCCCACCGGCATCTGCCGTCGCTACTCGCCTGGCCACAACCCGGCCACTCGTATATGCCACGTATCATTCTCAGCCACGTCGTGCCGCCTACCTGCTGCGCGATGCATGTTCACTGACAAGCAGTGATACGATTCTGGCGTTTGAAGCAACTGCTCCACCATCAACCCTGGCGCTCGAACGTCTGCTGGCAGCGTATACCGGTCAGGATGTCCTGGTTGGAATGCGGACACCGGCGCCGACCCATCCACTGCAACGAACACACGCAGCTCTTATTCGCCGCATCCTGGTTAGCGATCAGGTTGATCCTCTTCTGCCACTGGCACTCTTCCGGGCTGACCTGACCGATCTCCTCCCCGGTGATGGTGAATTAGCGCCGCCCCTTGCTCACTTGTACGCTATTGCTCGTCGCCGCCAGTATGTGACGGCTCAGATTGCCCTGCCTGCGCAGAGCGCCGGTGCCTATCGCACTGGAATCGCTGATCTGGCCGCACTACTAGGCCACGGTCCGGCTCGTGGTGCGCCGCCAGCGCTGGGGGTGCTGGCAGTGGTTGGCAGTCTCTGGTTGTTGCTGCGCCGGCGACGATAAGGGCAACAAATGTGTGTTGTCCTTCGTCTCAATGTATATAACTTAGTTTGGCAAAACAAGGAGAAAGATAATGAGCCAGCCCGAACGACAGCCCGATCAGTCCCCTGACCTCGGTGCAGAGCTGCGTGAGTTGGGACAGCAAATTGAAGCTGCCCTGCGGAGTGCCCTTGAAAGTGAGCGCGCCCGGCAATTACAACAGGAACTACTCAGTGGGTTGCGCACACTTGGCGAACAGGTGCAAGCAGCAACCAAGGCAATTGCGGAACATCCGCGTTTGCACGAGTTGGCCGAACGTGGTCAACAAACGCTGCATCAGATACAGCAGAGCCAGGCAGCTCAAGACCTTCAACAAACGCTGGCACGTGGGATTGCACAGCTCAATGAACAATTGGCTGAATTCATTAAGCGGATGCAATCACCGCCACCCGCAACTGGTGAGACGACCCGGCTTGATAAAGATGACTCCTGAAACTTACCGAACGTTGCTAGCACGAGACTGCTGATCAAAAGGCTTGATTATGTGTGGACGATATACGCTTGCGGTTTCGGCTAGCAGGCTATCAGATCGTTTTGCAGTCGAACCGCCACTTGATCTGAAACCACGCTACAATATCGCCCCTACGCAGGCGGTCGTTGCTGTGCGCGAAACCAACCGTAGGCGTGAGTTGGTCTCATTGCGATGGGGGTTAATTCCTGCCTGGGCAAAAGACGCCAGTATTGGTAGTCGTTTGATTAATGCGCGGAGCGAGACTATTCTTGAGAAGCCGTCGTTTCGAGCGGCTTTCCAGCGTCGGCGCTGTTTGATACCCGCTTCGGGCTTTTACGAATGGCAAGCACTGCCAGATGGTAAACAACCTTTTTACTTTACCCCTGGTGATGATGCTCTGATGGCATTTGCCGGTTTGTGGGATGAGTGGCGTGCGCCTGATGGCTCACTCGTAGAGAGTTGTACAATCCTGACCACAACTGCCAATGCAGTTGTGGCACCAATACACGACCGTATGCCGGTTATTGTACCACCCGATTTCGATGCAGTCTGGCTTGATCCGACAAGCGATATTCGACAGCTCCACGAACTCTGTCTTGCCCCGCCGCCGGTGATGCTGCGGTGTTACCCGGTGAGTAAAGCCGTCAATCAGGTACGTAACGACAGTGAAGCTTTGATCCAGCCGCAGGTGCAATAAGCGTTTTATTCCAAGATGAGCTGGGAGTGCGGGCCTTTGGCCCGCGTCTTGTCATGTACAAGAGGAATGGCCAAATGCGGCCTGCTAACGTGACAAGCCGCTATCCGAGACGCATACGTCGGTACAATGAACTAGACTAGACTCACTCTTGCGCTGGTAGCAGATAACCATTGGCATAGGGAGATACTGGCCTGTGCATCACGCCCTCGCCTACTCTTCATTATCGCCAGCACCCGACTGAATCTGTTGTGGGGTCTCAATCCAGCCACGGCGCAGCGCAAGGATCACCGCCTGGGTTCGATCATTGAGCGACAGTTTACGAAGGATTGATGAAATGTGGTTTTTTACCGTCTGCGTACTGATCCCTAGCTCATCAGCGATCTCTTTATTGCTGTGCCCGGCAGCAATGCGTTCGAGAACTTCGATCTCGCGTTCACTCAGGGGGGTAAACACCTGTAAACCCGGATCGCCACCGAGTGTCTGCACTTCCGGCAAATTACGGAACTGCGACAGGATTCGGCTGGCAACGCGCGGTTCTTCCAACAAAACATCGTTGATCACATATTCACCGTGGGCCACCCGCCGCAGCGTTTCGGCGAGTGCTGCTGGCTTTATATCTTTTGAGCGGTACGCCGCTGCACCGGCGCGCAGCGCATTAAACGCTGCTTCATCACTCTCGTGCATACTCAACATTACTACGGCGATACTCGGGTATTGGCGACGAATCTGACGTGTCAGCTCTAAACCACTCATGCCAGGCAAGTTCAGATCAACCAGCATAACATTCGGTTCGCGACCGGCATCAACCTGGGTTAGCCAGCGTAACGCTTCCTCACCGTTGGCTGCCTCGCCTACGATCTGGATGTCCGGTTCATTTGACAGCGCCCACCGTACTCCCTGGCGAAACAGCGGATGATCATCAACAACCAGTAGTTTTACGGTTGGATTGACCATGGCGGTGGTTCCTTTCCTTGATTGCGCAGCCATGCGTGATACGCCTGTTCTGGGTCGATAGGAGGTTGTATACCGGCAGCCTGCAACAGTCTGGCTACTGCTGGTAACGGTAATCCTACCACATTGGTGTAGCTGCCTTCGATGGAGGCAATCAGTGCAGCACCGCCACTTTGCAGGCCATATCCGCCAGCCTTATCTAGTGATTCGCCTGACGCAACGTATGCGGCAATCTCATCCTCGGATAAAGAACGCATCGTGACCCGGCTGGCCACCAGATCAAATAGCACCCGTCGTTGATCGTAGATGAACCCCTCAGTCCCCATATCGGGATGCATTACGATGCACAGACCGGTAAGAACGGTATGGGTGCGACCGGCCAGCCGACGAAGCATCGCAATCGCGTGATCTTCATTTTGCGGCTTACCCAAAACCATTCCGTCAATTGCTACTTCAGTATCAGCAGCCAAAACGATTGCATCAGGATGTTGTTGACTGACATCAACAGCTTTACGCCAGGCAACCAGAGTTGGATGCGCTTCCAATGGCAACGTAAGCGGTAACGCCGGTAGATGTTCGACCAAGTCAGGCGGTGGTGGAGCCGGATAGTCTTCAACCTGACTGACCAGACAGGTATACGAAACCCCAAGTTGGGCGAGTAATTCACGTCGGCGCGGCGAAGCCGAAGCCAGGATGAGCGAACGCATAACCCTCCTGTTGTGACGTTCTATGGCGACCTCAATCATAGCATGGCCGATAGTGACGCGCAAGATAAACACTTACAAAAATACACTGCTACAAATCAGGAAGTTTTTCGGTTGACAGTCGCAAACACAACGAGTATAATCCCGCCTAACGATGTACAGTCTCTTCAACAATCAGTAGTTGTCGTTGCACCACGCCTCGAGCTATTTAGTCCGCGAAGAGCAGGTTTGTATTATCTCAACGTCTGAACATGATTGATAGTGCAACCGGATAAGCGGCATGCAGATTCTGGAAAGGAGGTGCGCGGCAAGGAATAAACGCAATGGCGCGGTTCGACTACTGTAGAGCAAGGAGGCTGGAAATCGTTGGTTTCGTTGCCCTCAGATATAAGGAGGACACACACAGATGGTTAGCTTTACTAAACGCGCTGTTGCCATCGTAATGGTGATGGCAATGATCATTCCCATTCTGGCCGCATGTGGTGGCGGTGCTGCGCAGCCACAGGTGATCCGTGAGACGGTGGTTGTGTTACAGACGGCTGAGCCAATCCGTGAAACGGTTGTTGAGACAGTCGTGGTCACTGAGGCGGTCGCTCCAGAACCGTACACAACACCACACCCGATCCTGAGTGACATCCGTGTGCGCCAGGCAATTGCCTACTGCACCAATCGCCCAGAGCTAATCGCTTCGGTTTACCCCTATCTCACGCCTGAGCAGCAGCAGGAACTGCTGATGGACACCTTCCTGCCGAAAGCGCACTGGGCAGCAGCAAAGGAGAACATTACCGTCTATCCGTTCGATCCAGAGAAGGGCAAGCAACTGCTAGAGGAAGCAGGCTGGACTGGATCCCCGATCCGCAGCAACGCTAACGGTGAACCGCTGTCGTTGAGCTTTACGACGACTAATGCCCAGTTCCGTCAGACCTGGTCGGCTGTCTTTATCCGCCAGATGCAGGCATGTGGTATCCAGATTATTCCGACATATGCGCCAGCCTCATGGTGGTTCGGCAGCAGCACCGGTTTGCGGCGCCGCGATTTCGAGCTGGGCGCCTTCGCTTGGGTTGGTCAGGCCGATCCCGGTGGTCAGACGCTCTACGCCTGTAATCAGATTCCGCTCCCCTCTAACAACTGGGAGGGTCAAAACTACATGGGTTGGTGCAATGAGCGGGCCAGCCGGGCGATTATTGCTGCCAACAATACCCTTGATCGGGCCGAGCGTATTCGCCAGTACGCCATCGTGCAGGAGGAATTCACCAAAGATATGGTGAGCCTGCCACTCTTCAACCGGCTAGAGGCGTATGCCGCGACCAACCGGCTCAAGAACTTCAAGCCGAACCCAACCGAGTACTACACTGCAAACGCCGATGAGTGGGAGTTGACCGAGGGCGATACGCTTGTGTTGGGCTTCACTCAAGAGCCACAAACGATGTGGAGCCTGATCGAGAGTGCTGCCGTACAGCGGGTTGCTTCGAATCTGCTCGGTGTTCCGGCAACGACCAGCTATGACTACGACTACCAGCCGGTGGGTCTAGATGGTCTCTCAACCATCGAAAGTGGCCGCGCTACCAATGTTGATGTAGAAGTCAAGGAAGGCGACATCGTCTGGAATACCGACGGTGAGGCGGTGCCGCTGGCGCCGGGTGTTGAGATCACCACTGCCGATGGCGAGACGATCACCTATCAGGGTGGTACGGTCAAGATGAAGCAATTGACCGTCACCGACAAGTGGATTTCGGGCATCAAGTGGGAAGATGGTGAGCCGCTGAAGAAGGCTGACTTCGAGCTGGCTTACAAGATTAACTGTGATCCGGATTCGGGCGCTACGTCGCTCACCTACTGCAACTCGATCAAGAGCATTGACTTCAAGAGCGACACCGAGTACACCGTTACCTTCCACCCCGGTGTGCAGTGGCCGACCTACTACGCTGGCGCCGGTCTGGGAGCATATCCGTCGCATCAGGTCTTGAGCGATGGTCGCAAGCTGGCCGATGTTCCGGCAGCCGAGTGGCAGACCTTGCCCGAGATCATCGAGCGCCCGCTGAGCAATGGCCCCTACGTCCTCAAGGAGTGGGTTAAGGGTCAGAGCATGACCTTTGAGGCGAACCCCAATTACTACAAGGGTGAGGTCAAGGTCAAGAGGGTGATCATTAAGTTCATCGCCGACACTAACCAGGCCGTTGCACAGTTGCTGACCGGTGAGGTGGACGTGTTGGGTAGCGAGACACTAGGTGCTGGTGCTGAAGTGCAAACAGTGATCGAAGCGGGTAAGGAAGGCAAGATTCAGGCCTTCGTCGTTGCCAGCCCGACCTGGGAGCACATTGATATGAACCTCTTCACCAAGTAATCGTTATCTGAACGGAAACAGGATGGCGGTGGGCAGTTTCGTTGCCCATCGCCATGCTATCTGTACTATAATGATGATCCACGTCGGTAGACGTGACAGGTTTATTTCCACATCTGAGGAGTACTCGTATGGCAGGTTACCTTGCCCGCCGCTTCTTACAAATGTTACTTGTTGCATTGGTAGCAGCCATCTGTTCGTATGGCATGTTATACCTTGTACCAGGCGGGCCGATTGATCAATTGCTGGCTGAGCGGCAAAATACCGGTCAAAATCGAATTTCAGAAGACGATATTCGCCGCGTGCGCGAACGTTTTGAATTGGATATCTATTTGCCATTCCGTTTCACCCGTTGGCTCATCGGCTGGCCAGCCGGGCCGTTGCCCGGTGGAATTGGTGCCGATTGGCAAGTGGGCTGTTCCGTCCCAGGGCAGGTGCGACTGCGTTACCCTGATGGTCGGGTAGAGGTGGTCGAAGAGGGTTGTGAAGTACCGGTGACTATGGCCGATCTCGAAGGTCGAAAGGTGAGTCGGGGTATCGTCTTCGGTGACTTTGGGATGTCGCAGGTGATGCTCCGTGGGCGTCCGGTCACTGATTTGATCATGACCCGCCTACCGTATACGCTCTATTTGATGGGTGCCTCTATTTTACTGTCAATCTTGATCGCCATACCAATCGGCGTGTATTCGGCGGTCAGGCAGTATTCGCGCTTCGATTATGTGATGACAACGGTTGCTTTTATTGGCGCCTCACTCCCCAGCTTTGTCTTCGGTATCTTCGCTATTCTGCTCTTCTCAGTCCTGGCTAAAAATGCCGGGCTGCCGTATCTCCCACCCGGCGATGCGGTTGGGGTACGTGATTACACGATACCCTGGATCGGAACCGTCCAGGCCGGATCGTTCCTCGACCGGTTTCTGCGCTTCTTGATGCCGTGCGGCGTCCTAACGTTTATCAATATTGCTGGGTGGAGCCGTTTTGTGCGCGGAAGTATGCTAGAAGTGCTGAGCCTTGATTATGTGCGTACCGCACGAGCTAAGGGTGTCGCCGAACGAGTGGTAATCCTCAAGCATGCCCTGCGCAATTCGTTGATCCCATTTGTAACGCTGCTGGCCGGCATTCTGGTTGCGCTCTTCAGCGGCGCATTGATTACCGAGACCGTGTTCAATTGGCCAGGGATTGGTCGTTTGTTCATCGATGCGCTTGGTCGTAATGATTATAATGTAGTCATGGCATTGCTGATCATCAATGTTGTGTTATTGCTGATCGGGATTTTAATTGTTGATATTCTGTACACGGTTGTCGATCCGCGTATCAGACTAACATAAATCGGTATAGTTGACCGACAAAGGTGTTGGTCGTATTTCAATCAATTCACGAGGAGAGTTTTGATGGCCACTAGCACGACTGCCGTGCCACTTGAAGAGGCCGTGACCCGGCGATCTGAAGGGCAATGGGCGATTGTTTTTCGTCGTTTCCGACGCCATCGTCTGGCAATGTTTTGTGTGGGCATATTGACGTTTTTGCTGCTCTTATCGGCAGCAACCCCCCTCATCGCCCCTTACGAACGCGATCAACCAAACCTCACCGGTCGCTTTCTTACGCCGATGGGGGTTGATGCAGATGGCGGTTTCCATCTGTTAGGTACCGATCACCTCGGTCGCGACTACGCAACACGATTGCTGTACGCTTCGCGGGTGTCACTTGGTACGGCATTTATCGCGACTCTGATCTCTTCAACCATTGGGATCTTGCTGGGGATGCTAGCAGGCTACTTTGGTGGTTGGGTTGACACAATCATTAGTCGCACGCTCGAGATTGTGGCGACCTTCCCCACGTTGTTGCTTTTGCTGATCCTGGCATCAATACTGGTACAAAATATCAACGCGGTACCCTTACCAGCTTGGGGGGCTTCACTACTAGCGTTCGTTTTCGCTGTTTCAGAGCGTGAAGCCCGCATCATTTTTGCAGTGATCCTGGTGTTGGCCTTCTTTGGCTGGACGGGAACCGCTCGTTTGATGCGCGGAATGGTGCTCTCGGTACGTGAAAATGTCTACATCGAGTCGGCGCGTGCGTTGGGTGCCAGCAATGCACGTATTCTGTTTCGGCATGTTTTTCCAAATGCCTTACCGCCGATGATTGTCGATTTCACGTTGGGCGTTAATGGTACGCTGGTTGCCGAATCGGCGTTGAGTTTCCTCGGTTTCGGCATTCAGGATCCAACACCAACCTGGGGGAATATGCTCGGCTACGCTCAAAGCTATATGTTCCAGCATCCGTGGATGCCACTTATCCCGGCAATGCCGATCCTGATTGCCTCGATTGCGATTAACTACATTGGTGATGGTTTGCGTGATGCACTCGATCCGCGTCAGCGTGGCTGAAAAAGAGGCTCGTAGTTCCTTTTGCTCTCTAGTCTACCAGGATATGGAGCCAGGGGAATGCTGAGATCTATCTGCCGACAGTTTCAGACATTCGCTGACCTTCGGGGCATGAACGCTTGAGATAAAAGATACGGAGTAACTGTGGCAACTGTGTCTCGTGTCGTAACCGGTGCAACACGTTCAGTCGCCCGTCGTGGCGCTGAGTTACTGCGTGTGGAGGGGTTGAAAACCTACTTCTTCACTGAAGATGGTGTGGTGCAGGCGGTGGATGGGGTCGATTTCACACTCCACCGTGGTGAAACGCTCGGTATTGTCGGTGAGTCAGGGTCTGGAAAGAGTGTAACGTCGTTGTCCATCTTACGCCTGGTCAGCCCGCCTGGCCGTATTGTCGAGGGGAAGATCATTTTTGATGGGATCGATTTGCTCACTCTCGATTCTGAATCGATGCGCAAGATTCGCGGTGATCGGATCGCGATGATTTTTCAGCAGCCAACAACTGCCCTGAATCCGGTATTCCGCATTGGTGATCAAATTATCGAGACACTAGAGATCCATCAAGGCTTGAAGGGTGAAGAGGCACGAAAACGCTGCGTTGAGCTGCTTTCGATGGTTGGTTTGCCCGATCCCCAGCGTCGGATGCGTCAGTATCCCCATGAGTTGTCCGGTGGGCAATGTCAACGGGTGATGATTGCAATGGCCCTGGCCTGTAATCCAGAGCTTTTGATCGCCGATGAACCAACAACTGCGCTGGACGTAACGATTCAAGCACAGATTCTCGATCTGATGCGCGAATTGCGCGAAAAGATTGAGACAGCCATTATGCTGATCACGCATGATATGGGGGTGATCGCTGAAATGGCTGATAGCGTGGTAGTTATGTACGCTGGTCAGGTGGTTGAATATGCCGATGTCCAGTCGCTGTTCAGTGATCCGAAGCACCCTTATACACGCGGTTTGCTCAATTCAATGCCAGTGCTTGGTGATACCCGCGAAGAATTGGAAGTCATCCCCGGTACCGTTCCCAGTCTGATCAATCCACCAAAGGGGTGTCGTTTCGCTTCGCGTTGTAGCAAGCGGTTCGAGAAGTGTGACCAGCCTCCACCAATGGTCGAGCTAGGAGCACAGCGGCGAGTACGGTGCTGGCTGTATGAGGAATGAAGCGGGTACGGCGTTACTGCCCGGTAGCGCACTTGCCCGCTTCTGATCGTAGAACGTATGATCAAAACAGCTTGCAGACGTCTGCCAAGCGTGATGATACGGTGATCTGGTAGGGTGGTATTCCCTCGCCTCACCTGTTCTCGTCCGCAGGAAAGAAACATCCGTCGCGTCCTGCAAGGCTGTTTTTGCGATAAGTTCATGGAGTGAACGAATGGCGTCAATTCCATCGACCGATGATACCTTACTTGAGGTTCGTAATCTCAAAAAGTATTTCCCGATTAAAGGTGGCTTTTTACGCCGCACCATTGCCGAGGTTCGCGCAGTTGATGATGTCAGTTTCACCGTCAAACGCGGTGAGACGTTAGGCCTGGTCGGCGAGAGTGGGTGCGGAAAGACGACGACTGGTCGCACCATCCTCCGTCTTGAACGAGCAACTGCTGGCGAAGTTATTTTTGAGGGTCAGGATGTTATGCGGGCCAGTGGTCGGACACTAAAGGCCCTGCGGCGTGATATGCAAATTATCTTTCAAGACCCCTATGCCTCACTCGATCCCCGCATTACCATTGGGGAAAGTGTGGCAGAAGGATTAGTGATCCACGGGATCGGGACACCGGCCGAACGGCGTGAGCGGGTGCGTGAGGTGCTGGCAAAGGTTGGCTTGAGCGCCTCACACATGACGCGCTTCCCCCACGAATTCTCCGGTGGTCAGCGACAACGGATTGGTATTGCCCGTGCTTTGATCATGGAGCCGAAACTGATTGTTTGCGATGAGCCAGTTTCTGCTCTCGATGTGTCGATTCAGTCACAGGTACTCAATCTCTTGCGTTCGTTACAACGCGAGTTTGGTTTGACCTATCTCTTCATTGCGCATAACCTGGCAGTCGTAGAACACATCTCAGATCGGGTCGGTGTGATGTATTTGGGTAAGATGGTCGAACTGGCAACCAGTGAGGAGCTGTTCCGGGAACCCCTCCACCCCTATACCAAAGCGCTGATTTCGGCTATTCCCAATCCTAATCCGTTTACCAAACGGGAACGGATTGTATTGCAGGGTGATGTCCCCAGCCCTATTAATCCGCCGAGCGGCTGTCGTTTTCATCCGCGCTGCTGGATTGCCAGGGCTATCTGCAAGGAACAAGAGCCGATCTTTGAAGAGAAACGCAAGGGGCACTGGGTGGCCTGCCATTTCGCCGGTCAGTTTTGATGAGATGGAATCTTGCCTTGGTTACTCAGCTCTTCCCTGTACCGGGATGGTGAGCGGAAGGAAGTAAAGCCAGGAAGGTGCGGAACGACCAGGAATGTTCAGGTACTCAACACACTCGCTTGTTGCGAGCGCAGCGAGCAAGTGGAAGACCCACTCCTACTGTCTGTGTGCTGGTTATCTGAAAAGTATACGTAGTGAACGGCTGATACCTCTCACCTTCCCTCCTTGCCCTCTTCTGCCAGGAGCGGAAGAGGGCAGACGGCAACGATGTGTGATACACCGTTTGTCCAGATCAGCACTCTACAATGGATGATTGGA
>Ga0197142_1004118_pt1 | contig 11900 bp, 6 predicted proteins | sample GBS60_MetaG_FD_148614 | JGI IMG/M metagenome (GOLD analysis project Ga0197142, IMG submission 148614) | Sediment microbial communities from Great Boiling Springs, Gerlach, Nevada, United States - GBS 60_MetaG | ecosystem: Environmental > Aquatic > Thermal springs > Hot (42-90C) > Sediment... | reverse complement strand
CGAAACAAAAAATGCAAGTGTAATTCACCACCTACAATGTTTACTGTCCAAATTGGCACGCACGGAACGTTTTTCTTTGGGGGACTGTTTAAACCGTCACTATTTGGATCCCAAGTAATCACTACCCCATGTCTGCTGGAAGGGTCTTTTTCCAATAATTCAATTAGCCCAGCAATTTGATCCCTAGTAAAAAACGAGCGCCAACGATAGCCGTAGGAAGTGCTTACAGTATTACTGTCATCATCCTTAAAATCGTCCCAAATACGACTAAACTTTTGAAAAAAATCCAATTCTTTGGTGCCTTGCAAATACCAAATCATTTCCGCAACAAATAACTTGATGGGTATTTTGCGCAAAGTTAATAAAGGAAATTCCTCAGCTGGACGAAACGATTGCGCCACTCCGGTAATAGTTCTGGTGTGGTAGCCCGTACGACGATTTAACTCTTGCACACCCTCAGTTAAAATAGTCTTTACTAACTGTTGATACCACTGATCAAACTTGGTCATAGGTTTATAAAGTAAAAATAATGTCAGGTTCTAGGTTAGTTTGGTTGCTACCATTGTAGTAATTTCCAGCCGGACTAGGAAACAAGTGTAATTGTTGTGCTTCGGCAAAAATAGGCGCAATCGTAGCAAAATCAGGAGCATGTTTAAACAAGTCAAGTCCCTCTTGCGTTAGCTTAGTCTTCCACACCAAAGGTCCACAAAACCCTGCGTCAATAATTGCCGAAATTACTTGCTCAATATATTTACTTTGATCTTTACCTTGCCGCAACACTCGACTACGATTAGCCAAATTGCCATAAACATTGTCGAATTTAAATACCAGCTCGGTTTGAAAATAGACTAATTGGTTAGGCTCATCAAAATCCAGCAATCTGATTTTATCCAAATCAAAAGTAGGTTTACTAGTAATTTTAATAAAGGTTGGCATAGATAAAAGTCGTTTAACCAAATTAGCCTTTCTTAAAAAAACCCTAAGTTTTGTCAAAACCCAATTTTACTACGTAATTTTTTGTAGTTTTTCATCTTCCAAAATTTAAACTAACCAAAAAACAGCATCTTACTCACAATTAACAATCCAACTTTGGTAAATTCTCAAAAACTATTAACTCAACAGTCAATAAAACCCTATAGTAGATCATCTAAACTTATCTAATACACCATCTGCTCTCTTAACGTTATAGGCAAGATAAGGCAATTCAAGCGCTTTAATTTGCAATCTATGTGCCAAAATTAGTTTAAGCTGGTTTGAAACATTTCCGAAACTTTCGGAACCTTGTACAAACGGGTTAGTTATCTGGCCGCCTTGAGCTCTAAAAGCTTCTGGATTCACTACCGGTATAAACGCATACATTCCCAAAGTTTGTAGTTTAACTTCTTCTGTTGGGGCTTGGTTGGAACCAAACTCGTTTACTATCTTATCTCTAATTTGACTCAAAAATTCTTGCCGATTTTTACTGTCTTTAAGCCGAGTAATTTGGTTTTTGTCTGAATTGTGTGAAAACTGTTCAGAAAGCTTCTTTAGAGCAACCCGCATTCCTAGACTGTTGCTATACATATCTTCTGGTGTCATACCAACCACCGAAGACAGAGGTATTGGAAATATATCTTTCACTGCTCTTTGAGAAACTGTTTCCATAAGCAAACCGGTTGCCTGAATTAATAAAAAACCGATTAATAATATATTTTTAATTACATCAGCTTGATTCAAGTCTTTAACATTTAAGTCACATTGGTATACAAAAGGAAAATTTTCCTCACCCTCAGAATGTGGAATTTCAACGCGAAAAGAAACTGTACTTAAACTTGCTGAAGTTTGAGTTTGTTCATCGTATTGTTCCAACATTTGAATAACAGCCAAAACTAATTTCTCAGCCATCCCCCAGGAGTGAACCAAATCAATTATTTCTCCCGATTTACCAAACAAATAACGACCATGTTGGTTTTTTTCTGAGTAAAAATGTTCTGGTGCAAATTTTCCTCCTTTTTCGTTCATTTCTGGCATCTGCACATCACCGCGTACTATTGGATATGGTCTATAACCTAAATCTCTAAAAACCTTTAGCCCAGAAATTACCTGCTCGCTCATTTTTGGAGGTTTAATGTCTAACCCTTCCCATTTAGCTCCAATCTGTAAATACTTGCCATTGCTATCTACTAGCCTACACCATTCTTTTTGCTGAAAATCGTATCCATATAAACCACCTTCGTAACCAATGGCCAAATAATTCTTGTTGTCATCAACGAAAATAGCGCAATACTCTTGTTGACCATCCCACAAACCTCTAGCATCTGTAATTATGCCAAACCCAGCAATTTTAAGATACTCACTTATTTCAAAACTGTCCGAATTTGAACCGGACGAACTTTTTTCTTCATGTGAATCTTGATTTAGCTTTAAAGGTTGACTATCTCTTTTTTCCAAAAAAACTCCAGAAAAGATTTTTTGCGGATTAAGTAAAATATATTCTTCTGGCCAAAAAGGATTAGTAAATAATTTAAACTTCTCAACTTTTCTCACTTCATTAAGACCTGCGAAATTCCTAGCAAAATTTTCAGAAATCTCATCTACTGGTGGCTCTACAGCCCTAGGAGTTGAGTTTAAAATAAATTCTAGTAGCTCAGACAAATTTACCTTTATTAATGTTTCGGGAGAAAACAGTAATTTATCTAATATTCTAGCTAATTCTAATCTAAAAACAAGCAAACCTAGCCCTCCAGTTCCTGCAGTTATCAAAAACTGTCTTCTTGTCATTGTAGGTCGCCTTTGGTTTGCCCTTTCTCCTGAAGAAGTTGGTTGCCCTAAGCCTTGATTCAGTTGACCTTGTGAACCTCTTGCTGGAGGACTTTCTCCAGCTTGATCAAAAGTATCAGGTTGGTTTTTTGGCTTTTCCTGAGAAAAAAAGGTTTTTAGATAAAATTGAATTTGCCTTTTTAATCGACTAACAACTTGATCGAAGCGACCTAATAATGAATCACCTTCTGAACCACCTTCGGGTTTTGGTAAGACGTCACGGTCCGTTCCTGTAACACCAGACAATTCAGTGCGGTGCCCCTCAACTCTGTCACCTCTCGTCCCTTTCATGAAGCTCTGTTTATCGCATTTTGGAAATTCAGACATTCGCTAAAAAATACTAAAAAACTTGTTTTACTAACAGCTTTAGTTTGGTTATATCTTAGACTACTGAAACCAGTTTGGTAGATCATATTTTTACTTGATCACTGAAACCAACGGCTAGTAAGCCTTAGGATTATTAAATTATAGTCCAAAACTCAGGGTTTGACAAAACCTTCTTGGTAGCTAACGTGAATTAGTTCAAATTAAGACTATGACTAATTTATTAGAAATTCCCCTAAAAGAAAAACCATGGGTAAAACTGCTTCAGCTAAAAAAACAAACTCTAGACTTTTTGCAACAACACCAAGCTTTACTAAAGGCTCTGTTGCTAGTTTTTATAGCCATCGTTTTTTTTATCGGTACCGCTTTTCCAGAAACTATTCAAAATAACTTCTTTAGTCGACAACGCTGGTTTGGCTTAACTTCGGTAGCTTTGTATATACTTTTCAGCTTGATATTCGTACTACTTACTAAATGGTCTTGGTTTCAATCGGTGGCCGTGTTAGTTCAATCAAACTTGCTGATGCTGTTTACCTTTGCCTATTTTCTAAGGTTAAACTTTCGCGAAGTAATGATTGCTGGGTTTTCCTTCCATACCTCTCTTCTATCAATTCCTCTAGCTTTGCTAATTTTTCTGGTAAATTACCATCTTTTTCAAAACTCTAGCCGAGTCCCTTTTTGGCTAATCATTCCACAAGTGATGCTATTTGCTTTACAGGCTTTTTCTGTACTTAGTTTTACAGACAGTTTTCTTTTGTCCAGAGTAAGTTTTTCTAGTGACTGGCTGAATTTATTCTTCAACATTCATCCTTTTGTATGGTTAGCTCTAGCTGGTCTAGCCATAGCCACCATCAGCGTGCTTTCATATAACTTGGAAAAATTATCTGATTTTTGGAAAGTACTAGCCATTTTTAGTTTTTTAATCATTCAAACAATGGTGTTTATTTATCTAATTCAGTTTGCTGATTTAGCTCTTAAGTTAACCTACTGGCACCTAACTTTACTTACCCTAATTGTTTGGGATTGGTTGTATAATAGTCTAATGATCATTGCCAAAAAAATCCCAGACAGTCGTTTTTACGCCCGGTTAACGGTGTCTACTATTTATCATCTAGTGTTGTTTTTAGTGGTTCTGTTAATTCCACAGTTTATTTAATTCTGTTCGGCTAACTAAAAAACCTGTTAAAAAATACTAAAAAATACTTGTAACAAAACTAACTGTCACGTATGAGAGCTCTGCACCTAACGATTAGTTTTAAGTTTACACTTTACACTTACTAAGTAAATCAGTTTATCGATAATAACTACACTTGCCCAATGACCAGCTAAACATGGTTAATTTATCAATAAAGACAATCTCTTTGCTAAGAATTTTGTATATTTGTATATTCAAAAACTAGGACCAAAAAACCAACGGTATTCGTCTAATACAAGTTTGATTAAACTAAGCAATATCTAGTTAAACATCCATAACATTACCCCCACTAAAGTTAAAGTTTCCATACTTAACTTATTCTTCTAAACAACTGTTTTTGGGTTTTAAGTTCAAACCTTAATTAGTTTGTCAAAAGTTATTACGAATTTACTCAACTGCCCCTGGATTAGTTGGGTTATTGTTTATATTTGCCCTATTTAACTGAATGTCCGACACCGGTCTACCTCGACGGCTATTCAAGTAATTTTGTAAATCTGCAGCCGTCACTACTCTTTGTTGACGATCTTCCAAAGTGCCTAAGTGCAACCGATTGCGGTTATCGAAAAAGGCTTGTCTAAGTCTTTCTTGAGCTTGAAATTCGGGGTCAAATTCGTATAGGTTGTCTATTATAAATTGTTGAAATCTAAGCGGATCTTCATCTGGCGTTAAACCAGTAGCTAACATAAACAAAAACTCTAGTTTAGATTTGGAATCTGGTAAACTTTCGTACATCGCGGTTAACATGTCTTCTTCTAGTTTATCTCCATAGACATCATAGAAAAACTTCAGCTCGTTTAATTTTTGGGTTAAAAATACGTCAAGTTGATTTATTTGCATTTGCTTGCCTTTCCTGTCTAATTGATCAAAGTTATTAATTACCTGACGAATGTAATTTGGCTCGAAGAGCTTAAAATGATAGCCCACAGCTAAGTGCCAAAATAATTCGAACCAATAATAATCATCGTCTCTGCCAACATAATTATTCGGATCAATGACAAAATCATTGAAAAATTTTTCCAAAATTTCCGCCTTACGATCTTCTGCTCCGTCTAGTTGATTTGAGTTTGTAAAGTTCTGGTTGGACATAATAGTTTGGTTTAAATTTTAATTTATTTAACTCTTTAACTACTTCCACCTTGGTTTTGATTATTAATATTACTTAGAGAGTTATAAATATTACCAATATCAATTAATGTCTGGGCTATATTTTGAATATAAGGATCAATTTCAGGATGATTAACGTCAACTTTAGCACCTGGTTTATAAACCTTATTAACCCCTTCTCCAATTCTATTTTGAGCTTCTATAATTGCTTTAATCTTTTTTTCTAATTCGGCTGGGTCAACACCGCTAGGAATAGAACTACTCTGTATTTTTTGGATAGTATTTTGAATTAATCTATTAATGTTTTCCATAGCTTTGTTAAGATCACTGTTAGCTCGACCACTAATAAAACTAGTAACTTGTTGAGAAGTTTTTTGTAAATCTTGCAAGTTGTTAACAATATTAACCTGAACATTAGGTTGAGATGCTGGTGCTGGTGCTGCTTGCGGTGTTGTTGGTGTTGGTGTTGGTGTTGGTGCTGGTGCTGGTGCTGGTGCTCCTCCTCCACTTCCTCCTGTGGTTGCTTGTGCTGCTGGTGTAGGTGCAGGTGATGCATTAGTAGATGAAGACCCACTTGCTGGCGCAGGACCCTGTGGTCCTTGATTAGGTTGACTGGAAGGAGAATTTCCAGTGGAACCTCCTGAATTGTTGCCAGTTCCAGTTGTACCGGATCCAGAACTAGAGTTACGTTTTCTAGAAGCAACATACCTTCTAATGGGTTGACCATTCGGACCAACCAAACCAGCAGGAGCTCCCCTAGAACCACCCTTCTTTAAATCTTCTTCCATTGCTTTGTATTGAGCATTAGTGTCTCTAAACTCAGCAGCAATTTGTGTAGGTTTATCACTATCGATATATGCATTAGTAAGACTATCAGCTAAAGCTGAATAATCACTAAGCATTTGCTGAAGTTCATTATTAGTATTGTTTACTAAATCAGCCTTTGGATTATTTCTCTTCCAATTTTCCAAAAAATCTCCAAAAGCAGGGTTTTGCTTCACTAAACGTTCCAACGTTTGAGCCCTATCTTGTGCGTTATTGGCACTTGCAAAGGCTGACGAAATTCGGCTTACTTGGAAGAACTCGTTTTTTAGAACTCTCTCAGCTATAGCTTTTGTCTCTTCGGCTTGTTCTTCTAATTCTAAACTAGCTATATTAGGTATCTGAAGCAATTCAGAGAAAATCTGTTTTTTCACTATAGATGAAAATGATAAACCAATATTTTTTAATTTTTTTCCATAATCTTGAACAGATTGCGGTAGATTACTCGTATTAAGATTTTTAAAAGCAGAAAAATCTCTGTCAAGAATTTTACCTAACTCTTCTAAATCTCTTACTTTATTGTTTTCTCTCAAATAAGTTAGATATTCATTTAAATAAACTGGATCATTAAAATTGCGACGGCTTACTTTACCTTGTTTTACCGCCTCAATACCTTCTTGAGCATCATCTTTAGCCACTAGTTTTCTTTTTTCTTCATTGGCTAAGAGCACACCTCCTCCGCTTGTAACAAACTCTTCCCATCCTGGGATATCTCGAATCAATCGCTCGTAATTAGCCCGGAAAAACTCAATTTGTTGAGGGGTCAATTTGGATATAATTTCTGGCCTCTTGATAATTTCTTCAGCAATTTCCTTAACTGATTCTGGATACTTTGCATAATCTTCTCGTAGTTCTTCGGCTGTATTGCCAGTCACAATGTCCTTAAGACGTTGCAATACCTGAGAACTGGATAATTTTGGATCGTAGCCGTAAGTTTTATATTTAGCTAACTTACCAGCCGTTTCGGCTCGCTTATAACCCTCACCAGTTCTTAAACGAGGTAAATCTCCTCTAGAATCTCCGGTATAATCATTTGGTGGTAAAATCATATCAATCGCTATATCAATATCTCTTCTGAGTTGAAGAGCGTCATCACCAAAACCAGACTTTCTTAACTTTTCGGTAATTGCAAAATTAGCCTTTTTGGCTAATAAACCAGCAAAATTTGCAAAAAAAGCCTTGTTTTGTGCTTGGGCTGCTCTGAAAGTTTTACCTAAAATTCCTGGCGCGTTAGCAAGTTTATCAGCCACTTTTTCACCTCCCAGTAAATCAACGGCAGTAGCTGCCCCAGCTGCAATGTTAGCAGTTTTATCAAATCCTTTCTTTACGCCTATACCCGCACCGATCAAACCTCCAGCCAAACCAAACCCTAGAGCCCCAGCACGACCAAATTTTTGCCGTCCAAACTGGGCGCCTATCTGAGCTCCTTTAACCAAATTTTTAGCAGTAGATAAAGTTGTCGCAACCGACCCAAAAAAAGTAGCAGCTCCACCAACAGCACCCATTTTGAGAGCCGTCCAAGTACTAGAGGCTATACCTTCAAAAGACTTTTCAAAAAAATTAACTATAACTTGAATTACTCCAAAAGCTACCAGCAGGGCTAATATTCTAGGAAATTGAGAAGACAACTTAGTTTGGTCTAAATATCGCAATTCATCTACAGGTACCGCAGTATTCGCAAAATTAACAATAAACACAGTTCCAATCGCCATCGTAATAACAAAAAAAGGATACAATATTGTCTGGGTCCATAAAGTTTGCAACCATTGGTCGCCTTTTTCTTTTAAAGCTTTAATAGGAGAGAAAAACAAAACTACCCCCAAAGGAGCAATAACTAATAACAAAAACAGCAACACATATCTAGTAAGCACTATTTTTACTAAACGGAACAAACTAGTAAGTATAAAAATGCCCACCGCCACATAAATTATCCTAACCAGGACTAACATCCAAAAATCCCCTATCGGAGTAAATATATTGGGTAGAGTTCCCATAGTTCCAAAGAAATCGTTAGCATCTATGTTGTAACCAGCAGCTTTCTTCATAGCTACTTGAAAGGCTCCACCAACACTACCTCCACCTTGGGCATAAATATTTACAAATAAGCTTCCGATATCATGTAGAAAAGAAACAAAAATAGATACCAAAAATACACTAAAATTAACCAAAATCACCGCCAAAACTACTTTGGCCAAAAATTCTTGCCAACCAACTCGACCACTTTTGATTCCAAAAAGGTACTGAAAACCTACATAATAAAAAGAAAATAGGATTAACAATAAGGCTATATTCAACAAAATCGGATAAATTTGCTGAGCAATAAACCAAGCGTCGGAACCTTGAGCTGTAGGATTGCCTGACAACAGGAATTCAATAAGTTGAAAAGAATAAAAAACACCAGCATCAATTAAAGCACCTATAAGGGCAAAAATTATCATTATAATGTATCCCCATACATTAACTACTAGTCTCATTATACAATTTCCCGATATGATCTGATACCATTCTACACAAGCATCCGAACCTAACGGCTCAATAACTGAAGTCGACTGGTTAGGTAGTTTTGGTTCACTAGTTAGCCTTTGTCTAACCTCGTTGGAAATTTGTCCTGAATTGTTCTGACTTGTGGGTGAAGTAACCAAGCTTGACTCACCAAAATAATCACTTTGATGATTTCGATCAAAATAACTAGCTTCTACATTTACTTCCGAAACAGTAGCAAACACTAACAAAACTAGTGCTAGTACGGCTAATAACTTTTTCCAAAAATATTGATTTAACCAATCTTGCCAAGATTTACCCCTATACTTAAGCATATATCCCCGAGTAAAAGTATATTGCATTTTTCTATTTTAGACAAGAACTTTAAGCAACCAGTTGAATTGATGATAAAATTCGCATAAACGCGCTTTGATTAACTATCCAAACGAGTTCTGGGGAGTTGTTCACTACCTGATATTGAATTCTTAAAACCAAAACTTTAAGTAAGTCTGGATTTTGCTTGCCTAAGACGATATTTTCTGAAGCCTGGTCTCCTCTTTGTTGATATACAAACTGTTTTTGACCTAAAATCAAAGTTGCACCATTCACTTGGTAAGTACTGTTTAAAGATGATTTTGATTTTCCTGCTCTTACTCCTCCAAGCTGACTAATCAATAAAGGTTCGGCAAAACTAGTGTTAGCTAGTGAATAAAAGCTTTTCGGATCAACAGTTATTAAGGTTTCTGCAAACGGATCACCTTTCAGTTCCGGATTACGAACAAAATTTTCAATATCTTTATAATACGGGTTATAATGTTCAAAAAAATCTATATAAATTCTAAAGTCTTGCATAGGGCTAACTAAGGTTATATTATCCACACAGCATTCCCGATTAAGAGTTAAATTAACAACTAGCCCCCAATTACTAGGATACTCAAAAGTAAAAGGAACTCTGGAATCACTAAAAAGTATATAACGATTAGAATTGATAATCTGCAAATTATCAAACCTAGAACTTATTCCGATTAAAGAAAAATTAGATAAATTATTGGCACTAAACAAGCTCTGAATTTGCCAAGCTAAAACCCCTATTCCAATGACTACTAAACCAATAATTACCAGCTTAAATCTAAACACCTTTTTACATCGTTCTAAAAAAATGGTTATAACTTTTTTAATATCAATCATAAAGTACTGTTAACGCAAGTTCATTAACTAGCACCAGCTTTTAGATCTAAGATATAGTAATGTAAAGCCGAAACAATTGCTTGAGCATTGCCACCACCACGACTACCATCAAAATCCTCCCAGGTATCTGCAGCCGTATTTAAATACATAGCCATACAAGGGTGTTTTACCAATAATTGAGTCCTGGCTTCACATTCGTGAGTTTCACAAGCTGGATAAAAATCTCCTCGAAAAAACTCTCTATTTAAATCACCTAAAACTAATTTTCCTTGATAGACTGGATTAGTATATTTCCAAGCATCTCTTGTAGCATCGCTACTGTAATTAAAATTCTCTTGCATAACTTGCCCAGCATCTATAGGAAACTCTTTTTTAAAACAAAATTGATAAGCAACTGAAATATTGTTTCTTCTATCAAATAGCTGAAAACCAGCTACTTGATGTTTACCGCTTCTATAATTATTACAATAACCAGATAAATCCCACTTTTTAGGAGATACACCGGCTGGTCCACCAGGAGCATCTTGATCAGCACAATTATACAAATACCAATCAGGCCCAAGACTAGGAGGGTTATTTCTCCAGTCGTTTTCTACCCACATCCAAGCTATTCTAAGAATAATCCTATTACTAACACTTGGATCGAGAATATTTAAACCAGAAGGAGGGGGGTTGATCAATTCATTAGTAGCAATATAAACTCCTTCATGCAATAACCGATTGATTCTAAATCTAAGACTTGCGTTATTACTAATTAGCTGCATAACAGATTGAACTCTACTATTTTCTTTTGGTAAAAGATCAAATCTTTTTTCTCCATTTCTTTTAAAATTAGTCGGTCGGTCTTCAAAATCAAAACCATTAATATAGGTAATAAAACTATCAATAGATACATCCTGATCTGGTCTTGATCTTTCTGTTGGGGGTGGGTTAGGACCTCCAAAAAGAGAACCTATTCCTGAAACAATATCATTAATTGGTTTGAGAACAGAACCTACTGCAGCTACGACTATTATTAAAAGCAAAATTACGATTAAAATTATTAAAAGAATTTTTAAAAGTGGTACTAACAAAGGTAAAATCAACCTAATTAATTGAACTCCCACTCGAGCGCCTAATTTAGCCACCTGAGCAGCCTGTTTGGCAGTTTGAGCAGCTTTTCGAGCAGTCTGAGCGGCTTGTTGAGCTTTTTGCAAAGTTTGACTGGCTTGGTTGGCCGCTTGTCCAACTTTATTGACCAACGATCCTGGTTGTCCGGAACCTCCAAAATTTTTCGCAAACCGAGACATTTTATCTTTATAATCGGCTATTCTCGAACCTAGAGATTGATTTGCTTGTTGACCGCCACTTCCTGGTGTTGAGCCTGATTTTTCTGATGGAAGTTGCCTATTTGGCATGTTACCAAATTCTCCAGATTGATCTTCGTTATCTCCAGATTCTTCACGGCTATCACCTTCTTCTCTCCATTGTGGTCGGTATTGTTCCCTGTCTGGTTCTTCTCGGGCTCGATTATTTTTTGGAAAACCATCATTCGTATAACCAGTTTCATTTTCCCAAGAATCTTTTGTATAAGAATCATCTCTCAAACTACCCAAAGGGGGCAACTGACTACCTCCATCTGGTTTTGGTTGGTAAGGTAGTTTAGTTTGGTTTGCTCGGACATCAGAATCTGGTGACAAATCACCCCACGATTCACCACTAGATCCGCTACTAGGTAATGATGTTTGTGACCCATCCGGTAATTGAGAGTTTTGCAAATCAGGTTTATTAAATACTGATGTATCAGTAGGACTCTGATTTGCGTCAAAATCGCCAACATTACCTTGAAGGGCACCAGTTGCCGAAAAACTCGAAGAGTTATTAGACTGAGGACCAGGATCTTTAGGCCTGGGCTTGGGTACTCCAAACTTAGCTGCTAGTTTATCGGCCTTAGTAGTGCTAGGGTTATTGTCTTTTCTCTGTACTTTTTCTACTTCCTCTTCTAGTG
>Ga0197142_1004116_pt1 | contig 11904 bp, 11 predicted proteins | sample GBS60_MetaG_FD_148614 | JGI IMG/M metagenome (GOLD analysis project Ga0197142, IMG submission 148614) | Sediment microbial communities from Great Boiling Springs, Gerlach, Nevada, United States - GBS 60_MetaG | ecosystem: Environmental > Aquatic > Thermal springs > Hot (42-90C) > Sediment... | reverse complement strand
GAGCAGGGATAAGCCAAATGGCTTATATCCGAAAAGGTGGCGGTATATTGGTAGAGCCGCTTGAAAGCGGAAAAATGAATCATGGGGGATAAAAAGCTGGTATCCTTGCAGGTCATAACAGCAAACTATCAGCATTTGCGTCGATCCCCAAATAACGGTAAAATATAACTGATACCCAAAGGGTTGTCAGGGAATTCAACCCGGTATTGCTCGCCTTTTTAGGCACTCTTCTTCTGTCAGGTGTTTCATCGTGACTCAAGCGCAACCTTCCTCACCCAAACGCATCCTCATCGACACCGACCCAGGTATCGATGACTCAGCCGCCATCCTGCTGGCGCTTGCTTCGCCAGAGATTCAGGTAGAAGGCTTGAGTATCGTGCACGGAAATTGTTCGGTTGACCAGGGAGTCACCAACGCCCTTTCAATCTTAGAACTTGCCCAAGCGCCGCACATCCCAGTGGCGCGGGGATGTGAATTGCCTTTGGTGCAACCCTCGCTGCTGGCTCCAGAGACGCACGGGCAAAGCGGATTGGGCTACGCTCAACTGCCTCCGCCGAAGCTCAAGGCTGTGGCTCAACATGCCTGCGACTTCCTGATCGAGCGCATCCTCGATGCGCCAGGTGAAATCACGATTGTCGCTATTGGTCCACTGACCAATCTCGCCCTGGCTTTGCGGAAGGAGCCGCGCCTCGCCCAGGCGGTGAAAGCGCTGTTTATCATGGGAGGTGCCATCCGCCACGAAGGCAATACGACCCCATTGGCGGAGTTCAATACCTACGTTGACCCTCATGCCGCTCATATCGTCTTTCACAGCGGCATCCCGATCACCCTCGTTCCTCTGGATGTCACCTATCAGTGCATCTTGACCGAAACCCATCTGCAAGAGCTGGAGCAGATTCCTTCCCCAATCCCCGCTTTTCTGCGTCAGGCAACGCGTTTTTACATGGAATTCCATGACCAATATCAAGCTATTCAAGGATGCGTGATCAACGATCCGCTCGCCCTGGCTTTGACCTTTCAACCAGACTTATGCGATTATGAAGCGCTTTATGTGGACGTGGATATCAGTGGAGGGGTTTGTATGGGAAAAACTTTCGCCGATTTTTACCACATGACCGACAAGCCGGCCAACATGAACGTAGCTTTGGGGGTGCGAGCCGAGGCTTTTCTCGATTTATTTGTACAACGCATCGCGGCCTTTAGCCAAAAACTTTTAGAAATGGAGGTGAAAAGGGAAAAATAAGGCGAACAATTTCCGAAGCCCAATCTGGAAAACGGGGTTGGTATTTTTAACCGATTGTCTTTAATTCATTATAAAGAAAGGAGTTTTTGCCATGAAATTTATCGATTCTCTCAAAAAAGACTTCAACACCATGACCTGGGTCTTAATTCCGGTGGCAATTGCCATCAATGTCGTCATGGGTCAAATTGTGGTTGTCTTGCGCCTGCCGGTTTATCTGGATTCGATCGGCACAATGCTGGTGGCGGCTCTGTGCGGTCCATGGGCCGGGGCGCTGACCGGCACCCTATCAAACATTATTTGGGGACTGGCAATTGATCCAAACGCCTTCCCATGGTGGCCGGTGGCATTCTTTATTGGCCTGGTGACCGGCATTTGCGCCAACGCCGGTTTATTCAAGAACATCTGGAAAGTGATCATCACCGGCTTTCTGGTTGCGCTCACGGCTGCGATCGTCTCCACCCCCATTGCCGTCTATCTCTATGGCGGCATCACCGCCAGCGGCTCGTCGTTCATCACCGCTTACCTGCTCCAGACCGGACGCGGCATGATCGAAGCCGTCTTCAGCACCAACTTCCTGGTGGAACCGGTCGACAAGATTTCTACGGCGTTGCTGGCTTTTGCCATCATCCAGGGCTTATCCATGCGTTTTGTCGCTCGCTTCCCGCGCCCGCAGAATATCGAGATCCAAGAGGGCGCCGGCAAGACTCAGCTCTGGATTGCTGTGGCAGTTGTAGTGATTTTGGTCTTGATTGCGGCCTTTGTCTTGGTACGCATCCTGGCGCCGGGCGGATAATGCGAGATTGCCTATCCAGAGGAAGGGCGAATCATCAAACTCCCCTCTCCCGCTCTGGGAGAGGGGCCGGGGGTGAGGGCTTGCTCCCCTCGCCGCTCATGGCATCCCGACGCCTTAATCCTTCTCCCTCATCCCCAAGCCTGGAGTTTGGCTTTTTTAATTTTTTGAGTCAATATGTTGCTTGCACCCATCGAATCTATCAAATATGATCAAAAATCCTTATAAATATTCACCAAATCTGCACGAATTTGTACCCGTTTGCAACAAAAATCGTGCATTTTCAAAAAGAGCCAAAGTCCAGGGAGTCCATCTCCCCTCGCCCCGTGGGAGAGGGGCCGGGGGTGAGGGTTTGCTCCCCTCGCCCCGTGGGAGAGGGGCCGGGGGTGAGGGCTTAGAAAGGACCTAAATGCACGAGCGTTTATCGTTCTACGTCAAGCGCAAGAGTTTCCTGCACCAACTCAATCCTTTGACCAAGCTCACCCTCGTCTTTGGTTTGATCCTGCCGGCTTTTCTGATCCCCTTTTATTGGGCTCCGCATTTATTGCTGGTTCTGGTTGTTTTTCCCTTAGCGTTCCTCGGAAAGGTTCAACGGGAGTATTTCACCGCCGCAGCGCGGTTGATTTTGCCGGTAGCCGGCTTTCTTTTCGTCATGCAGGCTTTGTTTGTGCCGGGTGGGAAGACGATTCTGGCAAAGGTCTGGTTTCTAACCCTGACCCAGGAGAGTTTAATGTTTGCCTTTGCCAACGCCATTCGCATCATGGTCATGGTCTCGTCATTCACTTTGTTCATGCTGAGCACCCATCCCAGCGAACTGATGTCCGACCTGACCCAACGCGGCTTGCCCGGTCAATTTGCGTATGTGATCATCGCTACCCTGCAAATCATCCCCCAAATGCAAGCCAAAGCCAATACCATTATTGCCGCCCAGCGTTCACGCGGGTTGGATATCGAATCGAGTTTCATCGGTCGCATTCGCGCCCTGGTGCCTCTGGTCGGTCCGCTGGTGTTCGGCTCGCTGGTCGAAGTAGAAGAGCGCGCCATTGCCATTGAAGCGCGTGGGTTCACCTCGCGTCGACCGAAAACCTCCCTGCATGAAATAAACGACCGACTGTTGGATAAAGGAATACGCTGGTTGCTACTGATCGTTATGCTCGGTTCACTGCTCAGCCGCATCTGGTTTTCATAGAAATCTGCCATGCCAATCGTCAAACTTCGTCAAGTTACCTATCATTACCCGTTCACCCAAACTCCTGCTTTGCAAGAAATTGACCTGGACATCGAGGAAGGCGAGTTTGTGGCCATCATTGGGCCTAACGGGGCCGGAAAATCCACTCTCTGTTATACCCTGGCCGGTTTCATCCCCCATTTTTACAAGGGTGAGCTACACGGAACCGTAGAGGTGGACGGCGAGATTGCCCAACACTCTAATCTCTCCGATTGGGTGATGAAAGTCGGTCTGGTCTTTCAAAACCCGTTCAATCAGATCAGTGGAGCAAAATACACCGTTTTCGAGGAAGTAGCCTTTGGTCTGGAAAACAGCGGTGTGCCGCGGGCGGAGATCATCCGCCGGGTCGAAGAAGTGCTTGAACAGATCGGCATTGCTGACCTGGCAGACCGCTCGCCCTATTCGCTTTCCGGCGGACAGCAGCAGCGAGTGGCGCTGGCTTCGATTCTGGTCATGCAACCCAAAGTGCTGGTGCTGGATGAACCAACCTCCCAAATGGACCCAATCGGGACCCGCGAAGTGTTCGGCGCCATTCGCAAGATGGCTGAACAGGGAATAACGGTGGTGATGGCAGAACACAAAATGGAATGGATTGCTCAATTTGCCGATCGGGTGATCGCCCTTTGGGAGGGAAAAATCCTGCTCGAAGGGACACCCCAACAGGTCCTGACCGATGAGCGGTTATTCGAGAAGGGGTTTGGGGTATCCCGATATACCACAACCGCCCGCCTGGCAATCGCGCGTGGTTTGTGGCAAAAAGAACGCCCGCTGCCCGTCACGCTGGAAGAAGCGGTGGCAGGTTTTTCGGATACTCTCCAAACCCACCGCCAGGAGGGGAGACCATGAACATCCGCATTGAAAATCTCTCCTTTCGTTATCCAAACGGTGTGCTTGCCTTGGGTGGAGTCTCTTTGGAGATCGCCTCAGGTGAGCAGGTTGCCATTATTGGTCAGAATGGCGCCGGCAAAACCACCTTGGTCAAGCACCTCAACGGCTTGCTGCTGCCAACGGAGGGACGAGTCCTGATCGGCGATTGGGACACCCGCCAATTCTCCGTTGCCAAACTGGCGCGGCGGGTTGGCTATGTCTTTCAGAACCCCGACGAGCAGTTGTTCACCAAAACCGTGGCGGATGAAATTGCCTTTGGCCCGCGCAACCTGGGTTACCCCAACGAGCGCATCCAAACTCTGGTCGAAGATGCCTTGCAATTGACCCAATTGCAGGAGATGCGCTCCATGAATCCTTACGATCTCTCGCCCACCTGGCGGAAGATGGTGGCGGTAGCGTCTATTCTTGCCATGGACACGCCCATTCTGATCTTTGACGAGCCGACCACCGGTCAGGATGCCACTTCGGTGGAACGTCTGGCAACCATCATCGCCGAAATGAAACGGCGCGGCAAAACCGTCCTCACCATCACCCATGACATTGATTTTTGCGCCGAAAATTTTGAGCGGGTGATTGTCATGGGAGGCGGAAAGGTGCTGTTGGATGGCCCTGCCAGGGAAGTTTTCGGACAGGAAGCGATTCTTGCCCAAACGTATGTCGATCCACCGCAGATTACCCGCCTGGGATTGCGGTTGGGGTTGGGGGAGGTTGTCTGCACGCCGCAAGAGTTTCTGGATGCCTTTGAGCGGCATTGCGCAGCATGAAGCAAGGCGTTCAGCAGATCATTGCTTACTATGCTGCTTATTTCGTCCTCGGTGCGACCATTGCCTCGTTGGGGCCCAGTCTGATCTACCTCGGGGCAAACACGGCTACCCAGACCGAGCTCTGGGGGTTGTTGTTCCTGACCCGTTCGGCCGGATACCTGAGCGGCTCACTTGTGGGGGGTAGGCTTTTCCAACGCTGGAATGGATCGGCTCTCTTAGGGTCGGCCTTATTGGTCTCTGCGGTTGCCTTAGCTTTTCTGCCGGCCATTTTGGCTTTCTCCTTGCTCTTAGCCGCCATGTTCGTCATCGGCGCCTGCGAAGGATGCCTGGACGTTGGCTGCAACCTGCAACTGGTTTGGACTGTACCACAACGCTCCGCTCCTTATTTGAACGGTATGTTCCTGTTGGCAGCCGTGGGTGGGGTTTTTTCTCCCTTGTTGTTCTCGCTGCTCGGCGGTGCCTGGGCTTATCGGGCTTTGGCGTTGATCAAATTCCCTCTGGCAGTCGCTTTCTGGTTTCTGCCTGCTCCCACTCCTATGCAGGAAGAAGCTGTCCGTTCGCGCACACCGTTGCGCCCCTTTTGGTTCGGGATGTTTTGTCTGATCGTCCTGATTTATGTGGGTGGAGAGGTATCGTTTAGCGGCTGGCTGCACGCTTACGCCTATTCCTTGAACCTCGCCACCGAAAGGTCGGCCAGTATGCTCACTGCTTTTTACTGGATGGGCATCTTGCTGGGTCGGGCGGCGGCGGTCCCGCTCACGCGCCGGGTTGAGTTACGCCATCTGGTGTTGTTTTGCCTGGGTGGGATTTTATTAAGCCTGGGAGTGATCCTGCTTAACCCCCTTTCGGTAGTCTGGCTTTGGGCAGGCGCCCTGGCAGTTGGCCTGTGCCTTGCCCCGCTCTTTCCCACCACCTTTGCCTATCTGGAGAGACAAACCAACATCTCTGGCTCTCTGGCAGGGTTTTTATGGGCAAGCGGCAGTTTTGGGGCAATGATTTATCCCTGGATCATCGGTCAGCAGATGGCGCAACGCGGTTCCTACAGCCTGATGCTGATCCTGGCAATTAGTTTTGGCGCTGCCCTGGCGCTGTTCTGGTGGGTTTCCGGGCGGCTTCAGCGTGGCGTCACCACCAGTTCGGCGTAACCAGAACGCGGGCAGGGCTCGCGGCGATAGACAACTTCCTCCAACTCGGCGATGACGATCTCGGCAGTGGTGTAAATCTTACAACCGCTGACCAGATGTCCGCCGAGGGTTTTGCCTTCTCCATCCGAGATCGCAATATGCAGGTGTGAACCATGCATCGAAACTGTGCCGGTCATCGAGACGATTTCGAACGGCCCACGAAGCTCGGTGTAGGTGGAGCGATTTGCCAGGCGTAGCATGGCGTGGGTCAGACTGCCCACGGCGCTGAGAATCACACCAGCCTGGATGTTCCGGGCTTCGACAAAATGCTGGATTTCGTCATAAAGGTCCTGGTCGGGTAGCAGGCGAAAGGTGTGCAGGCGAGTCATGGCGTTTCTCCACAAACTTGTCTCTCAAGGATACGATCGGAGGTTAACGGGGTAGCCGTTGACACATCCCGAAGGTTGAACGTGGGGCGATTTTGGCAGCCAAACCGCACCTTTGAGATGCTTTTTGAGGGTTCCCGAACCTGAGCCGCATTATACATCGCCCTTTCAGAGCTTAAACCAGATGGTTCTTGCGCGACTGCAATCGACCCAGCAGGCTGTGCAGGCAGAAACTTGCTTCTCCTCGCCTGCTCATCAGGGCATTTGCGATTATAATCCTTTTGAGAGATTGATCTGTGCCCCGGCGGGGGTGAAGGAATGCCAAAACCTTTTCTTTGAGATTCAGTTGACGAACGGACGGGTGAGACATGCTGGCTCGCATTTATTCCTGCGCAATGATTGGCTTAGATGGGGTGGTGGTTGAGGTCGAAGTGGATACCGCCCAGGGGCTGCCGGCGATGGTAATCGTTGGCTTGCCCGATGCAGCCGTACAAGAGAGCCGCGAGCGGGTTCAGGCCGCAATCAAAAATGCCGGCTTACGCTACCCGCGCGGCCGCCTGGTGGTTAACCTTGCCCCGGCAACCGTGCGTAAAGAAGGCCCGGCCTATGATCTGCCGATTGCTCTGGGCGTATTAGCCTGCAGCGGTCAAATCCCCTTAGAGAGCGTTGAGGATGCCATCGTGGTGGGTGAATTATCGCTGGATGGCACCGTGCGTCACACCCGCGGGGTGCTCCCGATGGCTGCCCTAGCCCGTCAACAAGGCTTTCGGCGCATGTATGTCCCCGCTGCCGATGCAGACGAAGCCGCCTTAGTGCCGGAGCTGGAGGTGTTGGCGGTCAAGAGCCTCGGCGAGCTGGTCGCCCACCTGTGCGGCCGACAGACCTTACGACCCCATCCTTCCATTGATCTGCAATCCCTGCCGGCCGTTGGGCAAAGCGATTTTCAAGAGATCAAAGGCCAGGAACACGTTAAGCGCGCTTTAGAAGTTGCCGCCGCCGGTGGGCACAATGTGCTCATGATCGGACCGCCGGGTGCCGGCAAGACCTTGCTGGCGCGGGCAATGCCGGGCATTCTGCCACGCCTGACGATCGATGAAGCGCTGGATGTGACCCGCATCTATTCGGTCGCCGATCAATTGCCGCAGGACGCTCCGCTGGTGCGCGTGCGCCCCTTTCGCGCTCCCCATCACACCATCAGCCACGCCGGCCTGGTTGGCGGCGGCAACTGGCCGCATCCCGGCGAGATTTCCCTTGCCCATCGCGGGGTATTATTCCTGGACGAATTGCCTGAGTTCAGCCCCCGCACGCTGGAAGTCTTACGCCAGCCCCTGGAAGACAAAGTGGTTACCATCAGCCGCGCCCAGGGGTCGCTCACCTTTCCGGCCAACTTTCAACTGGTGGCAGCCATGAACCCCTGTCCGTGTGGCTATTATGGCGATCATCAAAAAGTCTGCACCTGCTCGGCGCAGATGGTCACGCGCTACCAAAAGCGCATCTCCGGCCCTCTGCTCGACCGCATCGACATCCACGTCGAAGTTCCCCGCGTTGAGGTTGACAAACTGAGCGACGACCGCCTGGGTGAACCTTCGGCGGTGATCCAGCAGCGGGTCGAGGCCGCCAGACAACGCCAGCGTCAGCGGTTTGAGCGCCTTAAGCTCTCCGAGGAGAAGCAAGAAACTACGCCTCTGATCACCTGCAACGCCGAGATGAGCGCAGCCCAGGTACGCCAAACCTGTGTCCTCGATGAAACGGGCAAGAATTTAATGCGCACTGCCACCACTCGCTTACAGCTTTCGGCGCGGGCTTACCATCGTGTCCTGAAAGTCGCCCGCACCATCGCCGATTTGGAAGCGAGCGACTCGATTCAGACCCATCACCTTGCCGAAGCCTTGCAATATCGTCCCAAAATGGAGGTTTGATGAAAGATCATTCCACGCATAATCCCCCCATACCGCTCAGACCACATAGATCGGATTGGAGAAGATCCAGCCCCGGCGCTTGCCGAGAAAGCGGAGATACACCTCCACCCGATAGACGCCCTTCTCACTAGCCAGGAAGGTACATAGATCGCGCTTGTACCACTTCTTAATCGGCTTGCCATCTTTGAGTAAAATGCATTCGGTGGCAAAGGGCAGGCGAATTTTGAAGGTTACCCCGTTCTGCCCTGAGATGGTCTCCCCCATCACCGCTTCGCGATCTCTGCCGATGGCGCGGAAGCGAAAACCACGCGTCGAAGCCGGCAAGTCGTAACCGATGAACGCCCGCCCGGCCGCCAGGGCGGCGTAGATCGCCTGCCGGTCAAAGCTGAAATCCCCGCTGAGAGGTTGAGACAATAAAACATGCGTGTTGATACAACGGAAGTGAAACTCGAAGGGGAAGATGGTTTTGCGCAACGGCCCCACTCGAATTGGCAGGGCATGAGCGTCTGAGCCGCCGATTGCCACCACCGGTTTGCCCTGCGCCAGCAGGTTATCCCAAAGTCTCAGGGCAGCCGCAAACGGCCCCTCGGCGATTAAAGATGGAAAGGTGACATAAAACAAAGCATGCAGGATGCTCTTCAGGCGCCCTTTGAACTCGGAAAAGCCGTTCCAGAGTTCTATGCCGTTGAAATCGCGCACCTCCCAATCTACCCACGAGATATCGTCTTGACCCACAGCCGGCGCAGATGGATCCACCGGATGGGCTAAAAAGGTCAACCCGCCGGCTTTACGGGCTTCATCGATCAAGCGTTGTGGTTGCGGGGCATAGTGAGCCAGCTCGCGATCGGCTCCAAAGACCAGCAAGTGGTTCTTTTGTGGCCGGCGCGTTTGATCGTGAATCTCTTCCCCCACCAGGAGCAAGGTGCGCCGTTCACCATCTTGCACGAGGCGTTCCACGCCCTTAACCAGCACATTGTGATCGGTGACGATGACCGCATCCAGATTGCTCGTCAAGGCTGCCTGGGCAATCTGGGTATGGCTGTAAAAGCCATCTGAGTAGGGGGTGTGCATGTGCAGGTTGATAACCGCTTCGTGCATTGATCGTCCTTGAACTAAGCCTGTGCGAACAGAATTATATCATCTGCCCTCACCCCCAACCCCTCTCCCAGGACGGGAGAGGGGAGCATCCCTCACCCCCAGCCCCTCTCCCAGAGCGGGAGAGGGGAGTGTGGTTAACCCTCGAATATCAGAATTTTATAAGAATCTTCAACTCACCTCTTGACTTAAGCAAAAAAATTCGATAAGATTTAGGCGCAAGTTAGCACTCTCGGCGTTCGAGTGCTAACTTGTCGCCATGTAAAGCAACAATCAAAACCATTTTCTCAAGGAGGTTTGTATGTCTATAACTCTTAAACCCCTCGGCAACCGGGTTGTGGTCGAACCCATCGAGCAAGAAGAGGTGACCGCAGGCGGAATCGTCTTGCCGGAAACCGCCAAAGAAAAACCCCAAAAAGGCAAAGTGTTATCGGTCGGACCAGGCGAGCGGGATGAGGAAGGGAAACGTATCCCCATGGATGTCAAAGAAGGAGATACCGTCCTCTTTGCCAAGTATGCCGGCACCGAAATCAAGATCGACAACAAGAAATTGCTCATCCTGCGCGAAAGCGATCTCTTAGCTATTGTTGAAACCAAATAAATCTTAGCAACGAAGGAGAATGACCTATGGCAGCAAAACAACTTGTCTTTTCCGAAGAAGCGCGCCGTAAATTACAACATGGCATGGACATTTTAGCTACCGCAGTGGTTACCACGCTCGGCCCGAAAGGCCGCAATGTAGCGGTTGACCGCAAATTCGGTTCCCCCACCATTACCCACGATGGTGTCTCTGTTGCCAAAGAAATTGAACTGGAAGACCCCTTTGAGAATATGGGTGCACAACTGCTCAAAGAAGCAGCGACCAAGACCAATGACATTGCCGGTGATGGTACGACCACCTCTACCGTGTTAGCTCACTCGATCGTCACCGAAGGGATGAAGAACCTGGCCGCCGGCGCCAATCCCATGCTGCTCAAGCGAGGCATCGAAGCCGCCACCAAAGCTGTCGCCGATAAAATCCGCAGCCAGGCGATCGAAATCACCACCAAGAATGAAATTGCCAACGTCGCTTCGATTTCGGCTCAAGATCGCGCCATTGGCGAACTGATCGCTGAAGTGATGGACAAAGTTGGTAAAGATGGCGTGATCACCGTCGAAGAATCTAAGGGCCTGGAGTTTGAAACCGAATACGTCGAAGGTATGCAGTTCGACCGCGGTTACATCTCGCCCTACTTTATCACCGATCCTGAGCACATGGAAGCAGTCATCAACGACGCTTACGTGCTTGTCCATGATAAGAAAATTTCGGCTGCGGCAGATATCGTCCCCATCCTTGAGAAGCTCGTGCAGATTGGCAAGCGCGATCTGCTCATCATCGCCGAGGATGTGGATGGTGAAGCGCTGGCTACCCTGGTGCTGAACAAACTGCGCGGCATGTTGAATGTCGTTGCCGTGAAAGCCCCAGGCTTTGGCGATCGCCGCAAAGCCATGTTGCAGGATATTGCCATCCTGACCGGCGCCACCGTCATCTCTGAAGAGACCGGGCGCAAGCTGGAGAGCGCTTCGGTGCAAGATTTAGGACGCGCAGAGAAAGTGGTGGTGGATAAAGACAATACCACCATCGTCGGCGGCAAAGGTGATCCGGCGCAGATCAAGGGCCGCATCGAGCAAATTCGGGTTGAGATGGAGAAGAGCACCAGCGACTACGATCGTGAGAAACTCAACGAACGCCTGGCGAAACTCTCCGGCGGTGTAGCGATCATCCGCGTCGGGGCTGCCACCGAGACCGAATTGAAAGAGAAGAAGCACCGCGTCGAGGACGCCCTGTCGGCAACCCGCGCTGCGGTTGAGGAAGGTATCGTGCCCGGTGGCGGGGTGGCGCTGATCAATGCCATGAGCGCTCTGGATGATCTCAAGATGGATAACGAGGATGCTCAAATTGGGGTCAACATCGTGCGCCGCGCCCTCGAAGTACCCCTGCGTAAGATCGCCGAAAACGCCGGCAAGGACGGTTCGGTGGTGCTGGAGACCGTGCGCCGCGTCCAAAAAGAGCAGAACAATCCCAATATCGGCTACAACGTTCTCACCGAACAGTATGTCGATATGGTTAAAGACGGCGTGATTGATCCCGCCAAAGTAACCCGCGGCGCTTTGGAGAACGCGACCTCCATCGCAGCCATGATCCTGACTACGGAGGCGCTCATCACAGAAGTGCCCGAAAAAGAAAAACCTGCCCCGCCTCCCGTGCCCGAATACTAAACCGAAACTGGCGAGGTACGCGTCCATAGCGAGGCCCTAGAACCTGGTAGAGACGTTGCCAAGGCAACGTCTCTACCGAATTGGTCAGGTTTCTTTTCGGGTAAGGCAAAGCTATAAGCAAAGCTTCACAGAAAGACCCCCGTTAGGCGTGTTCGAGCTAATGGAAAATTACCCTGCTAGCGGACACCTTGCACTGAGTGGGCTCGCC
>Ga0197142_1004115_pt1 | contig 11906 bp, 10 predicted proteins | sample GBS60_MetaG_FD_148614 | JGI IMG/M metagenome (GOLD analysis project Ga0197142, IMG submission 148614) | Sediment microbial communities from Great Boiling Springs, Gerlach, Nevada, United States - GBS 60_MetaG | ecosystem: Environmental > Aquatic > Thermal springs > Hot (42-90C) > Sediment... | reverse complement strand
CCTTAAGCGGTGAGAAGTGGCGGGTGAGGTAGCGCAGCTCGGGTGCCAGCATACGCATCGCTTTCCAACTGGTGCGTAGGTTGGGGGCTGCCAGCCACGCCATCATCTCGTCGGTGATACGACGCAGTCGCGCGCTGTAGGGATACCACCAGAGTTCGGGCTTATGGGTGTAAATCTCGCTGATGTATTGCGGCTGCACCAGCTCATAGAGTCCGAACTCGCCGTGCGTACGCCCGACACCTGAATCTTTGAACCCGCCCCAGCTGCTGTAGCCATCCCCAAAAGTCACGGCGTGCGAATTGACGCTGACGGCGCCACATTCCAGCTGCGGCGCGATACGGCGGGCGCGCTCGGGGTCGCGCGTCCAGATAGAGGCGGTCAACCCGAACATGCTGGCGTTGGCGCGGGCGATCGCCTCCTGCTCGTCGGCAACTGGCTGAACCATCACCAGCGGTCCGAAAGTCTCCTCTTGCATGCCGAGCATCCCATCGTGCGCATCCGCAATCAGCGTAGGTGCGTAGTAGAGTTCACCCAGTTCGCGCAACACCTTGCCCCCTGTCAGCAGCCGTCCCCCTTTTGCGCAGGCATCTTCCACATGCGTTTGCACGCGGTCGCGCTGGAACGGTGCAATCACGGGACCCATGTCGGTCTCTTCGTGGAGGGGATGCCCGACCCGGATGCGCTGAATCGCTTCACAAAGGGCTTCCAGAAACGGTTCGTAAAGTGGTCGCTCCACATAGACGCGCTCGATCGACACGCAGGTCTGCCCAGCGTTCACCATCGCTGCCCAGGCGATGCCTCGCGCTGTGCGCTCCAAGTCGGCATCCGCCAGCACAATCGCTGGGTCTTTGCCGCCCAGTTCGAGGATAACCTTTTTGTTGGTCTCGGCGGCTTTAGCGGCGACGGTGCGTCCGATGGGCACGCTGCCCGTAAAAATCACGCCGCGCACGCGCGGGTCGCTCAGCAGTGCCTGACCCTGTGGCGCGCCACCCTGCACCAACTGCACCAACCCCTTCGGCACATCGAGCCGCTGGAACAGCTCCACCAGCAGTGCGCCCGTTAGCGGCGTCAGCGGTGATGGCTTAAGAAGCGCGGCGTTGCCCGCAAAGATGAGCGCGCTCAACTGCACCAGCGGGATGGACACCGGATAGTTCCACGGGGCAATTACCGCCCACACGCCATAAGGATGAAAATGCATGGTGCAAGTGCGCCCGCGCATAAAGGGACCGCGAGTGCGAACGGGGCGGGGGCTAATGAGGCGCACGCCCTCATAGATGAGAAAGGTCATCATGTCGAGGGGCGGGAAGATTTCCACGATTTGGGCTTCCACGAGGGGCTTGCCCTGCTCACGCGCCACCAGCTCGGCGATGGTGGCACGCTCCTTCAGCAGCAGGCGTCGCAACTGGCGCAGGGTTTCGGCGCGTTGGCGCAGCGGGGTCTGGCGCCACTCCAGATAAGCACGATGCGCCTGCTCCACCATCGACGGGATCAACTCAGGTGGGGTCGGCTCCACCTCACCCAGCATGCTGCCATCCGCAGGGCTTTTGACCACGATGCGATTCATAGCGACTCACTCTCTCATCGCAGGCGCAACGCCCACTCAATGCCGCCCAGCAGGTGTTTCTGATAGTCGGGGTTCTGCCACACATCGACGCGATGTCCCAGCGCGGTATAGAACACGCGCCCCTTGCCATACTCGCGGCACCACGCCAGCAGATGGTCGCCCGGCTTGCCTGCCTCGGGCGTGCCATCATCTGGATGATGGTCCAGCGACAGCAACACCTTCACCTTGTCGCGATTGTTCTGTTTAAAGATATAGATTTCATCGAAGATTTCCCATTCGGCGTCAAGGTGCGCCGTTGCGGGGTGTTTTCGGTCTTCCACCTTCGCTCGTACCTTCGTTTGTCGCCCGTGATAGGCGAACTCGCCCCCAATCATGTCGAGATATTCGGGGCGGTTGTGATAGGTGTCGGTGGCGGCGTGGATGCCGATAAAGGCTTTGCCCGTTTTGAGCCAATCGAGGAAGGCGTTCAGGTCGGGAATGCCGATATCGCCCGTCGTGTTAAGGAAAATCACCCCGTCGATGCGGTTCTCGTTGAGATACTGTGGAGTAAGCATCTTCTTCACATCGTCTGCTGTGCGACAGTAATCGACGGTGAAGCGTCCGCTCTGTTGCGCCAGCTCCGCCAATATCTTCTCGCCCACCTCGATGGAGTCGGTGTGGCGAAAGCCCGCCGTATGGGTGACAATTAGCACCCGCTTTTTATCCGTGTCTGTTCTCATCTTCTTCTGCTCCGCAGGCTGAGCGACTGCACCGATTGCTAGCGTCATCAGACCTATACCTGCCCAGAAAATGGTGGCTTGCATAGAGATGTGATTCGCAGCGGATTGCCCGATTCCTGCTCTAACATGCTCTTAATAGGGGTTTAACCACGCCTTAAGAGAGGGTGTTGTATGCTTCATGCCGCTATCGTTGGCTGGCGATTTCGTTCCAGCCTCGGTCCTCTCCCCTTCTGCCTGCGCGAGGGAAAGATGGAATGCGCCGCACGGCACTCGCCCCGTGCGGCGAATTTTTTTCTGGTTCCTCCTGGACGGTAGCGTATTAACAGGGGACAACAAAGGTCTTCCCTTGTGGAGTCTTACGCATTTGCTTCAAATTGCCTGCTCTTGGTCGGTCAGCTCGGTGTCATAAGCAGGTTGCGTGAGGGTTTCGATGCGGTATCATATGCCATGTTCGGCAATGACTCGACGACCCTTAACCCCTTTTTAACCTTTCAGGGTGTAAAATGATTTCATCTAATTAGCGACACGGAGGCATACGATGAAAGGACACACACTGATACGCGCGCTGATCGCGCTGGGCTTAGTAACGGTCACTATTATCGCCTCTTTGGCGCAATCGACTCAACTGGCGTTCTGGAACTTCAACGAGTCGGATCCACTGGATTCGAACGCCATGCTCACGGCAGATGGAGGCGTGTTTGCTTCGCAGGCGCAAATCTCGATTAACTTAGCGGAGATTGTGTACAACAACAATAACACGGGTTTCCGTGGCTCACCACTCGATCCAGGCACTGATGAGCGCAACTGGGGACTGCAGACCACCAATTATCCTGCTCAGGGTGAGAACTCTGGGGAGGCAGGCATCGTGGTCAGCGTGCCCACCACGGGCTATCGCAATATTGTGGTGCGGTTCGATGTACGCTGGAGCAACACTGCCTCCAAGTTCCTTGCTGTGGAATACACCACGGACGGCACAACTTGGAACCGCGTGCGCACCTTGGAGGCGCGTCGTGGTGACCGCTGGCATGGCGACACGGAATCAAATGGTGGCTATGGTTCCCTTGTAGAAATTGCTCTGCCGTCCGATGCCGCCCAGAGCGGAGCATTCGCCTTCCGCGTGGTGACCATCTTCGATCCCAACACAGGTCAGTACACGGCGGCACAATCTGGCTCCAATTACACCACACGCGGCACGCTGCGCTACGACCTCATCGAGATTCTGGGCGAGCCTGTTCAGGATGGTCCTGAAGGCGATGTGAACGGCGACGGCTGTGTCGATGACGCCGACTTGCTGATTGTGCTGTTCAACTTCGGAAATCCCGGCGGTCAGGGGGATGTGAACAACGACGAGATTGTCGACGATGCCGATCTGCTAATTGTGCTGTTCAGCTTCGGTGCCGGGTGCTAATGACCCTCCACTCACCGTCCCCTCTCCGATCCAGTCGGAGAGGGGAACACCCACCTTTACAAGGTTCACCCTTGGCAGGGTCTTAATCTTAACCATTTCTTAACATGGCGCACCGTATAATCAGGGTGATCATGAGCAGGCAAGGGGTTGTGTGGATAGGGTTAGTGGCTGTGATCGCGCTGCTTGCTGGCTGTGGGCGACCCTCTGGCAAGGCGGGCGAGGCGTCCAGCGGCGCGACAGGTAGCCTAAGCGGCAAAATCGTGGTAGATGGCTCCAGTACGGTGCTGCCTCTCTCGGAGGCGGTAGCAGAGGAGTTCCAGAAGCAGTACCCCGGCACTATGCCCGTTGTGGGCAAATCGGGCACTGGCGGCGGCTTCAAAAAATTCGCCAACGGCGAGGTCGATATCACAGGTGCATCACGCCCCATTCGCGCAGTGGAGGACGAAGCGTGCCGCAAAAACGGCGTTGAATATATTGAGATCCCTGTCGCTTACGACGCGCTGGCTGTTGTGGTGAACCCGAAAAACACTTGGTGCGACTATCTGACTGTTAAGGAGCTGAAGAAGATATGGGAGCCAGCTGCGACCGACAAAATTAAAAACTGGTCGCAGATCCGCCCCGGCTTCCCGAATCGCCCGCTGGTGCTGTTTGGAGCGGGTGTCGATTCGGGCACTTACGACTACTTCACCGCTGCGATTGTGGGTGAGGAACACAGCAGTCGCAGCGACTATAGCTCCAGCGAGGATGATAATATTCTGGTGCAAGGGGTGGCGAATAACGAGAACGCGCTCGGCTTCTTCGGGCTGGCGTACTACCTGCAGAACAAGGATAAACTGAAGGCGGTCGCCATCGATGACGAGGATCCGAGCAACGGCGAGGGACCTATTCCGCCCAGCGAGGAGACCGTGATAAACGGCACCTATCAGCCCCTGTCGCGACCGCTGTTTATCTATGTGAATGTGAAGTCGCTGGAGAAGCCGCAGGTGCGCGAATTTATCAAGTTCTATATAGAGCATGCGGCGCAGCTGGCGAAAGAGGTGGGCTATGTGCCCTTGCCTGCGAAGGTGTATGAGCTGGCGAAGCAGCGTGTGGAGCAGCGGATTACCGGCTCCGTGTTCGGGGCACACGGCTCGCAGGTCGGTGTAAAGCTGGAAGACCTCTATCGCATCGAGGAGGCACCTGAAAGTGGCACAAAATAAGCCCCGTGTTGGGGTGACCGCAACGGGCTGCCCCGCAGAACCCGATTCGCCCACTTCGGCGGTTCATCAAGCGGCAAAAGGCACCCCCCCAAACTGGGGTCAGATAGTGGTGCGAGTGCCCGTCTCGCCTCGCGTGCGCTGGCGTGTGCGCGTTGAGGAGCGTGTCGCACTTGCCTTCCTCTTTCTCTGCGCGTTGGTTGGCATTTTGACCACCTTTGCTATTGTGCTCATTCTGTTGAGTGAGAGTCTGGGTTTTTTCCGACAGGTGTCGTTGCGGGAGTTTCTGACGGGCACGCGCTGGGCACCGCTATTTAACCCCAAGTCGTTTGGGGTGTTGCCGCTGGTGACGGGCACTTTGCTGACTACGCTGATAGCGATAGCGGTGGCTGCCCCGATGGGGCTGATTGTGGCGGTCTATCTTAGTGAGTATGCCTCGCGCCGTATGCGGGGGGTTATCAAACCCACGCTGGAGGTGCTGGCGGGTATCCCGACAGTGGTGTACGGCTATTTCGCCCTCACCTTTGTCACCCCCCTCTTGCAGCGGTTTATTCCTGCGCTGGAGGGCTTTAACGCGCTCTCGGCGGGGCTGGTGATGGGCATCATGATTCTGCCGACGGTGGCATCGCTCAGCGAGGACGCGCTCTCGGCGGTGCCGAACAGCCTGCGCTATGCCTCGCTGGCGTTGGGGGCGACCCGCCTGCAGACCACTTGGGGCGTGGTGGTGCCCGCCGCGATGTCGGGCATCTCGGCAGCGTTTCTGTTGGGCATCTCGCGTGCTGTGGGCGAGACGATGATTGTGGCGATTGCCGCCGGGCAGCAGCCCACCCTTACCTTCAATCCGCTGCGTGCCATCGAAACGATGACCACCTATATTGTGCAGATTGCGATGGGCGATGTACCCCACGGCACACTGGAATACAACACTATCTTCGCGGTGGGGCTGCTGCTGTTTGTCATCACCCTGATTCTGAACTTGGTGAGCGAGGCGTTTCGAGCGCGCTACAAAGGAGTGAGACTATGAGCATCGCAACGGCAGAGGCGATACGCTGGCGTGCCCGCGAGCGACGGCGTGAGATGATTTTCCAAGTGGTGGCGGCGACGATGGTGCTGTTCGCCCTCACGATGCTCAGCGTGCTGCTGCTCAAGATTTTGCTCGATGGCTATGCGCGATTAGGTGTCAGCTTTCTGACGGAGTACGCCTCGCGTCGCCCAGAACAGGCAGGCATCAAAGCAGCGTTGGTGGGCAGTTTCTATCTTATGCTGCTGACGGCGGCGATGGCGGTGCCGATAGGAGTGGGAGCCGCCATCTATCTGGAGGAGTTCGCCCGCAGGAGCCGCTGGACGCGCCTAATTGAGATTAACATCACCAATTTGGCAGGGGTGCCTTCCGTCATCTACGGCTTGCTGGGGTTGCAAGTGTTCGTGCGTACCTTGATGATGGAGCGCAGCTTGTTGGCGGGCGCGTGTACGATGGCGCTGCTGGCGTTGCCTGTGATTATCACGGCGGCGCGCGAGGGCTTGCGTGCCGTACCACGCAGCCTGCGGGAAGCCTCCCTGGCGTTAGGGGCGACGCGCTGGCAAACGGTGCGCTACGCCGTGCTGCCCGTGGCGATGCCCACCGTGCTGACGGGCGTCATCCTCTCGCTCTCACGCGTGGTAGGTGAGACCGCCCCGTTGCTGGTGGTCGGCGCGTTCGCGTATATCGCCGCTCTGCCGAACAGTCTCTTCGCGCCCTTCACCGTGCTGCCCGTGCAGATTTACGACTGGATTTCGCGTCCCCAGCCCGGCTTCCATCAGAACGCGGCGGCGGGCATCATTGTGCTGCTCCTTCTCCTGCTTAGCATGAACGCGCTGGCTATCTACATGCGCTATCGCCTCTCCACTCGTGCCCTTTAGTAGCCAGTGCAGCCATCTTGTCGAACACCCACAGGGGCGAGGGTAAACTATAAGGTATGGCAGCATCGCGCCCTTTGAGGATGGATCCGCGAATCGAGGAGCAGCTATGGCATGATTTTCACCCGAATATGATGGTGTCGATTCAGTCGTGGCTGATGCCGCAGCTGCTGCCGAAGTATGCCGCTCAGATAGAGGAGCGTATCTATGTGGAACACACGGAGCCTGTACCCGCCCGACAGGTGTTCCGCCCCGATATCGTGATTCACACCGAGGCGAAGGACGAGTCAAGGACGCAATCTGCGCGCGCCGCCATCGCGGAACCCACTATTCTCACTCTCCCGATGCCTACCGAACAACGCGAACGCTACATAGCGATTGTATCCTTGCCGAATCGGGAGTTGGTGACGGTGATCGAGCTGCTCTCGCCGGCGAACAAGCGGGTGGGCGCGGACGGCAGGCACGAGTATCTGCGAAAACGCGAGCAAATCCTGCAGAGCGCAGTGCATCTGGTGGAGATCGATCTGCTGTTGAAGGGGGAACGCCTGCCGACGGTGGAGCCACTGCCCGAAGGCGACTATTACGCCTTCGTGTCGCGCAGCGAGTATCGCCCCGCTGTGGAGGTCTACCACTGGCGGCGCGATGAGCCGATGCCCACCATCCCTATCCCCCTGCTTCGCAAAGATGGCGAAGTCTACTTAGACCTACAGGCGGTCTACGAGCAGACCTACGAGCGGGCACGATACGAGGCGCGATTGGGAAGCTGATTCGCGCTTCATCTGGTATCCAAAAACAGCCACAATACCTGCTTCGCTTGCAATGCTTTCAAGCGCAAATACCACTGGCAAACTCCCAAACTATCTCAACAGGCGTTCGTAATCGGCGTGTGAGCCAATCCAGAATCAGATGATCGTATCACCCTCTCGCACGCCAAGCGCACGATAATCTTCCGTGATACGCACCGAGTAGATTTCCTGCTCAGTATGAACTTTCTTAAAGCGCAGGCTCGGATGATTGGGATTTTGTCGGAAGCGGGCATAGGCTCGTTTTGCGCTTCTTTGAACACTGGGGGGCAACTTGTGATAGTGGTTCCAGAAGCTCGGTGTTGCCCTTGACTTCATTCATCATCCTCGAAAAGCGGCGTTGTTCCTCCTGCATGATACTCCCGCAATGCTTCCTCCGCCATATGCGCGAGCAGGTCTTGGGAGCGTGCGAACATCTCATCCCAGTCTCGCTCCTTCTCATCGTTAGACAGGTACTCCAGGTAGGTCGCTTCGTCTACAAATCGTGTGAGTCGCTGCCCGTTGTAGTTGGCTTTCAGGGCGTAGCACACCTGCCGTTTGCCTGACTTCGTGGTGCGTTCGTACTTGTGCGCCCGCACATGCTCACGAGGCACTTCCACCATGCGACGTTCCTTGACGCCATAGAACTGCATGTGCCCATTGTACCCCACGACCGGCATACATACATCCTAACTCCCGAGACACAAGATATCATGGTCAGGGGTAAAAACTGATGGCGACCTCATTTGCCGATTATGGGATGCTTGCACCTGCCCAAAGGCACAATTCCTGCCAACTTTATCGAGGGCACGCCCGATTTAGCAGTATGGATTATTTCGCCTTCTGAGTATCCTGCAGGGTATAATCCCCCAACAGGAGCAGATCGATGGCAGTTCCATTTCCTGAACAGCCGCAGCAGTTGAGCGACGAGATTGCGGAGCTGACCGAGCGCCACCTGAATCCCGGGCTGGCGAAGGTGTTGCGCTTCGCTGGGCTGGATGTAGAGTGGTACGCAGAGGGATGCTACATCTGGGATGCGCAGGGGCGACGGTTTCTGGACTGCCTCGGTGGGTATGGCATGTTCGCGCTGGGGCATCGCCATCCGAAGGTGGTGGAAGCGGTACACCGCCAACTCGACCTGATGCCGATGCCGAGCAAGATTATGTTCAACGCGCCGCAAGCCCGCTTGGCTGCCCGCCTCGCTGAGCGATTGCCCGGCAATCTGCAATACTCCTTTTTCTGTAATTCAGGTGCGGAAGCGGTGGAAGGCGCGCTGAAACTGGCACGCAAAGCCACAGGACGCACCAAATTCATCGCGACGCTGGGCGGCTATCACGGCAAGACCCTGGGGAGCTTGAGTGTCAGTGGGCGCGAGGTGTATCGCAAGCCGTTCGAACCGCTGGTGCCCGGCTGCATCCATGTGCCCTTTGGCGATGCCGACGCCGTGGCCGCCCACATCGACCACGATACGGCAGCCGTAATAGTGGAGCCTATCCAGGGCGAGGGTGGCATTCGTATTCCACCCGACGACTACCTGCCGCGTCTGCGCGAGCTTTGCGACCGCTACGGTGCGCTGCTGATTGCCGACGAAGTGCAAACAGGGCTGGGGCGCACAGGGCGATGGTGGGGCGTAGACCATACGGGCGTGATACCCGACATCGTGACACTGGCGAAGTCGCTGGGCGGAGGCGTGCTTCCTATCGGCTCCTTCTCTGCCAGCGAGCCGCTTTGGAACGCTATGTTCGGGGATAACCCGCTCCTGCATACCAGCACCTTCGGCGGGAATGAGCTGGCATGTGCCGCAGGACTGGCAGCCCTGCAGGTCATCGAGGAGGAAGGACTGGTGGAGAACGCGCAAGTAGTGGGCACGGCGCTGTTGAACGGCTTACGACAGGTGCAGGCGGAATATCCCGACTTCATCCAGGAAGTGCGCGGGCGCGGACTGATGATTGGGATTGAGTTCCATGAACCCGATTTCGGCGAGCTGACCATCACGAATATGATTCAGCGAGGCGTCATCGCTGCCTATACCCTGAACAACCCGAAAGTCATCCGCATGGAACCACCGCTCATTATGACCCGCGAGCAAGCCGAGTTTGCCCTCCAGGTGTTTGCCGACTCAGTGGTGGCAGCACGCAACCTGGTGCAGGAAGTGGGCATTGGGTGACCTGTCCCGGGGCGCTTCGAGCAGGAGAATTGTGGAAAGAGGTGAATCGTAGGGTAAAATCTCTAAGGAGGAAGGAGGCAAAGAGGAATTGGCACATGTACAGGTTCGTCCGAACGAGTCGATAGATAGCGCACTCAAGCGCTTTAAGAAGCTGCTGGAGCAGAGTGGGATTCTGCAGGAGTACAAGCGGCACACCCACTATGAGAAGCCCAGCGAGCGGCGTCGGCGCCAGAAGCAGCGCCGACGCAAAAAGTGAGGCGATAGAGCAAGCGATGCGCATCGGTTGGGCGGCTCTAAAGCGGGGTCGCAGTACCAGCAGCCTCCGAACGGCATCCCGCAAAGGGATGACGATTCCTGTTCGGTGGGAACTGCTGGTGGCGGTTCTCTTGAGCTGGATTGCGCTGACCGTCTTGAACGGGGAGATTACCGCTCTGCCCCAGCAGTGGTTGCAGCGCACGCTGATTGCCCTGGCGCAGCTGGGTCTGATCAGCCTTTTCGTTCGCCAATTTGGGTTGACCCGCGCGTCGGGGCTGTCGCTGCGCTCGCCTATTGCGCCCAGCATGCGTGAGGTTGGGTTGCTGCTACTGGTGCTGATTGGTTTGGCAAGCCTGATGGGAGTGCGAGTCGTGGCGGCGTTGGCGCATGAGCCAGTGCTGGGTAGCGAGCGTGGCTTTCTTGCTTTTGCCCCGCTGTTGGCAGGCGGCATGATGCTCAGCGTGCTGATCCATCCCCTGCTGGCGGTGCTGACTTTTACTGTGCTGCTCAGTGGTGTGGCGGTCGCGCTGGAGCTGCCCATTCTAACGGCAAGCCTCGTGGGGCTGGTGGGCTGGAGCGCGATTTTTGTGGTGTATCCGATGCGCCAGCGCACCGATTTATTGCTCGCGGGCACACTCGTGAGCGCGCTGCTGATGCTCGGCTCCCTCGCAGCCCAGCTCCATCAGCATGGGAACTGGCTGCAGGCGGGTGCAGCGGGTTTCTGGGGGCTGGTAAGTGGCACCAGTGCGATGGCGCTCTTCTGGCTGGGGCTGACCTTGCTGGAGCGACCCTTCCGGCTGGCAACCCCGATGGTGTTGATGGAGCTTGCCTCGCTGGAGCATCCACTGCTGCGCGAGCTGCGCGACAAAGCCCCCGGCACCTACTTCCACAGCCAGTATGTCGGGCAATTGGCGGAAGAGGCTGCGCTGGCAGTGGGGGCTGACCCGCTGCTGGCACGAGTCGGCGGCTACTATCACGACATCGGCAAACTGACCCGCCCCGATTTCTATATCGAAAACCAAACGGGTCCGAACACCCATGAGCGCATTAATCCCGCCCTCTCCGCCCGCATTATCGCCTCGCATGTGCGCGACGGCGTGGAGCTGGCGCGCCAGCATCGCTTGCCCACCGCTGTCTGCGACATCATCGCCCAACACCACGGCACCTCCCTGATTACCTATTTCTATCATCAAGCAGTGGGTGAGGGGCACGATCCTGTGCTGGAGCAGCATTTCCGCTATGACGGACCTAAACCGCAGACGCGCGAGGCGGCACTCGTGATGTTGGCAGACACGGTGGAGGCTGCCACGCGCACCTTAGAGAACCCCACCCCAGCACGACTCACCAGCTATGTGCATGAGCTTATCGAGATGCGTCGGCAAGACGGTCAACTGGACGAAAGCACCCTCACTTTTCGTGACCTTAAACTAATTGAGGAGGCGTTCGTGCGTGTGCTGGTTGCTCTGCGCCACCGCCGGGTGGAGTATCACAGTGTTCGACCGGAGAGTGAAGCAATCTATGTGGGAAACCTGCCCTGAAATTGTAGTGTCGGTTGGCAGCGCAGCCGAAGCCGACCCGCTCCTTACCGCTCTTCTTTCAAACCAACCCGCTCTGGAATCGGCTCTCCAATGGCTGCGAAACGAAGCGATACCGCAGGCAATTCGCTGTCTGGTAGAGCAGGTGCTGAAGAGCGAGCGAGATGCCGAGAATATTCGCCCCGCAGGTGTGGTGCGGAGCGAATCCCCCCTCACCCCAACCCTCTCCCCCCTTAGGAAGGGGAGAGAGGGGGCAGCTGGTAAGGGTTCAGCTATGAGGTACAAAAATGCGAGTTCACAGGGGCACTCTTTGCTGAGGTGCGGTATGGAATCCCCCCCCCCCCCCCCCCCCCCCCCCCCCCACGAGGGGGGGGGGGGGGGGGG
>Ga0197142_1004114_pt1 | contig 11908 bp, 8 predicted proteins | sample GBS60_MetaG_FD_148614 | JGI IMG/M metagenome (GOLD analysis project Ga0197142, IMG submission 148614) | Sediment microbial communities from Great Boiling Springs, Gerlach, Nevada, United States - GBS 60_MetaG | ecosystem: Environmental > Aquatic > Thermal springs > Hot (42-90C) > Sediment... | reverse complement strand
CGGGAATCAAGAACGTCAAAAGAAGGGGGCCAGGTTGTCTGGATTCCTGCTTGCGCAGGAATGACACATAGCTCTCTGCATTCGGCTAAAGAGTTACCCAAAACGTAGGGCAGGTTTTCTCTCCTAGGACACCCCCCTCCTAAGAGGTATATGAGAGTGCTACAAAAGCGGAGATTTGAGGGGGAGTTCGGTTGGTGGAAAAACGGAGAAAGTCCAAAGCCCATCTGATAAATAAAATCCCTTTAACCGGAAAAGTTTCCTAAACCGCCAAATTCCTTTCTGTCGATACGACTGGAGGAAAGGTAGGTTTTGGGGGCCAGTAACATTTTAGCCGAATGGTGGGCCCCGCCTGTCACCCGATATAAATTCCCTCTCCCCTGGCCGTCCAGAGGGTTAGGGTGAGGGGAAATAATAAGGTGGCCGGCCACATCTTTTTTCTCCCCCTCAACCCGGCCTGGCCGAAGGCCAAGCCGGCCTCACCCGCCGGGGGAGAGGCCGTGTGCGTCATTCGGCTCAAGTGTTACCGGAGTTTTTGGGGCTTTTCAGGGGTGGAGACCTCGTTTTTTGGCCACCTCTTCTCAGGATGGGACACAAAAACCATGGACCGCAAATGGGCGATCTACCGGAAATGGGCCATCTTGGCGGTAAGCTGGATGGGGATGGTTGGCATCGGATGGGGTTTTGCCCAAGAGCAAGCGGAGGAATCCGTTCCTGGGCAGACCGTCCGGTCCTCGTCGGGACGGAGCCCGACCCCGATTTTGGACCGAATTGAATCGGCCGGCAAGAATCTATTTGGGTTACTGCCGTTGCCCGGTCTGTCCGGTCCTCGGCGGCCTCCTGCTAGTCCGCCAAGAAGTTCCCCATGGGCCGAAGCACCCCCCCCACCTGTAGAGGCCCCGGAAACCGGTTTACGGAATCCGGCGGTGAATATTTACCGAACCTCTCCTTCTGGCCGAACTGCTTCGGGCAGTCCTTCTGGAGAAATCCCTCTAGAAGAGGGGGCACATAGTAATCAAATGGGGGGAATGCGTTCAGACTCGGGGGCCTCCCGACCGGAGGTTCGACCCGCCGCACCTGGATCGGCCTCAGAAGCTCCATCCTCGGACCAGGGAATTGCCACGGAGGGAGCCTCCGGCGCCGTCAGGGGATCGCCCTGGGGGTTGCCCCTCCATGAACGGTTACGAGTATTTCGGGAATCCGGCTTTGCCGGGGCTGGGGTAGGCCGTTCGGAGCCAACTCTGCCCACGCCAAGCCCCCAGACGACAGAGGACCAAACCGAGCGGAATCCCAGCCTTCCCTCGGCTGCCAGAAGCACGCTTGGTTCAGGGGTACCGTTCAGGAGGAGTCCGGAACCTGGGCGTGGGGTTGGGGGCGGAGCGTCAGCCAAGCAGGAACCTACCTTAGCGCCGCCTCGAAGTTCTCTTTCTTCCAGTGGGCCATCTTCTTCCGTGGGCACCCCCTCCGGTACCGGCCAAGCCGGCAGTGGTATCTCGGGGAGTTCTTCTGGGACTTTTGCCACGGCGGGCAGCGGGAGCAGTAGCTTAGGGAGCGGTGCGGACCTTCCCGGCCGATCTACTGGCCTGGGGGCCAAGCCCGCAGAGCCTGCTGCCACGGGTTCCGAATCGTTGCCCCGGGTAAACCGACCTTCGGCCACCCAGCAAAATCCGGCCCGACAAGGGACGGAATCCGACAGTCTCCTGATGACGCCGCAGAGTCCGATACTGAGCATTCAGACCCATGGGCCTCGCCGAATTACCGTTGGGAAAGAAGCTCCCTATGAGGTAGTCATCCAGAACTCCGGGAGTGTGGCTGCCAATGATTTGGTGGTTACGGTAGATTTGCCTCCATGGGCCGAGGTACTTTCGGCCGAGGCTAGTGTGGGCTCCACGCAGGCGCCCGGTCCGACGGACAAAGCAGGCCAGTTTCTCTGGCGGATCGGACGGCTGGATCCCAGGGGGCAGGAGAAGCTGATTTTGCGGATTGTGCCTCGGGAAAGCCGACCGTTTGAACTGGGCGTTCGCTGGAGTTTTACGCCGCAGCGTTTGCAGACAGCTATCGAGGTTCAAGAGCCTAAACTGGGGCTTCAGTTGGAAGGACCTCGAGAGGTCGTGCATGGTCAGCGGCAGATTTACAAACTGATCATGACCAATACAGGCAACGGGCCTGCAGAAAATGTCACGATCTTTTTGGCTTCCAAAGGGGCCGGCGAACAGGTCTCCGCCAGCCATAAATTGGGCACCCTTTCTCCAGGAGAAAAGAAGGTTTTGGAAGTGGAATTGATTCCCCGAAGCCCCGGGCCATTGACCTTAGAAGTGCAACTGCAAGGGGATGGCAACGCCCAGGCGTCTTTAACGGAGACGATTACCGTTCGGAAGCCGGAATTGCGGTTGACCCTGACCGGGCCGACCGAGCATTTTGTCGGTGCGGCGGCGGTTTACCGTTTGCAGGTGGCCAATCCGGGCAATGCCCCGGCCAAAAATGTCCAGGTCACCTTGCAACTGCCCGAAGGGTTGGATCAGATCGTCGCAAGCCCCGAAGGTCGGTTGAGCTTTGACCGTCGGAAGGTGGAGTGGACCTTCCCTGAAATTGCTGCCGGAGCGGCACAGGAACTGAGTCTGCGGTGTCAATATCGGGTTGCCGGCTTGGCCCGGATCTCGGCCAAGGCCGCCGCCGATGCGGACCTCTCGGCTACCGATTCCATCAATACCCAGGTGGAGGCCGTAGCCGATCTGACACTCTCGGTGGCCGATCCGCCCGGACCGGTGCCGGTCGGAGAAGAGGCCGTCTATGAAATCCGGATTCACAATCGGGGAACCAAGGCGGCTACGCAGGTGGAAGTGGTGGTCTATTTCTCCCATGGCATTGAACCGGTAGCGGCCGAAGGCGCCTCGAACCGAATCGGTCCCGGTCAGGTGGTCTTTAGTCCGATTGCTGCCATCGGTCCGGGGCAAACCCAGGTCTTGAAGGTCAAAGCCAAGGCGGAACGGGCCGGCAATCATATCTTCCGGGCGGAGGTGCACTGTCGGTCGGCCAGTGTGCGATTGGTCAGCGAAGGCACCACCCGGTATTTCGGCAATGCGGTGGACCGGCGGGTCCAACTGGCCCAGCCCGCGCCGCCAGACCGCTCCAGCAACTCCCCCGAGCAGGCCCCTGTTCGGACCGCCGAACGGGGTGGCTCTTTTCGAGATCCCTCCTCCAACGCCCCTCGAAAAAACTAAGTGCCTATTTTGACTGTATCCACCCGGCCACACTACCAGCAGATCAAGGGGCTAAAACCGGGTGGAACACCACTGATTGTGGCAATCGCTCCCGGTGATACAGTCAAGCTAAAATGTTACCTGAATGCTTGTTTTGCCCCTGGGCCCTCACTCCCTTATGGGCCGCATGTCTCACTCGGCCTCGGCTTCACCACGGACGGCAATCTCCCGCAAAAGAGACAGACGGGGCGCTCCATTCGCTAAAATGATACGTAACTCAAACTGTAAACGGAAACGTTGGTTTTTGGCTATAACTTATTGCAAAATAAGGAGTTCATTGGGTGCTACCGGCGGATCGATTCCTTCGGTTCCAGAGGGGCGAATTGGTTGTTTTTCTCCTGGTTTTGCCGGGGTTAGGCGGTTTCATTTACAGTTTGAGGAGTTTTACTTTCTGGGTAACATTTTAGCGGAATGGAGAGGGCTGCTGGGTCATTCCTGCGGAAGCAGGAATCCAGCCTGCTTTATGCCTGCTACGGTGTTCCTGCTGGGCAAGCGGAAACTGTAGGATACTTTTCTGGATTCCCGTTTGTGCGGGAAGGAGACCCCTCAGCCGGCCTCTCCCGCCAGGGCAGCGGCAAGTTGCTTCATTCGGCTCAAGTGTTACCTTTCTGGATTCCCACTTTCGTGGGAATGACACGCTGGGTGTACCCCCCCAGGGGAGAGGCGGGTTGCACCATTCGGCTAAAATGTTACCATTCGGCTAACGTGTTAGCATTTCGGAGGAACCGCCCATTTTCCCACCCTGCTTAAAAGGCGAGGATCATTCGGCCGGCAAGTCGGCTTCCGGAGGCGCATCCGGGGCCTGGAGCTTGGCCGCAGGGAACCCATCCTTGTCCTGGCCGGAATGCCCCTGTAGAATCAACCGCGCTAAGGCCTTGCAGAATGGTCTTGGTATGGAGACCTAGGGCAGTACGGTGGCAAGGCCGTTACCGCTGACAGCAGGGCATTTTGCTTTATTTTCATCCTTGATCGGAAAATCCAGGTATGTCCCGGCGGTATGTGAACCAACTGGCCCCGCAAGAAAAGGTGAACGAAGTTTTCCTGGTGGTCAGTAAGCAACTTCGGACCAATCGCAGCGGCATCCTTTATCTGCAAGTGGATCTAGCGGATCGGACCGGCGTGATCACCGCCCTGCGCTGGAACGCCACCCCGGAGGATGCCCAGGCCTTTGAGCCGGGCGATTACGTCCGGGTGGAAGGAACCACCCAGGTCTATCATGGCGGATTGCAGATGATCGCCAAACGTTTCAGCCGGGTCCCAGCAGACCAAATAGAGGAACGAGAGTTTGTGCGGCTCCCGGCCTCGGAGCTTCATCGCCTGCAAAACCGGTTGACCGAACTGGTCCGCTCCTGGACCGATGCGTATCTGCGCACCCTGGCTGAGTGTTTCCTGGCCGATCAATCCTTTATGGAGCAGTTCCGTCAGGCGCCGGCCGGGGTGAAATATCATCATGCATATCCGGGCGGCCTGCTGGAACATACGGTCCAGGTGATGGAGTCGGCCGCGGCGGTGGCCAATTGTTACCCCCAAATCGACCGAAATCTCCTAATGGCCGGCGCCTTTTTCCACGACCTGGGCAAACTGGAAGAATTGGCCTACCAGGGCCGACTGGCCTACACCGACGAAGGCCAACTGGTCGGCCATGTCATCCTAGGCATCCGCATGGTGGAGGAAAAAGTCCCCCAGGCGGAGCAACTGCTGGGCGAACCCTTCCCGCAGGAGACGCTTCTGCGTCTGAAACACATGATCGTCAGCCATCACGGCCATTACGAGTTCGGCAGCCCGAAACTGCCGATGACTCTGGAAGCGTTGGCCCTGTATTGCCTGGATTATCTGGACGCCCAAGTGTTCTTCTTTCAACAGCATCTGGCCGAGGACCGAACCCCCGATTCGAGCTGGACCGGTTATTTTACCCAGATCGGTAGAAAATTGTTCAAGGGTTTGACTGCCCCCGTTCCAGACGACCTTCCACCCTCCCCGGAGTTATAACCGCTCGGCGACCACTTGCTGCGGGAGCGATTTGATATCGCCTCCCCCGGGCGGGAGAGGCCGATCAACCGAGAGGTTGGCCGGGGGAGAGGGGGCTGTGTATTGCGATTCACACAAAAGTGGGAGTCCAGAAAGTACAACTGGATTCCTGCTTACGCAGGCATGACACAGGGAGGTACCGGAATAAGACGAAGCCTATCCCCCTAACCTTCTCCCGGCGGGCAACAGGGGAAGCCCCCTCAGCCAGTCCAGCATTCGGCGCTCCGTCTGCCCCCCCACGGAAAGCTGCCCACTCCGTTTGGCCAGAAGCTGCCCGGTATCCATTACTCGGTGTTTTTGGCCGAGGAGGTTGGCTCTTGGCTAGAGCGGGGGACTTCCTGAGGGGTCTGCGCAGGAGGTTCTTCTTCCCGAAGCCCTTTCTTAAACTCGGTAATCCCCTGGCCTAACGAACGCATGACCGAGGGAAGCCGATTGCCGAATAAAATCAGCCCCAAAATGCATAGGATGATTAACTCGGTGGTGCCAATGCCAAACATAGTCCGGACCCTTTGAACACAAAGCAATCTGGAGAACCCTTCCTGGGAGGCAACATTTCCGTCCAACCGTAGATTCCTTTCGTCTCTTCCCTCATGGGAGAGGCCGGCTAAGCGTCAGACTAGCCGGGTGAGGGGGCCTGCTTGAACCGCAGACTTCCCGTCTGCATTCCTTTTACGTCTCGCCTTTGGTGGAGAGACGGCATAGCAGACCGGGTCAGTGGGAACCCAATGCCTCCGCCCCGGTGGGGAAGGCGAAGCTGCATTATGTGTCATTCCCGTGTCAGCGGGAATTCAACATTTTCGTTTCTTCCCTGAGGGGAGAGCCGGCTAAGCGTCAGGCGAGCCGGGTAAGGAGGCTTGCTTGTACCGCAGACGTCCCGTCTGCATCTCCCCGTAGCGCAAACGCTTCATCTGCATCCCCCGCCTCTCCCCTGGTGGGAGAGGCCCCCTGAGGCGAAGGCCAAGCCGGGTGAAGGGGGGCTTGCTTGTACCGCAGACGTCCCGTCTGCCACACCATAAGGAGGCCCTATGGTACCACCTTCTGCGGACCAAAGCTTGGGCTTCGAGGGCCTTCCCTTTTATTTTACCCCCATCGGACCGGAAAGAGAGAACGTGGGCTCAGAACTTTGGTGGATTTTTGCCAAAAAATGGGGGCCGCCGAGAAAGCTCTCCTGCTTTTGGGGGGCAGTGGGCTCCCCGACAGGTTGCATTTCGGGCGTTGGGGCGGCAAAATGGGGCTTCGGCGGTTCAGGCGGGTGTCCGCCCGGTTGTTGCTTCCGGAGGGTTTTTTCGCCGCCTTTCCAGAAGAAATGGGACAGCGGACTGGCCAATAGTGCCGGCAACAGCACCAAGTTGCTGAACGACGAGGCGGTTAACATCGCCAGCATCAAAATGCCGAATCGCTTCGTCGGGGTAAACGAACTGAAGGCAAAGGCCGACAGACCCAGTCCGATCACCCCCCAACTCTGATAAATCGCCCGGGCGCAGTCTTCGTAGGCAAACATGATGGCTTCCCGGCGATTCATCCCCCGCTGCTGCCCCCGCCGACACCACAACATAAAATGAATCGCATCATCCACCGTTACCCCAAAGGCCACCGCCGGCGTCATCACCGTGCCGGCATCCACCACGATGCCGGCCAAGCCCATCGTGCCGAAAACCACCGCCAACGGAAACAGACACGGAATCGCCAACAGCAGCCCGGAGGTAAAGCTCCGCATCAAAAAGACCATGCCCACACAGATCAAGATCAAATCGCCCACAAAACCCAAAATCAGGTTATCTAGAAGCGAATGCTGGGCTTTATAGATCAACGGCACCAGCCCGGTATAAACCGCTTCGACGCCTTCGATGCCCTGGGAGCGATAGGTGTCCAGGACCTGTTCGACTTCCCGCTGGATATCTTGGATAAAGACGGCGTAGTCTAGGTCGGTCAGGGCTTCGACGCGAGCGCTGATGCGCCAGAGGTTGTTTTGGTCTTCGGCCTGAAGGAAATCGGCCAGTGCTTTTCGGCTTCGCTCCAGGCGGACGTTCCAGGTGCGGCGTTCGATCAGTCCGGGCCGTTCGGGCAGCGGACGGGTGAAGGTGGTGGTAGCCAGTACACTACCCACTTGCGGCAATTGCCCTACCTGACGGCGAACCGCTTCCACCAGGTGCAACTGGTCCAGCGTGTCCAGGCCGCTTTTGGCCGGATCGACCCGGAGCACCACTTCCATCGGCACCAGCGGCCCCAGATGTTTTTCCAGCCAGGCGTAGTCTTGAATGATTCTGGCTTTCGGGGAGAACAGCCGCATCAATTTCACCGACGTTTCCACTTGGCTGACGCCGTAGGCGCCGACGGCCATCAGGACCAGACAGCCGGTCACGACCAGCCCCCATCGCCGCAGAATCCACTGGCCGACCCACCGCCACCGTTCGGAAAGCACCGGATCGCTGGGACCGGCCGCTTTCGGCTCGGCAAAACTCCGGATGGGAATCCATTGGAGCATGGCCGGCATATAGGTACAGACGATCACGAATCCGATGCCCACCCCAACGGCCGAGTAAAGCCCAAAAAGCTGAATCGGCACCAATTCACTAATGTACATGGATGCCAGGCCGATGCCTGTCGTGGCGGTTGCTAAAAACAGCGGTAACCAGGCCGCCTTGACCGCCCGAGTGGCCGCCCCCTCCAACCCCTCTTGCCGAACTGTATCCCGATAGTAATTGGCCAGGTGGATCGCCCCCGACACGGCCGCTACATACACCAACGACGGCATCGTCAGCAAAATGGCGTTCATCCGGCCACCGGTCAGATACACCGCCACCAGACTGCAACCGGCCGTAAATAGCCCCGTGGTAAACACCATAAAGGTCAGGCCCCAATGCCGCAAACACCACCAGGCCATCAGAATGCCCACCACGGCCGAAATCCCGGCCAACCGGTATAGCGACCGTTGACCCTCTACGTCGATGGCCACATTATCGACCGGCGGCCCGCCCATATGCAGGTCGGCTTCCGGAATGGCGCAGTCCTGGGTGGCCACCTGCCGGATGTGATCCAGAGCGGCATGAAGGAACTTTTGTTTCCGTTTGCCGGCCGCCCATTCCGCCTCCCATCGTGCCTGCCCACGCTGTGAAATGGTCAAAATCAGGCAGGTCTGTTTGCCGTCCGGCCCGATCAAAAAACCGCGCAATCGGTTCACCGCCTCTTCCGGTTCCAGGCCCTGCTCGTCGATGAGCATTTGCAAGATGTCTTTCCCGGTCCGAACTGAGGAGAAAAACTCCGGTTCGGTAGGCCAGGGGCGATTTTCCGGCACGGGTGGGGGCTGCAATTTTCTGGCCATCAGGCTTAACGCCGGGCTGTCCAGCGTGCAGCCCTCCCAACTGACCATCACAAACGCATCCCCTCCAAAGTACTTTTGATACCATTGGAAAAGGGCGGTTTCTTCATAGGCCTCCGGCATCCAGGACTTCACGTCATTACAGGTGCTTTGCAGGGAGCGTCGTGTCCCGGCCAGCATCAGCGGGGCCAAAAAGGCGATGACCAAAAGCACTTTGAAGCCGTGTCGGCTGAAAAAGTCGTTGTTCATCGGTTATCCAAAAAGAAAACCTGAAATCCTTTAGCCGAAATAACCATCCCGCCTTTTCCCTGGCCGAAGAGGCGGACCCGCCGTTCAGGCTGGCCGAAGGAGGGCAAATTCGGGTGACAAAAAGCGCCTGGATTCCTGCTCGCGCAGGCATGACACAGCCTGCCCCTCCATTCGGCTAAAATGTTACGAAAACCTGTTCGCTGCGCAGTCCTGCAGGGCAGAAGCGGGCAGAAAAAGAGGCTTCTCCGCTCAATCTGCTCAATCTGCAGGCAGAGGACGGAGAAGGCCTGCAGAACACCCACTCCATGGAGGGGCATGAAAAGCCGGTTCTTTCCTGAAAAACCATCCATTTTGTCTATATTTGTTAACTTGTACGTTCTCTCTATTTTTCCCGCCCCGCCTTCCATGCGCCTTAGAAACTTTTCGGATAAAAATTGCATCTAAATTCAAGAGGAGTTGCCGGTTCCTCCAGCACCTGGGAACCGGACAACCGTGGGCAGAAGGTGCAAACGTTCTAACCGATAAGGAGCACGTCCATGGGAGGCGGAACCGAACTTCCAAGGGAAGAAAACCGAACCATCCCCCATCCCCCTAACCGAACACTCCTTTTGCTATGTTTTTTCGGGGGGCTAGCTACCGTCTGGTTCGGGGGGCTTCTTTTACCTTCCCAAAATGGCCCTCTAGACCCTCCAAAAGGTGGCACTCCAATTAGTACTGAAGAGGGGAATCATGAACCGATCATCCCCTATTCCGGGGAATCCGAAGAACTCCAGCCGGTCTCCTTCCAGGAAGGCGTTCGCCCTTCCAGCGTAGGCCATGTCCCGGAATTGGCCCGCTATCTGGATCAGGTCCAGATCGGTGAGCCGGTTTGGTACCGAAATCTGGCCATCTATCCGTTGTTCCTGGAACGAGGCGTGCGCCTGGAAGGCCGATGGCTTACCATGGATGAGGCTATGCGAAGGGGGGTTTTAGTCGTTACCGAAAAGGACGGCGGCAGTGTGCCGGTCGTGTTCGTCGAAAACCGAAGTCGGGACGAATATGTCTTTATCATGCGGGGCGAGATCCTTTCCGGCGGTAAACAGACCCGCACCGTCCGGCAAGACGTGATCCTTGCCCCCGGCCAGCGGGTGGATCTGGATGTCTTCTGTGTCGAGCGAGGCCGTTGGCATGGCGAGGAAAAGTTCCGACCTAGCTCTCAGTTGGCCCCCCTGATCGTCCAAAAACGGATTGCCGAAGGCCAAGGGCAAAGCAGCGTCTGGGACGCTGTCCGAGGGTTGGCATTCCGCCTTCGGGCACCAAGCCCTTCGGAAAGCTTAGAAATGGCTTTGGATGCCCCGCATGTGCGGCAAGATTTGGAGAAGGTCCGCAAAGAGCTTCTACCTCGGATCCCGGACCGGGCGATGGGATTCCTGTTTTTGCACGCTCGTCGGCCGGTGGGAGCGGATATGTTCGGCGATGCCCAGATCGCCCGCCAACTGCTGCCAAAACTTCTGGATGCCTATGCGGTCGATTGCCTCCTTCTGGAAAAGGAGGGGCCGGCAGCGGAACGGGCCGGTGCAGACCGGGAAGCCATCGAATTCTTCAAACGGATCGTCCGGGCCGGTAGCCAGCGCAGCAGCACCCCCGGTTCCGGCGCCGGGATCCGCACCGATGCTCTGGGGCTGGTGGGCGGCGGCGTCAGCTTCGGCGATACCATCGTCCATTATGGCGTCTATGCCCGGCATGAACCGATCCTCCCTATGCCAATACCCCATCCCAAACCCATGGAAGGCTTCCGCGAATAAGCACCACGCCGGAAAGAAAAAACTTCCTTCTGCTAAGAGAGGCCCTATGTCTCATGCCTGCGTAAGCAAGCATCCTCGCCTCTCCTTTGCGGGAGAGGTGGGGGGAAGAGAAGCCGAAGCCGGCTGAGGGGAGGTCCCTGGGAATGTAGGCCTCCGGCACGTAAATGTCTGAACCTGACTCTCCCTCTACCACGGTTAGCAGACGACACAGCCGCACTCCCGGCCCCGTCAGTGTGTGCGTCAGCCCGCAGACAATAGCCCGAGCAAGCCTGTGCTCCGCAGGTTACTGGCCAGACCGAGTGGCACATTACCCGCTTTCTTTATAAAATAGGGGCCAGAGCTACGACAAAATCCCGGGCCACTCCAGAAGGCAGATACCCTACGGAATCTTCCGGAATCCGCTTCAACAGGCGAGCAGCAAAAACGTAGGGAGTTTAGGTTCCGATAGCCCGAAGGGCTTCCGCTGGGAGGGTGTTCGTTCGCAAAGTTTTTATCGCATGGTATGTGACCTTTTAGTGGTTTCCCAGGTCTTTAGAAGGAGACGGTCGATGCGCAGACGAGTTGGCTGGGCGATGGTGGTGGGGATGATCGTGGTGGGGGCCGGCGCCGGGCAGGCGGAGGCGGCCAAGGTGGTGGTCGATCTGGGCAAGGCCGAAGTCCGGGCCGTCGGTGCGATTGCCCGGTGGGATCAGGACGGCAACTTCCGCCGGCCTGTGGATCCGAAGGCCAAGATCGACGCCCCCCAGGCCGACTATTGGGCCGAGCAAACCAGCCCCGGCCGATGGGAATTCAAAGACTTGCCCAAAGGCCGATACGATCTGGTCATCCTGGGCAAGGAGCGGGTGCGGATCGAAGGGTTTGAGTTTGCGCCGGTCTTGGAGTTCGATCCGTTCATCCCCGGCACCGCTACCTTTCCGGAAGAAGATGCCGAGGACAGAGACTGGATTTTAGATCACATCCGCAAATCCAAGCATTATGAAAACAAGGTGGTGCCGTTGTATATTGCTCGCTCGCCGCAGGATAAGAAGGTGGCCCGAGTGCTGGTGATGCTCATCCGGGATTTGCCGACCAGCTACGAAGCCGACTTCCCCGGAGCGGCCACCATGCGGTTTGAAATCTGGCAGTACGATTGGCTGTACGGCGGGTGGGCCAAAAACAAACGCACCAAAGTCATGCATCGGGTCATCCTCCACCGGGATGAACTGCGCCAATGGACCTGGCTGTGGGACGGGCGACTGGGCGGCATCCAGGTCGATAAAGATCCTATCACC
>Ga0197142_1004113_pt1 | contig 11909 bp, 5 predicted proteins | sample GBS60_MetaG_FD_148614 | JGI IMG/M metagenome (GOLD analysis project Ga0197142, IMG submission 148614) | Sediment microbial communities from Great Boiling Springs, Gerlach, Nevada, United States - GBS 60_MetaG | ecosystem: Environmental > Aquatic > Thermal springs > Hot (42-90C) > Sediment... | reverse complement strand
CAGGAATGACACCAAGGGGGCCCGCCAAGGGGAGAGGTGTGGGATGCAGACGGGACGTCTGCGGTACGAGGGCCCCCCTCACCCGGCTTCGGCTTCGCCTTGGCCGGCCTCTCCCGTTCGTTGGCTGTCATTCCCACGAAAGTGGGAATCCAGTTCTTTTTTCTTTTTTCTTTTTTTCCTGGATTCCTGCTTGCGCAGGAATGACACCAAGGGGCCTCTCCCGCCAGGGGAGAGGCGTACTGGATTCCTGCTTGCGCAGGAATGACACCAAGGGGCCTCTCCCGCCAGGGGAGAGGCGGGTTGTATCATTCGGCTAAAATGTCCCAGGTTCCTGTTTTGCTGCTATGTCGGCTACGGAGGGAAACAAGCTTTGATCGGTATGGGGCAAAAACAGAGCCGCATTGAATTCCTCAAAAAAACTATTGTCGGCCGAGAGTTCCCAATAGGTGATCTTTTGGGCAATTTCGGTCAGGCGGCGTCGCATCTGCCGGGATAACAACCCGTAGTAGGCGCCCCGGACCGCAGTGTTGCCGAGGAATTGGAACCGCTCCCAGGGCAAATCCGGCAGCAGGCCGATTTGGATGGCCTTTTCCACATCCATAGATTGGCCGAAGCCGCCGCCGATGAGCACCTGGCCGACCTCTTCTAATCGGACTCCCACCTGCCGGGCCAGGACGGTAAAGCCCGCATAAATCGCCGCCTTGGCACGTAACAGGTTTTCAATATCCACCTGGGTTATGACAATATCTTCCCCATGAGCGGTTTCCGTGGCCCAGGCCACCACATATTCTCCGCTATGTCGGCCCCGGCGCAGTCGGTCGGTGGGCGTCTGAAAGTTGAAATTTCCCGCCTTGTCGATCAGTCCGGTCCGAAACATCTCCGCCAATAAACAGATCAGTCCGGAGCCGCAAATCCCCCGGGGCCGCTGCTGACCGATCACCTGCCAAGACGGCTCAAACGTCTGGCTGGAAATCCACACTTCTTCGATGGCGCCGTCGGCAGCCCGCATGCCGGATTGCACGCCCGCTCCCTCAAAGGCCGGTCCTGCCGAAGCCGCACACGAAATCATCCATTCCCGATTGCCCAAGACCATCTCCCCGTTGGTGCCGATGTCCAAAAACAGGGTGAGTTGCTCCGTATCGGCCAGTCCGGAGCTAAGCACGCCGGCGGTAATATCGGCGCCCATGTAGCTGGCCACCCCAGGCAGGCAATCCACCGTAGCTTCCGGATGGATGGCCAAGCCTAACTGGCGGGCCGGCACGGAGGGCCAATGGTTGACCGTCGGGATGTACGGCGTCAGCCGGATCGCCTCCGGCGGCACCCCCAAAAACAGATGCATCATGGTGGTATTGCCGACAACGGTCATTTTATACACCTGGCCGGGGTTGGCCCTGGCTGCCTGGCATGCCTGGGCCAAAAGCCGATGGATCGTCTCCCGCACCAAGGCTTGCAGTTCCTCCAGTCCGCCGGGTTTACCGGCATAGATAATCCGGGAGATGATGTCTTCGCCTCGGGCGATTTGGGCGTTGTAGTCGGCCGCCTGGGCCGCCACCTGGCCGGTCTGCAGATCGACCAGGTAAACGGTTACCGTGGTAGTGCCGATGTCCACGGCAGCCCCCCACAAGCGGCCCGGCTCGTCGGCAGGCAGCAGGTCCAGCAATCGGGCCGGTCCCTCCGGCCGATCCCAGGCGTGCCATTCGATGACCGCCCGCACGTGCCAATTGGCCTCCCGAAGCCGCTGGCTGAATTGGCGCAAAACCGGCACGCTGGCCGTCAATGCGCCCAGGCCGTACTGGCGGCGGAGTTCCCGTTGCAGTCGGCTCCAATCGTCCGTCTGATCCTCCAGCGAGGGCGGCGGAAGCCTGAGCAGATATTGCCGGATCGGCTGGTCGGTCTGGGGATCATAGGGGAAAGGCAGTGCCGTCGTGGCAGCTTGGCGTTGAGCGCCCGTAGCAGGCCGGCCGATCCGCTCCTGCGGCGGAATGGCAATGAGGGTGTCCTGTTCGATCAGGGTTTGGCAGGCCAAGGCCCAACCGGCCTGAATTTCTTCCGCCAAAAGCCGTTGCGTGGATCGGCGGTGCACCTGCCCCTGCTGGACGATGACCCGGCAACGGCCGCATCGGCCCTGACCGCCGCACGGCAAAGCCAATGCGACACCGGCTTGCCGAGCCGCCTCCGCTATCAACGTCCCCGAAGGCACTTCCACCACCGTTTCCCCAGGTTCAAACCGCACCTTGGGCATGATCGCTTCTGGGAGTGGGAAATCCAATGGGAAGCGGCTGCACTCCACGTTGGAGGAACAGCCTTTTCGTAACACTTTAGCCGAATGAAGCAACTGGCCTCTCCCCAAGCGGGAGAGGCCGGCCTGGCCTGAGGCAACGCCGAAGGCCAGGCCGGGTGAGGGGGAGAAAAGAAGGCGGCTTTCCAGAGTTATTATTCCCCTTCACCCTATACTGTCCTGCTGGGCGAGAGGGGCTTTATCGGACCCAATAGGCGTGTTCTTCCATTCGGCTAACGTTTTTCCTGCCTTCCATTTCGGCTGTTTCGTGTCTCCTCTTGCTTGCAGGTAACCCCTGCCGACTACGCCCAGGCGCCGGCCTTGAGATAGGCGGGCAGATCCACGGCTTCCCGGGGGCCGACTCGCACATGCCAATCGGGGAGTTGTTCCTCCAGTTCGCCTGAAAGGACCGCCACATGGCCTGGGATGACGACTTTCCGATGTTTGACCTTTTGGGCGATGCCGGTGGAGCGAACCGTGTTGGCGATCTTTTCGGCGTCGAACTTTCCGGCGGCCCAGGCCGTCAGCACACTCATGCCTTCGGCATCGGCCACCAAAAGCCAGCCCGGCAGCCCGCTACTGCTCAGTTCGTTGGCCACCGAGAAATAGGTGATCGAAAAGTTCGTCGTCACCATCACCGGCGCATCTTCATTGGGGGCGTTGAATTCATAAATGCCCGGCTGTACCTGGATCGGCTTTTGCGGATCGGTATAGAGATTGGTTCGCAGGACCAGCAGGGGATACACCATGGCCGGATCGAACCGATCCAGCACAACAAATCCAGCGTATTTGGCAATCGCCTGGGCCGCTGCGATCAGTTCCATCCCCTCGTCGGCTGCGAAGGGGCCGGGGAAACTGAGAATCGGATAGCCCAAGGGCCGGAAGTTCTTTTTGATCGCCATCCGGCGGATCAGCGTATGCATCAGGAGCATGGAGCGGAGATCGCCCACGGCTGGTTCCAAGACGATGTCGGCCAGGCCGGCCGATTGGAGTTTTTGCACCAGATCGGCCAGCCCACTTAGTGAATCGGCCCGAACAGCCAACGGGGCATTATGCTCTTTGGCAATCTGGGCAAACGGCTCCCAGCGCTCCGCCGTGGCCCGGCACACCAATGGCCGAACCCCTTGGCAGACCTTCAGGCCCTGGACCAACACATCCGGATCGTCGGCAATTAGGATAAGCGGACGTTTGGCGGCCTGGAGGATTTCGGCCACTGCGGCGGCAAATCGGCTTCCATCGCCGGTGGCCTGCACGGCAAAACCGTCCACACTCAGACGCATGCCCACATATTCCACCTGGTAGGCGGCGATCTGGCCGGCTTGTGCCCGCAGATGGTCTAAGGGTTGGTTATCCCAAAGGCGGATAAATAGCCCCGGCGGATTGTAGAAGGTTTTTTCATGGCGGAAAAGCACTAGTTCGTTGCCGGCCTTTACTTCTCGGCCATTGGCCGAGAGGGTGATCAGTCGGACGGGCGGCCCGGCGGATTCGGCCAGTTTGGATCGGACTTCTTCCGAAAGATAAGGACATTTGTCCAGTTCCACCTGCTTGGCCGCCAACTTCATCGCAAACGCCAAACACGTCGGAAACCCGCACTCTTTGCAATTGGTCTGCGGCAACAGCTTGTGAATCTGAATCCCCGATAGCGCCATGGTCTGCCTCCTGGTATTTAGGCTCTTTCCGCCGACTGATAACAGCTATCTGCTTTTGGCCGAAGAAGGCCGTACCGTATCATTCCCCGTTCATTCCTGCACAAGCGGTATATCCAGAGGATGGAAGATTTCAGCCGAATAAAGCGACGCCCCTCTCCCTAGGCGGATTAAACCCCTTGTGTCATTCCCGCACAAGCGGGAATCCAGAAAGTAGGAGGCCATGTTGCCTAGCTTCCCGTTTGCAGGGGAAATAAGGTTGGATTCCCGCTTACGTGGCAACAAGCCTGGATTCCTGCTTGCGCAGGAATGACACGACGCCCCCTCCCCGGCTTGGCCGAAGGCCAAGCCGGCCTCTCCACGGCCAGGGGAGAGGCCAGTTGCTTCATTCGGCAAGGTCTTACTAACCCTCATTATTTGCCTCGCCTGATCCATTTCCTTTGCCGCCATAGGGCCGGTTACTGTTCTTCTGCCAACTGGGCGATCATGGAGCGGATGCGGCGCAGGGTTTCCAGATGTCGGAGGACCACGATGTCTGCTCCGGCCTGGATCAGACTGGCTGCGGTGGCCGTTTCCCAGTGGATGGCCCGTTGGGTCCAATCGCCCCAGGCTTCCGGCACGCCTTGGCCAACCCGACACTCCTTCTGCCGCCAGACCTCGTAGCCTACCGTTACGATCATGGGCAACTGGGTCATGCTGTCGCCCTGCAGGGCGGCCAGGCGCAATCGCTCCATGACCGAATAGCCGTATTCCATCCCATAACCCACCGCCGCACAGGTTGGATCCATTAGGATGCGGTCTGGAGGCAGGCCCATGTCGCTGATGAGGATGTTGAGTTGTTTGGCCAGGTTGACGTCCATGGCGGTGCGGGCGGTAACCAAATGTCCATGTGCCAGGGCCGCCGCCACGATCGTCCGATAGTTCTTTTCTTCACAGATGCCCAGGGCGATCCGTTCGCCGGCCGCTTCCTCCGCAACGGCTATCAGAAGTTCATTATCCAGTTCTGCCTGTCCCGGACCCAGGACAATCAACGGCAGCCCCGTAGCTTCCAACACCCGGCGAACCACCCGGCGGGCATTGGCGGCGGTGTTCGGCTGGCCCTTGGCGTCGGTGGGCGTCAACTGCAGGAGCACGAGATCGGCGCCGGCTTGTTCGGCCGCTTTGGCCCACTGGGCCGGTTCCTCCACTGCCGGCCCCCAGGCTTCCAAAAGCACCGGCGACCATTCCTTGGGCGGGCGATCCAGAATTTCAAGGGCAATGGCGGGCCGATGCGGAATCTGACCATCCAACCGGAGGAATGGCATGGCCGCCTGCCCGCCTATGGTAACTTTGCGTCGGCGGGTGCCGCCCTCGGACGGCGTGGCGCCCAGGGTAACCTGGCGAACTCGGCCCGGCCAAGTCTCTTTCAGAATTTCCAACGTTTCTTTCTCTTCGGTCCAGGGCGGGATGGGGGGTGGACGGCGTTCGACTGCCGGCGCCGCTACCGGCGGAGATTCCGCGGGCGGTATAGTTACCGGCGAAGGTTGGGCCGGCGGGGCCAGTTCCACGGCCCCAGCCCCACCTGGAGCACCGGCCGGCCCAGTGGGAACCAACCGCGCTAGCTCCCGAAGGGCCGCCTCCAAGGCATCCCGAACCCGAACCAGCACCGTTTCCAAATGGGCGGGAATCTGGCGACCGTCGCCGCCTGCCGGGGCAAGCGCTGCTGCCGCCGCACTGACAGCCCCAGCAACGGCCGCGATTTTTTCCGTTTCGGCCAATCGGAGCGGTTCGGCTGCCGGGACGGGTTCGGACGGGCAGACCGGTTCGGCTGCTGGAACCGCTTCTGGGGCAGGAAGGCTTTCGGCTGGGCGGCCCGGTTCGGACGCTGGTAGGGGCGGCGCCGCCGGTACGGGACCGGACGCCGGTACGGGTTCGGCCGGGCGGGTCGGCCGAGGCGGCGCCGGAGGCCTGGCCGATGCCGGCGCCTTGGCAGGGGCCACTTTGTCCTCTTTGGGTTTGGCCGGTGGGGCGGCCACCGCGGCGCCAACCGGGACGGGCTCTTGCATAGCCGTCGGCTGCATCGGTCCCAGTTGCAGCACCGGATGCTGATGCTCCTTGACCCATTGGACCAGCTCTTCGAGGGTGGTAACGCTGCGCTCATCGGCAATCCGATCCAGTAGATCGGGCACTCCTTCCCGCTGGCAGACTGCCTGGAACTGCTCGGCCATGGTTTCTTTTAGGAAGGAGGACATCCAGACGACGCGTCTAAAGCCGCCGTCGGCGGAGATGAACTTAGGGCTAGTCAGATAGTATTTCCCCACGCCCATCACACCGGGCGTCTGCAGGCCGCCGCCTACCATACCGGCTAATGTGGAAAAGGTCATGCCTACCGGGGTGACGCTGGGGTCTTCGCGGCTTACGACCATGACGCCTTCAACTTCCGGGATGTACATAACAATACATTCAAAGCAGCCGCAGGCGGTCATCGGGGAGTCCATGATGGAGTACATGGCCACTTGCTGGACAGCCCCGCGGGAGTTTTTCACGGCCGTGGCATTCACGCCGGTCCAGATTCCCCGGATCGGGTCCAGGCATTCTCCTTTGGGCACCGGTTGGTTGGGGCCGGTGGGGTTAATTTCATGTGAGGCCTTGCAATCCAGCCAGTTATAGGCGCCGCAAAGTCCAAGCCGCTGCGGACTGACAATGCACACATGCGTCGGAGCAAACGACTGGCACAAGGTGCAATCGTAAAAGGAATCGACCGCTTCGTCCGTCAGATCGGCCAGGCGGCGGTTTCGGCGATCGTAGGCGGCTCGTGCTCGCTGGAGCCAGTAGGCGTGCTGCTCCGGATCGGTAATAATTTTTACCTGGACTTTGTCCACAATCGCCCCGAACTGGCCGTGCATCCGGGCATAGAGGATGTCGCCGAAATGGCGCAAGCGGAATCCCTTTTCGGCGGCCGATTTGCTAATGCGAATCCAGGCAATATCTCGCTGGCCGATGTGCTGCACGCCGTTGGCGCCGTTAATGAAGTAGTGGATTTGGCGTTCCAGAACCGGCTCGAAATCTTCTTGCATTTTTCGGCCGGCGACTTCGACCAGGATTCCCAGGTCCATGGCCCCGCCCACCGGGACCTCGTCAAACTCGGGGCCGATCAGTTCGATCTTGCCGTCCTCCACCTCCTCCATCGGGAGCATCCGGAGGTATTCGAAGGCCCGGCTATGGCGACCGCCAAACTCGACCCGCATATCCGCTTTGCGAACCACTTCGCCCTCGAAGGCCGACCCGTAGGGCACCGGAATGGGCACTTCAGCAATTTTCACCTTGACGCCTCGGACTTCGATACAGCGCTGGACGAGCCGGGCCGCCTTCTCCTCCTCGCTCTGGCCTTCGATCTGGTCCCAGGGCATGGAAATGACGTGCTCGTATCGGGTAACGCCGGTGGGCAGAATCTGGGGGATGCGGCTGTCGGCAATCACCGGGAACCCGTAGGAAATGGCCCCGGCAGCCGCCGCATATTTCAGATCATCCACCTCCCCCAAGGCCAACACAAAAGCGAACACCCGGAACTTATTGTACAGCAGGATTTCCCGCCACTGGCCCGGTTTCAGACCCCCAAACGTCAGCGCAGAGCGTGTGGCAAAGCCCAGCGCATAAATGGCCGAGATGGTATCCCGGCCAAACGGCACGATATAGGTGTCGTAGCCCATCTCGATGCCTTCTTCGTACAACTGGTCGATGATCGACCGGCCGTTGACGTTGCCCGACAGAAAGATCAGGATATTCCGCTTTTGCAGTTCCCGGACGATATGGACGGCGGCTTTGTTGGTCCGGGCTGCACCGACAATGGCCGCAAAACCCGGCATCCGGCCATCGACCAACTGAATGCCCCAGGAGCGGAGCCGAATGTCGTCGATCGGTCCGTTCAAATGCCCACTATGAGAAAGCCCCGGGTACTCCGTGCCGCCAGCCAATTCGATGCCGGGATAGGGTTCCGGCTGTTGGCCATAAACAAAACGGATCGCTTCGATGGCTTCGGCGGCCAGCAGAGTGGCCATGCCGCTATCCAACGCCTCGCCCAAATAAGGCACCCAAACCTTCTCCTCCGGCGCCGGATGCAGCAGCTTCCGGGCATGATCCAACGAGACCCGCAGATCGGCCAGCTTGGTGACTTTCAGGTTCAGCATTCCATAAGTCACCGGCAGATAATAAGCCGTGTTGGGGAATGCCACCGCACTGTCCGGCCCTTTTTCTGCGATGGCTTTTTCCAGCAGTGCTTCCGCTTCCGCCACCAAGGCGTTGGCCCCACGAATGGCTCGGGTGGCAATATAGCGAGACATGGCCGGTCTTCCTCCTCCGAGATGCGTTCAATCGCAAACTGCCAATGGAAATGTTTTGCCGTAACTTATAGCAAAATAAGGAGGTCAGTAAGTTGATTGACTCCACTAGGATTAACAGCACCTATCTGTTAGGAACACCCCATTTTCAACCCCTACCAGTCGTGGGGGGCAGCCCCGTGAATACATCAACGTAATACTTTCGCCGAGGGAAGCAACTTGCCTTCTCCTGGCAGCGGCGACACTTTGGCTGTCATTCCCCCGAAAGCGGGCATCCAGAATTTCCACCTCTCCCCTGGCTCTCCAGAGGCCGCTCCAGCGAAGCCGGATGAGGTAGGTTTCGGCGGCACAAGGAACCTGGATTCCTGCTTACGCAGGAATGACACGGCGGCTTTCTTCATTCGGCGTACATTTTAGCCAAATGGAGCAACCTGCCATTCCCCAGGCGGGTTAAACCCAAGGAGTCATTCCCGCGCAAGCGGGAATCCAGAAAGTAAAACTCTATATTACCTGGGTTCCCGCTTGCGCGGGAATAAACCTGGATTCCTGCTTACGCAGGAATGACACATCGGCCCCTTCATTCGGCTAAAATGTTACCATTCGGCTAAAGTGTTCCCGATATACTATATACTATTTTCCATAGATCGCTTCTAAGCGTTCTTCCAACGGTAGGGACAGGAGGTCTTCCATAACCCAATCGCCGGATTTTCCCCACCGGGCCGGGTTATATTCTTCCAGGCCGAGGGCGGCCCGTTTCTGGTCGATATGCGCCAAAGCCCGGCGCACAATCTCCTGCGGGTCTTCCAGAAACTCCAGACGTCCGCCCACTTTCTTCTGCCAGCCGTCGGCAATCAGTTCGGTAACCCGCTGGCTGCCGGCCAACGGATTGCGCACTCCGCCCATGATCACATAGGCGCCGGAAGCCACGCAGTAGGTGGCAATGGCCAGGGCCTTTTCGCTCATCCATTCCGAGGCCATGCCCACGGCGGGGATGTCAGCAATATCGTCGCCCAGGCCGGTTTCGGTGGCCATCTGCGAAAGCACGGTCAAAATCCGGGAGTTGTCCACGCAGGAACCCATGTGCAGGACCGGCGGGATGCCGACCGCCTCGCAGACTTCGCGCAATCCGGGCCCGGCCAACTCCAAGGCCGCCTCCGGCGTCATGTAGCCTCGTTTGGCGCTGGCAATCGCTCCGCAGCCAGTCTGCACCACCAGCACATCATTTTTCAGGAACTCGGCCACGAGGTAATAATGGTTTTCATCGTGGCAAAGCCGGGCGTTGTTGCAGCCGATGTCGGCCACTACGCCCCGGATGCGGCCTGCGATGATGGCGTCATTCAGCGGCCGGAACGATCCCCGATACAGGCCGCCCAGGGCGTAGTCGATGTATTCGTGCGAAAAACCCGGCACCAGAGGGGTTCGGATATCCGGGATGAACACTTCGCCCCGTTGGGGGAACCGGTCGATGGCCGTTCGAAGAATCTGTTTGGCCACTTCCAGCGCCCGGTGTTCGTCAAACTCCAGATGCAAAGCTCCAGGTACACGAACTTTCGGGGAGGTGGTGATCAGGGCGGTATGGAACTGCTGGGCCAACGGCGCCAGCCCCTCCATGATGCATTGGACATCCACCACCATAGCTTCGACCGCTCCGGTCAGGATGGCCAGTTCCTGCTGGAGGAAGTTACCGGCCAGCGGGATGCCCTCCCGGATAAGCACTTCGTTGGCCGTACAGCAGATACCGGCCAGGTTAATCCCCTTGGCCCCTTTCGTCTGGGCATAGGCCAGAAGTTCCGGATCCTGGGCGGCTGCCACGATCATTTCCGAAAGCGTCGGTTCATGGCCGTGGATGATCACGTTGACCATATCCGGTTGCAGGACGCCCAGGTTGGCTTCGGAGCGGACCGGGGCCGGGGTGCCGAACAGAATATCCGTCAGGTCGGTGGCCAGCATAGAGCCGCCCCACCCGTCGGCCAACGCACACCGCATCGCTTGATCCAGCAGATGTTCGGCATCCTGGTCGTTGCCGGCATGGGTGCGATGGAGCAGCTCGACGACTTCCCGGTCGATGGCCCGTGGCGCAATGCCCAGCTCCTGCCAGATTTTTTGCCGTTTCGCAGGAGCTCGTTTCAGGTAGGCCAAATGGCCGTGCAGTCGGCCAAACTCGCCCAGAGCTGCCAGGGCAACGTCCCGGGCGATTTCTTCGATGGGCCGATCTGCCGTCCGGACGCCCAACCACCGGGCCATCTCAAACAGTTTCTGTTGGTCCCGCACTTGGTAATCGGGGGCATGCCCTTCGGCGGCTGCCAACAAGGTATAAGCCAGGTCTCGGCCATGGTCCGAATGCGAAGCCGCCCCAGCCGCCACCGCACGGGCAAAGTTCCGGGCCACCACCGTATCGATCCCGGCTCCGCACACACCCCGGTCCACCTCACCGACCAATCGGCACGGCCCCATCGCACAATACCGACAGCAAAGCCCCTGTGCACCGATGGGGCAGGGGGCGATTTGGTCGGCCCGGCTAAAACAGGTTTCCGCTCCCAGGGCCTCGGCCCGTTGCAATAGCGCCACTGCCGCCGGATCCCGGCTCGCTTCCTGGGGAGTACGTTTCTTTTTGGCCATGGTTTGTCCTCTCCGCTGATCAGGGCCCCGAAGTTTCCTAAACGTTCTCACTTCGCCAGTAACCAGTTATGAAAAGCTGTTGTTTCCCCCTTCTTAAACGTATCCCTTTGGCAATCCAGGAGGTTCGAGCCATACCGGTTGATTTTTGGCACCAGGTCTCCGGTGGATTAATACCGTCGGAATTCGCCGGACATTTCGATGTCGGCCTGGTTGGTTTGGGTTGTTCGGATACCGGAGGTTGCCCATTGGGGGTCTCGTCGCTTGGGCGTGGGCTGGACCAGCACCGGTGTCTGGCCTACTCCGACCGGATAGCCTGCCTCGGCCAACCGCTTTTCTATGGCCGACCGGTCCACCTTCGCCCCATCATAGTGCACCAAGACCTGTTTCCAGGCGGAGCTGGCATAAACCGATTGAACCCCCGGAAGGCTGAGCAGAGCCTCTCGCACTTTGAGCACATGATGATCCGCCCACAGAGTAGGCACATCCAAGACCACCTTTTCCAAGCTGGGATGGATCTCCTGGGTCGATGAACGAGGCTGCTGCATTGTCTAGTCCTCCTCGGTTGCTTTTTTTGCGAGAGGGCGCCGGTGTCATTCCTGCGCAAGCAGGAATCCAGGCTGCATTGCCTAGTCCTCCTCGTTTGCTTTTTTGCTGTAACACTTCAGCCGAATTCGGAGGGACCTGCTTGTCAGGTCCGACAGTTGCCTCTCCCCCCAGGCCCCCCGTGTCATTCCTGCGCAAGCAGGAATCCAGTACGCCTCTCCCCTCGTGGGAGAGGCCGGCCAACCGAGAGGTTGGCCGGGTGAGAGGGCCACTCTGTACCGCAGACGTCCCGTCTGCACCCTGGACCGCGGACGTCCCGTCTGCACCCTCCGCCTCTCCCCTTGGCGGGAGAGGCCGGCGGAGGCGGAGCCGAAGCCGGGTGAGGGGGCCCCTCCGCCTCTCCCCCCAGACCCCCCGTGTCATTCCTGTGCAAGCAGGAATCCAGCCTCCACGCTTCTCCCCGCCACGGGAGAGAGGACGTGGGGGTACGGCAGGTACGCCTCTCCA
>Ga0197142_1004110_pt1 | contig 11912 bp, 9 predicted proteins | sample GBS60_MetaG_FD_148614 | JGI IMG/M metagenome (GOLD analysis project Ga0197142, IMG submission 148614) | Sediment microbial communities from Great Boiling Springs, Gerlach, Nevada, United States - GBS 60_MetaG | ecosystem: Environmental > Aquatic > Thermal springs > Hot (42-90C) > Sediment... | reverse complement strand
TTACGACCCGGAGAGCGAACTGCGCCGCTTGTGCGACCGAGCTGGCACGGGAGAACCGGTCCGTGTAAGTGAAGATTTGTTTCGAGTGTTGGCCGCCGCCCAACGCTGGGCAGAAAAAACCGACGGAGCCTTCGATATGACCGTCGGCCCCGTGGTGCGTCTTTGGCGTCGGGCACGCCGAAGCCGCCAAATGCCCGCTGCTTCGGCCATCGAACAGGCCCGGCAATTGGTCGGCTATCAAAACGTCCTGTTAGACCCGGATCGGCAAACGGTCCTGTTGAAAAAGGCCGGGATGCGACTGGATCCGGGCGGTATCGGCGCCGGCTATGCCATCGACGAGGCCCTTCGGGTGCTCCACAAACATGGTCTCAGCCGGGTGCTCATCGACCTAGGCGGCGACATTCGGCTTGGCGATCCGCCGCCGGATGGGCCCGGATGGCGGATCGGCGTGCCGGGTCTGGACCCAAAAGCCCCGCCCCAAGAATTCCTGCTGCTCTCCCGATGCGCCATTGCTACCTCGGGCGACGCCTGGCAATTTGTCGATCTGGGCGGCCAGCGCTACTCCCACATCATCGACCCGAAAACCGGCATGCCGCTGACACAGCGGTGCAGTGTAACCGTCGTCGCGCCGGATGGGCTAACGGCCGATGTCCTGGGCACCGCGGCAAGCGTCCTGGGACCGGAAAAAGGGATGAAACTCGTAGATCAGACGCCCGGAGCAGCCGCCTGGATGATCCGTGTGGTGGACGATCGCCTGCTCACCTTCGCTTCTGGCCGATGGAAGGAGCTGGTTCGGTACCAGCCACCTACCGCCGATGCCGCTTCAGCCGAGGCTGGGCCGAAGCGATCGGGAGCCAAATCGGGAACGCAGCCATGACGCCAAGCGGCGCTTCGTCGGTGCGGATGGGCCGATTGGCCGTGATCGGGGCAGCCCTGCTCTGGAGTTCCAGCGGACTGTTTGCCAAGTCGGCTTTTTTCGCCGATTGGCCGGAAAGCTACCGAGGCGTTCTTTTGGCCGCCTGGCGGGCCCTGTTTGCCGGGCTGGTGCTTTTGCCCTGGGTGCGTCGGCCTCGCTGGCATCCGCTGCTAGCGCCCCTGGCGGCGGTCTTTGCCCTGATGAGCGGAAGTTATCTGTCAGCCGTCGTGCTGACGACGGCGGCCAACGCCATCTGGCTGCAATTTACCTCGCCTTGGTGGGTGATGATTTTTACCCTATTGCTTTTCCGCACCTGGCCCCATCGCCGAGAGTGGGTTCCGCTTGCGTGCGCCGGGGTGGGCGTGGGACTCATCTTAATTTGCGAATTGGGCCCATGGACGGCCGGTTGGAGCACTCTGGTGCGTCCCTACGGTCGGGTGGGTGTCCTGTTGGGCCTGGGGTCCGGAGCCTTTTTCGCCGCCGTGGCCATGTTGATGCGCGGTCTGCGTGCCGAAGACGGGGCCTGGTTGGTTGTGGTGCCGCATCTGGCTACAGCCGCCCTGTTGTCGCCCTGGGTGGTGCTGGCAGGCGTCTGGCCCAGCGGTCAGCAATGGCTGGTACTGGCCGCTTTCGGCGCCTTCCAAATGGCCATCCCATATCGCCTGTTCGCCTGGGGACTGCGCAGCGTCAACGCCCAGGAAGCCCTTCTGCTGGGACTGCTCGAACCGGTGTTCATGCCGCTTTGGGTGTATCTGGCAGGCCAGGAGACACCCCAATGGTGGACTGTCGTAGGCGCCGGATTTATTCTGGCCGGTCTGCTCTGGCGGTATGGTCTGATGGAGTTGTGGCAGAAAAACGACGAGCCTCCCCCACCCTAAGGCTTTTTCCGCTCGGAATCGCTATAATCATATCCAAAGGATAACATTTTAGCCGAATGCAGCTCCCTTGGAGGGACCTGCTTGTCAGGTCCGCCTACTCGCCTCTCCCCTGGCCGTCGAGAGGCCGGCCTGTCCAAGGCCAGGCCGGGTGAGAGGCCGCCTTATTGGCATTCCCGCGAAAGCGGGAATCTAGAAGCAGTAGAACTCCATGTTCCCTGGGTTCCCGCTTGCGCCGGCAAGAAGGCTGGATTCCCGCTTGCGCGGGAACAAGCCTGGATTCCTGCTTACGCAGGAATGACACAAGACCCGTTTATTCGGCTAAAATGTTGCGCAAAGGATAGTTCTCCTGATTGCCCACGGAATCGCCGGGCTGGGCCAACAGGTTCCGCCTTTTCAAGGAGGGCGGCTCATGGGGAAGTGGATCATGGGCAAACGGTTTGATTGGTCGGTTAAGCAGGCCGTCCGCTATGGATTCTGTCTGCTGGGGATGCTTGGTTTGGTGGGCCTGGTAGGAGGTTGGGTGGGGGATTTTTCTGGGAATTGGGCGGGGCTGGCGTCGGGTGAAGTCGTTGGGTTCGCCCACCAGGCCTCTGGCCAGAGACCGCTGCTGGCCGCTACGGAAAAGGCCGCCTCGTCGGAAAAAGCGTCGGCTGCTCCTGCCATAAAAGAGGCAGAACAAATTCCTGTTACTCAAGAACTGCTGAACGTTGCCGCCGCCAAAGAGGCCCACCATGCTCCTGCCGCCCAACAAGCCCAAAATGCTTCCGCCACCCAAGAACCTCAAAATGCCACTTCCGCCCAAGAAACCCAGAAACCTCCTTCGGCCAAACCCGTAGAGAAGCCTTCTGACGCCCAGGAAAAGGGGCCAACATCTGCCAAAAAGGTTTTCCGGGCCGGGGCCGCCGCCAGTAATATCACCCCCTGGCTCGACGAGGGGATTGTGGGCGGATGGACCTCGCCGAAGGCAACATATATCCATGATGAACTTTTCGCTCGTTGCCTGGTCCTTGACGATGGCCAGAAGCGGATCGTGCTAGTCATTGTGGATAACTTGGGTTTAGCCCGTGAGGTGTGCGATGCGGCTAAGAAACTCATCCGCCAGCATACCGACATTCCCGAAGACCATGTGCTCATCGCCGCCACGCATACCCATTCGTCCATTAGCGCCCGACCGGCCAACGTGCTCAAACCCGACGAAGACCTGAGCCAGTATTCACGGTTTTTGGTCCGTCGGATTTCCGAGGGGGTACGGTGTGCTGTAGCGAACCTCCAGCCGGCCCGCATCGGCTGGGGCGTCGTGGAGGTGCCGGAACATCTGAATAACCGCCGCTGGTTTATGAAGCCGGAAGTGAAACTCATTAATCCCTTTGGCGGCCTGGACAAGGTGCGGATGAACCCACCGGCCGGTAGCCCGGGCTTGGTAAAACCGGCAGGCCCCGTCGATCCAGAACTGTGTTTCCTGGCGGTCCAATCGCCGGAAGGCAGGCCCATTGCCCTGCTGGCCAATTATTCACTCCACTATGTTGGCGGAGTCGGGCCGGGACACATCTCGGCCGACTATTTCGGCGTGTTTGCCGATCGCATCCAACAGTTGCTCGGCGCCGATCGGCTGGACCCGCCGTTTGTCGGTATGCTCTCCAACGGAGCCAGCGGCGATGTGAACAACATCCCGTTCCAGAAGCCCCGGCCCGCCAAAAAACCGTATGAGCAGATGCGCTATGTCGCCTACGACTTGGCCCAAAAAGTGTTCGACGCCTATCAAAAGATCACCTGGCACGATTGGGTTCCACTGGGAATGCAGCAGACGGAGCTTACCCTGAGGGTGCGAAAACCCACTCCGGAACAACTGGAACGGGCACGGGCCATCCTGGCCGGGGCGCCGCCCATGCCAGAACGCCCCCATGAAGAAACCTATGCCCGCCGGATCATCCAATTGCATGAGTCGCCCGATACGGTAAACGTACCTTTACAGGCCCTGCGGATTGGGCCGGTCGGCATTGCAGCGATCCCGTTTGAAGTCTTTGCCGAGATCGGACTGGAACTGAAGCAAAAAAGCCCCTTCCGGCCTACGTTTACCATTTCGCACGCCAACGGGTCGTATGGATATTTGCCCACCCCGGCGCAGCATGAGTTGGGCGGCTATGAAACTTGGCTGGGCACTTGCCGGGTCGAACTGCAAGCCTCCGATAAAATCATTCAGGCCCTCGTGGAAATGTTCGGCAGAATGAAAGAAGCCGACCCAGCCGAATAGGCTCCTCCGGGAGCGTGTTTCCGCAAGCAAAAGAGCATGTATTTTTGCCCAATCATTCCGGTTTTTAGAATTGTGGAGGATCGGCAATCAGCAGTATGACTCGTCGCCTGGATTCGGAAACCCGCCTGACGGTAGTTATTCCCTGCTACAACGAGGAGGCGGTGCTGGATGCGCTTGCGGAGCGGCTTGGAGCGGCGGCGGCCCGTTGGCCGTGCCAATGGGAGGTGCTCCTGGTGGATGACGGTTCCACGGACGGCACCTGGGCCAAAATGGAGCAACTGCATCGGCAAGCCCCCCGATGGCGAGCGGTTCGGCTTTCCAGGAACTTCGGCCATCAGTTGGCACTTTGGACAGGTCTTCAGTATGCCCAGGGGGATGTGGTGGCCGTCCTGGATGCCGATTTGCAGGACCCGCCGGAGCTTCTGGCCCAGTTCTTCCAGGAGTGGCAGGCCGGTTGGGATGTGGTCTATGCGGTGCGGGCCAAACGCCAAGAGAGTTTCTTCAAACGGTTAGCGTACAAATGTTTCTATCGCCTGTTGGCCTACCTGGCCGATATCCCTATTCCCCTGGATAGCGGTGATTTCTGCCTGATGGATCGGCGAGTCGTTCAGGCGATGCTCCAAACCCATGAACAGGAACCGTTTATCCGGGGCCTTCGGGCCTGGGTGGGGTTTCGGCAAAAAGGGGTTCCTTATGAGCGGCCGGTCCGGGCCGCAGGTAAGCCAAAATATACCCTTTCCAAACTAGTCCGCCTTGGATTGAGCGGCATTTTGAGTTTCTCTATTCGGCCGCTGCGGGTGGCTACCTGGTTCGGGCTGATGGTGTCGATATTCTCCTTTCTGGTGGGCATTTTTACTCTTGTACAGCGGATTTGGGCCGACCAGTTTGCCCGTATCGGTTTGGGGCCGGTTCCCGGTTTTGCCACCATTGTATGTGGTATTTTCTTTCTTGGCGGAGTACAACTGGTCTGCCTGGGTATCCTAGGGGAATACATCGGCCGGATTTATGAAAACGTCAAAGGCCGACCGCACACCATTGTGGCCCAGACGTTAGGAGTGGACGAAAGATCACCACCTGGCAGACCGCCCGGCCCATCGTAGCACTTCCCCCCGCTGTGCCAACCCGCAAAAGGCCACCAAAACAAAAGGTAACACTTTAGCCGAATGAAGCAACTCCCTCTCCCCTGGCGGGAGAGGGCGGCCTGGCGTTCAATCTGGCCGGGGGGAGGGGTGTCATTCCCGCGAAAGCGGCAGTCCAGAAAGCAGTAAAAGTCCGTGTTTCCTGGGTTCCCGCTTTCGCGGGAATAAACCCGGATTCCCGCTTACGCGGGAACAGGCCTGGATTCCTGCTTACGCAGGAATGACACATAGCCCCCTCCATTCGGCTAAAGTGTTACAACAAAAGATGTTTCTGAGGACGAGACGGAAGTGATGCACGTGTTGATTCTGGGGGCTGGGGCCACCGGCTTGACCGCAGCCTATCTGCTCCGACGGGCCGGCGCTGATGTTACTCTGCTGGAAGCGGCCCCGGAACCGGGCGGATTGCTTACGACCTTTTCGGTCGGCCAAGGCGATCCACTCGAACGTTATTATCACCATTGTTTTACCCATGATGTGGAGCTCCATTGGCTGCTGGGGGAACTGGGGCTTACTGATCGGCTTATGTATCGGCCTACCACCATGGCCGTTTATCGGGACGGGCGTCTGTGGCCTTTCAACCGGCCGCTGGATGTGCTGCGGTTTGGGCCGATCGGTTGGGTGGACCGAGTGCGTTTCGGACTGAGCGGTTGGCTGCTTGCCCAATGGACCTGTTATACCCGGAAAGAGGATCAGGCCGCTTTGGTGTGGTTTCGGCGATGGGCGGGCCCGAAGGCCACCGAAGCCATCTGGACGCCGCTTCTACGAGGCAAATTCGGCGATTGGGCGGATCGGGTCTCGTTGGCCTGGTTGGCAGGTCGATTGCGCCAGCGGGCGCAGTCCCGCCGCAGTGGGCAGGAACAGCTCGGCTATTTGCGCGGCAGCTTCCGGGTCTTGGTGGATCGATTGGTGGAATGGTTGACAGATAACCAGGTATCCATGTATTTCTCCTGCCCGGTGGAAGCCCTGGTGGTGGAAAACGGTCGGCTGGTCGGCGTCCGGGCAGGCGGGCAAGAGTTTCGAGCCGATGCCACCGTAGCTACCCTGGCACCGCCGATTTTGGCCGGCTTTGTCCGACCCATGGCCCCCGAATACGCCCAACAGTTGGAGCAGATAAAATATCTTGCGGCCATCTGCATGGTCTTGGCAATGCCGAAACCGCTGCTGGGGGTGTATTGGACCAATGTGGCCGAGGAGGCCTACGAGTTTGTGGGCGTGGTGGAACAGACCCAGTTGGCGCCGGCCGATTGGTACGGCGGCCGACATCTGGTGTATCTTACCCGATACCTTCGGCCGGAAGACCCGCTTTGGCAACTCTCGGACCAGGTAGTTCAGCAGCGGTGGTTAGATCAACTGAGCCAGATGACCGGCCGGCCGATACGTCAGGAGATGGAGCAGGTCTGGCTTTTCCGGGCGCGGTATGCGGCGCCGCTGCCGGAGGTAGGTTTTTCCCGGCGGATACCGGCCATGCGAAGTCCGCTGCCGGGCCTGTTTGTGGCTGGCATGGTACATATTTACCCGGATGAACGTAGCATAAATAACTGTATCCGTGTGGCGGCGGAATTGGTTCGCACCGTCGGCTTTGCCGAAACCGCCAACCTGGTTCCCCGTGGACCTGGCCTTGCCGGCCGATATGGCTGAGCGAACAATAAAATGCAGGCATATGACATGGGCAGAGATGCCTCCAAGGGAGTTTTCTGATTGGTGAAGAGTATCTATCTGGATCATAATGCGACCACGCCGATTCTGCCGGAGGTGGTGGAGGCGATGCGGCGGGTGTGGCTGGAGGTGGGCGGCAACCCGGCCAGCCAGCATCAGTTCGGTCGGCAGGCACACCGTGTTCTGGAAGACGCCCGGGAGAAGATTGCCGCTCTTCTGGGCGCCGAGATCACCGGCCCGGAACCCGATCGACTAATTTTTACCTCTGGGGCCACCGAAGCCAACAATTTGGCCATCTGCGGCATGGCGCTGGCCCGGACCGGCGGCCGGCCCGGCGCGCTGATCACCTCCAGCCTGGAACATCCCAGCGTGCTGGGACCGGCAGAACATTTGTTGGATTTAGGTTGGCGATGGGATACCTTAGGCGCACGACGGGATGGGATTGTGCGGCTGGATCAGCTTCAGGACTGGATTTCGCCGGAGACGGCGCTGGTAAGCATGACGGCGGCCAACCACGAGATCGGCACGGTACAGCCGATCGCCGAAGCCGCCCGTATTTGCCAGGCCCATGGCGTGCCCCTGCATACCGATGCGGTCCAAATGGTGGGCAAACTCCCGGTGTGTTTTCGGGAGCTGGGGGTGTCGGCCATGACCATAGCGGCGCATAAGTTTCACGGACCGGTCGGTATCGGAGCGTTGTTGGTTCGGCATGGTACGCCGATTCAGCCGGTGCTTTTCGGCGGCCATCAGCAAGACGGTTTGCGCCCGGGTACGGAAGCGGTGGCGCTGGCGGTGGGCATGGCGACGGCGCTGGAAATTTCCGTCCAAAACCAGCAAGAGCATATCCGCCGGATGACCGCTTTGAGAGACCGATTGGAACGCAGTTTGCAAGCCGGTTGGCCGGAGATCGTCATTCACGGCCGCTGCGCCCCTCGCCTGCCAAACACCTCCTGCATCGCCTTTCCGGGTTTGGACGGGCAGGTGCTTTTTACGGCGCTGGATTTGGCTGGGGTGGCCTGTTCGATTGGATCGGCGTGCATGAGTGGTTCGACCGAACCGTCGCCAACTCTGATGGCCATGGGACTGTCCAAAGAATTGGTTTTAAGTTCGCTACGATTTAGTCTGGGCGCCACCACCACCCAGGAGGAAATCGACGAGGCGGTCCGCCGCATCCTGGAGGTCTGCCGACAATTGCGAGGGTAACCACCCGGGGCCGCTCCCACCTGGAAAGGCGACTACCTGCCGGTCTGCCGATAACTCTGGGAGTAACCATCGTATGGTGATACCAGTGGAGGAGCCGATGTTTGCCTGTAGCTCATGGCGTTGATCGCGTCCTGAAGTCTGCCGACAATTGCGAGGGTAACCGAAGTCTTTCCTCCGTCAACCAGGGCGATCGTTCTCCGAGGTTTCCCGACCATTGCAAGGTGAAACGATGTTTCGGAATCTGCTGCGATATTGGATTCGGCAAAGCCTGGAAGAAGCCCTTCGGCAGAAGGCGGCCGAGTTGGCCGCTTCGGCGGCCCGAACGGAAGCGTCGGCGGACCACATGGCCGCTTCGGCGCTGCAGGCGGAAACTCCGGTAGATCAGTCGGGAACTTCAGCGGACCGGCCGGCAGCTTCGGAAGCCCCGCCGTCTCCCCCAGCCAGTCCCAGCGGATGCGGAGCCCAGGCCGAGGCGCAAAAGCATGTCTCATCAGGGGATCGGCCCGGCAAGCCGTCTGCTTCGACCGACCTTCAGCAACCGCCGGAAGCACCGTCCCGGAAAACGGTTCCCTCCTGCGATGTCGGGGTGGTGTTTGCCTTGGAGAGCGAATCGGGCGGCCTGGAGGACCTAGTGGCGGAAACGGGCCGATGGCACGGGGATGGGTTTTTAGTCATCGGGGGCCGATTGCCGGAGCGGCAGGTGGTCATTGTGCGGAGTGGGGCCGGCCCGAAAGCCGCCGCCCACGCTACAGAGGCCCTTCTGGATGGGCATCGGCCCCGATGGGTGATTTCCGCAGGGTTTGCCGGCGCACTCCGGCCGGAACTCCAGCGGTATGATCTGGTGCTGCCGGAGGCGGTTCTCCGGCCGGAGGGCCGACGGCTGGAGCTTTCCCCACGGGAAGATTGGTTGGCCCAAAGCCGCTTTGGACGGGTGCATGGGGGACTGCTCCTAAGTGTGGACCATCTGGTCAGTTCGCCGAAAGAAAAACGCATCCTGGGCGACAAGTACGGCGCTTTGGCCGTCGATATGGAGACGTTTGCCGTGGTGGAAGTCTGTCGGCGGCGAGGTGTGCCGGTGCTGGCCGTTCGGATTGTCATCGACACGGCCGATGAGCAACTGCCGCCGGAAGTCCGCGGCCTGTTGAAACAAAAGACCCTGGCCAGCCAGTTGGGGGCGGCGTTGGGCGCCCTGTGGCATCGGCCTTCCAGCTTCAAAGACCTCTACCGCTTGAAGGAAAACGCCCTGCTGGCGTCGGATCGACTAGCCCGGTTTTTAGCCTGGGCGATCCGGCAACTTCCGTAACATTTGCGCCGAATGAAGTGGAGCGATGTGTCTCTGCCTGCGCAAGCAGGAATCCAGGCTGCTTTGTGTCTGCTACGGTGTTCCTGCTGGGCAAGCGGGAACTCGGAGATACTTTCTGGATTCCCGCTTTCGCGGGAATGACACCCTGGATTTGGCCCGGCAGGAGAATGGCAGGTTGCTTCATTCGGCTAAAATGTTACCAAAAATTCCTTAGCCCGAACGATCGGAAGGGCCGCTAAATAGGTCCACATAATTGTGAAAGTGTTCAAGGGTGCGAAATACCTTCGGGTTCTGTGGTGCCAGTAGTCCAACCACTTCCGGTTTTTTGTGGACTTATTTAGGGGCTTTGCTCAGCCGTTGCTCAATAGTTTCAGCAAATGCGGCACGAACACCAACAGGCCGATGATCACCGACCCGATCGAAGCGATCAGCACCGCCGCACTGCCGATATCCAGGGCAGAACCTAATTGCGGATGCCCCCCTTCCGGAAGACTCCGGGCTAACCATTCCAAGGCGCTATTGAACATCTCGGCCGTCAGCACCCCGGCAATACAGAGAATCAACAGGCACCATTCCGTCCGATCCACTTGAAACAGAACCCCCGCTAAGACTACGGCTATGGAGAAGAATAGGTGAACATAAAAACTCTTCTGTCCACGTACCCCTAGCCGGACCCCACGAAAGGCGTCCTGAAATTTGCCCGGCCACGAGCGGTCGGGAACTCGATTGGGATCGGCAATCATGCTTTTTGAGTCCTCAGCCCAGCAAGTGCTTGGGATAGAGTGGATTTTTCCTCACCGTGTCTTTCTCTTTTCTTGACGAAAGAGACTCCGCGGTCCCTTTCCTATTGTACCTTATGGGTGACTTTTCTGCTGAGGGGAAGGGGGTGGTTTTTACCGGCATAGAAGAAAAGCGCCTTATTTTGACTGTATCCACCCGGCCAGGACCCTACGACTTGTAGGGGCTACACATCGGCTCGAACACTACAGATTGTAGTAATTGGGCCGGTGGATACAGTCAAGTTACCCGGGAAACATAACGGGGCCACACAGAATGGTCCGGAGCGAATCCATAGCCGTGGCAAGGTCATGGCGGCGCAGTGCAAGGCGGGCGGTTCGGAGGTGTTGGATTTGTCGCTCGGTAAAGGGCACAGCACTTCCGGGCGGCGGCGGATCGGGCATCAGCCGCCGGGTAATGGCCCGGATCAATGTCGGCAGGCCTTGGCCGGTCAGAGCACTCAGCCAAAGGCCAGGCGGCCTGGTGCCATGGGGGACGTATATTTCCTCCCAGCCTCCATCCGCTGCCGCTTCCGATAGGGCCGCCAAACTCCCTGTAGGCTCGGAAGCAGTTTCTCCTTGGGATGCCCGGGGACCAGACGGCGATATGGGGCCAGACCTGTACAAAAGGTCGCATTTATTGTACACCACCAGGCCACCAGGAAATGCCCGACAAAAGGCGGCGTCTGTTTCAGTCCACGGCTGGCTCAGATCGGTAACCACCAGCACCAGATCGGCCTGTTGGGCTTGTTGGCAGGCCAGCCGGATGCCGGTCTGTTCCAGCGGATCGTCCGACTGACGCCAACCGGCCGTATCGACCAACTGGACCGGCCAACCGTCCAGGGCTGTAATGGCAGTAACTACATCTCGGGTGGTGCCGGGCTGGGGATGGACAATGGCCCGGCTGTAACCGAGCAGGGCGTTCAGCAGACTGCTTTTGCCCACATTAGGACGGCCCACCAAGACGACCTGCCAAGGTATGGTCAAATGTTTCCCTAAAGCGGCTCGGTCCAGCAAGGCGGCCAATTGTTCCCCGGCCAAGCCCGTATCTTCCAACTCCAGAGCATGGAGGATCTCTCGGACTGTCCCGGCCAAAGCCCCATCCAATTGGTCTAAAAGGATGGCGGCGGTCCGCTCGGTGAGGGCGGCGGCTAATGCCGAGACGGCTTCCTTGGCGATCGGTTCAGCCGGCTTTCCGGCAAGCCAAGTCTTCCAGTCCAGCACCTGGCAACCGGATTGGGCAAGCAGGCTCAGGATTCGTCCCACAGCGGCCTGCCCGCCATGGCAGTGGATTTCCACTGCCTGCGGGCTAAAACAGCGGAGCACTACTTCTTCCGCCGGCGCTGGACCAAACCGAACCAGCAGGGGCCGATCCGTCGGAAAATCTTCCACCGGCTGCCCCGAAGGCCGATAAACCCAGGGCCGAAGCCAGTCGATCGCCCCGGGACCTTCCACACGCACCGTAGCAATCGCCCCTCGGCCTGGCGGCGTCAGCAGAATCAGATAAACCGGCTCTTCGGAAAGCATCGAAGGATGGAGATTCCTCTACAAAACAGGTGGGCGCTCCCTAAGCTCGACTTTGGCCAATTTCCGTAACTCTTTGTGTTATCGAAAGTTACAAATCATACCGCATTTGTTCATGCATTTTCCTAAATCCAAGCTTCACAAACAGTTAGGCCATTGCCCCGATGCCGGGTACCCCAAAATGGCAAAAGTCGAACTAAGAGGCTGTCCCGAAATAGGCCAATTCGGGTGTTCCCCTGCAGCCAGGGCTATCCACTCAGTTGTTA
>Ga0197142_1004109_pt1 | contig 11912 bp, 15 predicted proteins | sample GBS60_MetaG_FD_148614 | JGI IMG/M metagenome (GOLD analysis project Ga0197142, IMG submission 148614) | Sediment microbial communities from Great Boiling Springs, Gerlach, Nevada, United States - GBS 60_MetaG | ecosystem: Environmental > Aquatic > Thermal springs > Hot (42-90C) > Sediment... | reverse complement strand
TGAATTAATTGGTTATCTCCAACGTTGTAAACTTTCACATTGAATGCTAAATCAGTAGAACTATCGAGGTACTGGGTGAAATTGGAAGGGAACTTTATATTGAGTGCTACTTTGTAGGAAAGGTCTCCACTATTAGCAAACGAGAAAATACTCTGAATTATAAGCACAATAATCATTAAATTAATGTTATTTTTTATGCTATTGTTTGTATTGATAGAGCTCATTAGATAATTTCCTCCCCATGAAGACTTAAAGCTTATTCATCAATAACCGCAAGATTGCTAAATAGTGTGCAATACTTCCAAATAAGACAAACAAATGCCAAATCATGTGATGATATTTGAAACTCCGCCATACATAAAAGACGGCACCGAAAGTGTACATCAAACCTCCAATAACAAGCATAAATATAATATCACGACTTGTATTTTGAGTCAAAGGTTTAAATACCAGTACCACTGACCATCCCATTAAAATGTATAACAAAGTGGAAAGAAAGACGAATTTTTTCACGAAAAACACCTTAAAGACTATTCCTGCAACTGCTAATGACCAAATAACTGCAAGGAAAATCAAACCAATTCTACCTCTTATTGATAAAAGCAAAAATGGAGTATAACTTCCAGCTATGAGTAAGTATATAGATGAATGATCGAGAATTTCAAGAACATACTTAGCTGTCTTGTGCTGAATTGCGTGATAGAGCGTTGAATTCATGTAAAGTATAAAAAGCGAAATTCCATATATGATAGCAGATAAGATTTTCAGTCCTCCACCATTCAAAGCCGAAAAAACTATCAATACTACAGTACCACCAAGGCTCAACAGAGCACCGATTCCGTGTGTAATAGAGTTTGCTATCTCTTCCCCAATAGTGTATTTTTCAACGTTGTCTTTATCGATCATGTAAGATTTTCACCTCGTTTTTTAAGATTTTTCAAAATGTTAATCTAAAACAAACCATTGGGCAGTTATTTACCCAATGGTTTGATATATTTCAACGTTTCCTCTTTTCCATTAAAATGAATATCAAAGATTCCCTTGTTCAACAATAACATCTAAAACCTTAATACTAACTGACTCCACTACCATTCCTGTCATATCCTCAACACTCTTTTTAACATGACATGCAACTGAATTAGAAAAATCAAGAAAATTACTCCCAAATTTGGCAGGTAACTGTATGATAAACTTTACAAATTCTTGTTCTTGGTCTGTTTCAGACTTCATTTTTTCAACCAACACATTTCCCTTTTTGAAATTTATAACATTATCACTATCATTCAATCCGAGAAATTCGCAAACACTTTTGTAAGCAATTTCCTGATAAACACTGGAATTAATCTCCAAATATCCCATAATTGCACCTCCTTGTGTAATATATAATATTCATTTTAATTCCGTGACATGCATATTTACATCAACATTTTCATAAGATATGTGTTTTTTAAATGTTTCAATAATCTTCTCTTTAACAGCCGCAAATGTTTCTGGTATGTTTATACCATAACCAACTGCAACATAAAGATCAATGGTTACACTGTCTCCATTTTCAGTTATTACGACGTTCGATTCTTCTGAAGAAAAGACACTTAACATCTTTTGCAACCAATTCTTTGCAGCTACATTCATTTTTTCAGAAAGCTCTGTAAGTGCATAATAAACTATCTTTTTTAAAGCTTTTTCGGTTACCTCGACTTCTCCGCACGTTCCTTGAAATTTCATAAAACTCACCTCCAATAAAATGGTTAAATATAACCAACATAAGTTACTAAAAAAGTTATGTGTGATACGCATATGTAAAAATATTTTACCACAAAATAAATAAACGTCAAGAAAAAGAAAGAACCTCCGCTCTCGTTGTTCATAGCAGAGGTTCTCTGCAACACTCTATCTTGTTTATTTTATAATCCAAGGAAAGTAGTAATGTAAGAAAAAGAGAGCAAGAATCACAAAACCGAAAGTTCTATGATAAACTATCCACTTCTTTCCAACTTTCTTTTTGAAAAGGAACCCGATAAACGCAAACAATATACCGAGCCACAAAATAAAGCCTGTATGGAGCTTTATAGTTCCAAGAGCCAGAAATCCGTGTATGAATCCTATTACAAGCAATGTTATTCCTGTATATATATGAGCATTCTTGAGAAATTTTAAGATTGGCGGAAACCAACTTGGTTTTATATGGAGATATTTATGGAGAAAGATATATACCCTTCTTAGGATAAATAGTGAAATCTGAAAAAATAAGATTATTGCACTTATGTTTCCCAAGATCTGATAAGCCATTTAGTTCACTCCTCAGTTGAGTCCTCAATTGAGTACAAAACCAACCACGAGCCATTCTTTGCGAGGCTCTCCATTGAAAACAGTGCCTGGCTTTACACCTTGAGAATTCTTTGATATTTCGTAGACGAGGTCTTTTACAATAACAAATGGTTTATCATTCTTACCATCAAATTTTGCAATACTCTTTTCGTTTAAGACATAAAGCCCTATTGCATATAGTTTGCTAAGTAGGTTAATATGGCCTTGTAAAGACAAAATCTCAGAAGTTACGTCTACACCCATGTCGTGTCCGTAATGTTCTCCACCGGAGAATTTCTTTGAGTAAGTTGCATCGTAAACTATACCACTAACAGAAGTGTAAATCTTCTTTTGTTGCTTTCCATCATATTTAATAAGTTCATCTGGTGTAAAAACAAGTACACCATAAGATGGAAAAGATTTGATCTTGGAAATTCCGTGTGGTGAGAGTTTAAGAATATCGTAAGTTAAATCTTGACCAGCCGTATGTTGATTTTTATGATTCCCTCCTCTCCAAGGCCGAGACGAAGACAGGTCGTAAACAATTCCATTTACTGCAACCATTGTAGATGTGTTCTTACCGTTGTATCTGTTGAGTTCAGAGATAGTCACACCGAGAAAACCAACTATTTTATCTTTCGTTAACAACTTTGAATCTACTTCTGCAAGCTTAAGATGTTTCTTAGTTGGTGCTGCACTACTTAGATCGTAAATAACACCTTCAACAGAAACCCAACCACGTGTCTTACTAAGGGTTTCAGATGAGATGATTCTGTACTCACCACCAAACTTAGCAATGTTAAAAATGCTATCAAGATGACCACCAAATAATATACCGATAAAAACTACCAATGTAAGAACTAAAAATACTCTCCTCATAAGTGCACCTCCTTAATTAGGATCGATTATATTATACCACACAATTCTTAGATTAGAAATGTTAAGAGCAAATTAATTTTATTAACTAACTCAGGTGAACCTAAGTACAAAAGCGTTGAATATGAAGTTCTCTATTCTCATATCAATCTGAAAAAAATCACACAGATTTTTTGCGAATTTAGACTAAGCCTTTTCATATAATGGCTTATTGGTTTGAACTATCAATTTGTAGAATCATAGAACAAAGAATCATTCTGAAAAAAGGAAAAAATTAGACTTTGTTAAAAACCCAAAGTGCATGGTATAATATCAATAGTTGTAATATTTCTTTAGATTTAGCTACTTTAATTTTTTTGTTGAAAGGGGGCGGTGTTTAAGTATGGATGGTATGATTAAGTTCCAGAAGCAACCTATGATGCGAAAGATGCTTTACGCACTAACTCCTATATTTATTTTTTCACTATTCGCATATGGTTTGCGCGTCTTGTGGCTTGGTGTTTGGGTCTTTGCAACAGCTGTAGGAGTAGAGTATCTATTTGAAAAGAGAAGGAACAAACCTGTCAGTGAAGCGGTATTAGTAACAGCAATGTTGTTCCTCCTATCATTACCTCCAAACGTACCATTTTGGGTAGCAATAATCGGTATAGCATTTGGAATTGCTTTTGGAAAGGAAGTATACGGTGGGTTTGGAAGAAATGTATTTAATCCAGCAATAGTTGGAAGACTTTTCATATTCATAACATTTCCAATGTATATGACAATAGGCTGGATCAGACCAACATTTTTTGGTTTGGATGGTACTACATCTGCAACACCTTTGCAAATACTTAGAGATGGAGAATCAGTAAACTTCTTAAATCTATTCTTAGGGTGGCGACCCGGTTCTCTTGGAGAGGCTCCATTGTTTTTAATAATACTCGCCGCAGTTTATCTTATTTGGACAAAGACAGCAAATTGGCGATTAATGGTTTCAACATATCTTTCCGCTACACTCCTTACATTTATTTTAGACCTTTCAAATGTACCGAACGCTCTTCCAACATTGTCTGCTATACTTTCTGGAAGTCTAATGTTCATTACTGTTTTTATGGCAACTGAACCAGTTTCTGCTCCTAAGAAATCAAAATCTATATGGGTTTATGGAACAATTATTGGTATCTCAGGAGTTATTATAAGAACATTCTCACTTTTTTCGGAAGGATGGAGCTTTGCTATCCTAATTGGAAACACTTTTGCGCCTCTTCTTGATGAGTTAATCAACGATAAGAAAGTGAAGAAAGCAAATATCCAAGCTGAAAAGAAGGTGGAAGCATGAGATTCGATAGAGATAGCAAAGTATACACCGTTATATTTACTTTTGTTAGCTCTTTCCTGTTTCTTGTAATTCTCTCCGGTATGAATGTTTTAACAGCTCAACAGGTAAAAAAGAATCAAGAGTTATTCACTATACGTGCCGTTTTGAACGCCATGGCAATAGTTTATTCAACTGAAGAAGAAGCTATTAATATATTCAATTCAAAGATTAAGATTGAAGAAAAAGATTCTTATAAGCTCTTCTCGACAGACGTTAACGGTGAAGTTGTTTATGCTATATTATTTAACGGAAGCGGACTTTGGGGGAATATTTCAGGCGTTTTAGCAGTTAATAGTGATGTCTCAAGAATTGTCGGTATAGATTTTATTTCTCAAAGTGAGACCCCGGGCTTAGGTGGAAGAATAGAAGAATCTTGGTTTAAAGACCAGTTCAGAAATGAAGCATTGATAGATGACAAAATAACTGTTTCAACAACGAAGGCAAGTGATTCCAAAGATGACGGTCAAGTTGATGCCATAACAGGTGCCACACTGACATCTAAATCTATAGAGAAAATCATCGCTACTTATATACCAATTATCAAAAGATTGTTGGGGGTGAATTGATATGACAGAGTACAGAAAGATTCTAAAGAATAATATCTGGCTTGAAAACCCCGTTATAGTACAAATCCTTGGTATATGTTCAACCTTGGCCGTAACAAACAATCTGCGGAATACATTTATCATGACTATCGGTGTTACACTCGTTACGGCATTGTCGAATTTCACAATCTCTGCTATGAGAAACCTTATTCCCAGAAAAGTGAGAATGATTACTCAGGTTCTCGTCATTTCTTTTTATGTTATTATGGTCGATATTGTTCTAAGAGCCTATGTTCCTGATGTTAGCAAAGCGCTCGGACCATATGTTGGCTTGATAATTACGAATTGTATAATAATGGGACGGGCTGAAGCCTTCGCTCAGGCAAACACTCCTATAATATCGTTTTGGGATGGTTTTACTGCAGGTCTTGGTTATATGTTTGTCCTCGTTGTTGTTGCATTTTTTAGAGAATTGCTCGGATTCGGAACGATTTTTGGAATCCAAGTGTTGCCATCTACATTTTCGAAATGGACGAGCATGGTCATGCCTCCAAGTGCGTTCTTCGTTCTTGCAACCTTTCTTTGGATAGTTAGAGGTATGCAGATAAGAGAGGAAATCAAACAAGTTAGCGGAGGTGAGAAAAAATGATGTACCCTGATATAAATCCATTTGTATTATTCTTCGCTTCTATATTTACAAGCAATATCCTCTTAACTAATTTCTTAGGCATGTGTTCGTTCATCTCCATTTCTAAGGATATAAAATCATCTAATGGTCTTGGAATTGCGGTTACTCTTGTCACAACAATAACAACTGCACTAAATTGGCTATTGGAAAAGTACGTCATAATACCACTTGAATTGGGATATTTACGGTACATAATTTATATAATCGTTATTGCAGCTGTGGTTCAGGTGTTAGAAATGGTAATAGATAGAGTTTCTCCAAATCTTTACATGGTTTTGGGAATATTCCTTCCGCTAATTACTGTAAACTGTGCAATTCTTGGAGTTGCACTCTTTATGCAACTGAGGAATTACTCATTTATCCAATCAGTTTTTTTCGGGTTGGGTAGTGGTATAGGTTGGTGGCTTGCTATTGTTCTTTTGGCTGCAATTAGAAAAAAGACAGAAAATGCACCTGTACCGGCACCACTAAAAGGTGTTGGTATCACACTTATCACTATCGGTATTATGGCAATGGCATTCATAGGGTTTGCAGGTATGATTAACGTACGGTAATGATAGGCGGTGATAAGTATGGAGATTATCCTTGCACCAATTGTTGTTTCTGTGATTAGTTCTGTTCTTGCACTTATAATTGTTGTTGTAGATGGCGTGGTGAACAACTACGGAGAAGTTGAAATTGATATAAACGATTCTAAGCGAAACCTTAAAGTCAAAGGTGGTACACCACTTTTGCAGACACTTAGTTCTCAGGGAATATTCGTACCATCTGCCTGCGGTGGTAGGGGTAGTTGTGGTGCTTGTAAGGTTAAAGTATTATCAGATGTGGGTCCTTACTTACCAACAGAATTGCCGTATATGTCAAAAGAAGAGCTCAAAGAAAACATCAGATTAGCCTGCCAAATTAAGTTGAAGAAAGACATAAAGATATACCTGCCTGAAGAGCTTTTCAATATTAGGAAATTCAAAGGCATTGTGGAAAGCTTGAAAGATGTTACATACGATATAAAAGAGCTAAGAATAAGACTTGTAGAACCAAATGAGGCCAATTTTAAAGCCGGGCAGTATGTGCAACTCGTCATACCTCCATACGAGAATATAAAAGAATCTACACAGCGTGCTTATTCAATATCTTCGTCGCCAAGTGATAAGAATCACATAGAATTGCTCATCAGATTAGTGCCAGGAGGAATAGCAACTACTTACGTACACAAGTACATGAAAGAGGGTGACGTTGTAGAAGTTGTTGGACCATTTGGAGATTTCTACATGCGAGATACCAATGCAGACATGATTATGGTTGCTGGTGGTAGTGGTATGGCACCTATTAAATCAATTATCTTTGATATGTGGGAACGTGGCATTACAAATAGAAATGTCTGGTACTTCTTTGGTGCAAGAAGCAAAAGAGATTTGTACTACTTGGAAATCTTTCAAGAATTAGAAAAAAAATGGCCTAACTTTCATTTTATACCGGCGCTTTCTGATCCATTGCCAGAAGATGATTGGACAGGTGAAATTGGACTGATCACAAATGTTCTCGACAAATATTTGCAAAATATTATCCCAGCTGAGAATCCTAAAGAAGGATATTTATGCGGTAGCCCTGGAATGATAAACGCTTGTGTTCAGGTCTTTGATAAACACGGTGTGAAAGATGTATACTATGACAAATTCGCATAAAAAGGGGGAAGAATAATATGAAAATGACTCCCAAATATATTAGGGCACAAGAGAATATGAAACCAGGGAAGATTACAGCAGATGGCTTTTTGGGAAATGATGACAGGAATATTGTTGATATAATTGCTGCTGATGAGGAAGAATTTGAATATCTTGGGCTTGATTTTGTAGAAGTAGCAAAACTTATGAGAAAACTTGTGAAGGAAGGTTTGAAAGGCCTTGGCGAACCTATAAGATACGATAAATGGGAGATAAGAGTAGATGAAGCAAGGGGATTTCTACCGTGTCCATTTCAAGATGGCATATTTAGAAAACGTGTTACCACTGTAAAGAATCTAAACAATGGTGAAGAAATTATTTACAGTGAATTGTCTATACATCTTTTGGCTGCGCATCATTTCTTACAAGGTAAAGGAGCGAGATTTAGGTTAGAGCCGGCGCTAATTAAATCAGTTTTATATGAATGAAGAAATACCTTAGCAACTATGGAGGGGAGGTAAGAAAGATGAAAGTAACTTTTCTTGGGCATGCAGCTGTTTTAATAACGGAAATTGAAGGTAAGTACAACATTATTATTGATCCGTTTCTAACTGGAAATCCAGCTTATCCAAAAGATTTTGAACTTCCAAAGATAGACTACGTACTTGTCACACACGGTCATGGTGACCACGTTGGAGATACCGTAGAAATATGTCAAAAGAATGGTGCCACAGTTATTGCCAATTTCGAACTTAGCGATTATTTACAGAAAAAAGGCTGTAAAGTACATCCAATGCATGTCGGTGGGGTGTATTATTTTGAGTTTGGAAAGGTAAAATTGACGCCAGCTATCCACGGTTCAGGTATTCATGACGGGGAGAACGTTATATACGGCGGAAATCCTTGCGGTTTTTTGATAAAAGCAGAAGGTAAGGTACTATATCACGCAGGGGATACGGGACTAACAAAGGAGATGGAATTGATAAAAGATGTAGACTTGGCTTTTATACCCATCGGTGGTAACTTCGTAATGGATGTCGATGACGCTATAACGGCAGTTGATATGATTACACCAAAAAACGTCGTTCCGATTCACTATAACACGTGGGAAATCATCAAAGCTGATCCCGAGAAGTTCAAAGTAGAAGTAGAGAAACTCGGCGTAAATTGTTTGATAATGAAACCAGGAGAAACTATCGAATGTAAAGAACTTTGAAAAATAATTAAAAACGAAAGGCTCGCCTCGGCGAGCCTTTTTCGATTCACAAGATACGCAATTTAATTATTCTTTTTCTCTTTTGCTTTTTGCACAAGTGGTTTTGTCGATTTTGAATACCTTCCACCTTTTCCAGAATTTTTGTTGAGTGCTTTCATAATTATCTCCGCATCGAGTTCACTAACGTCGATAAAAGAATAAGTTTCGAAGACTTTCACATTATTAATATCCTTCGGTTCAACACCTGTTTTTTCAGATATATACTCCACAAGTCTTTTCTTATCAAGACCTTTTGAAGAGCCAAGAGCAACGAAAAGTCTTACAGTTGAAGAAGATTGATTCTGTTTTGAAAAGTCTTTAGATTTAATATTTCCATATCTACTTACATCTACTTTTTCCTTTAGCAATGTGTGAAGTAACATTTCTATTGCTTCCGTTGGTCCCATCTCTTCAAGTAATCTTTGTGCAACTTCTCTAAAGAGTTCATTCGATACATGCGGTACACTTTTGATACTATTTACAATGCTCTCAAGTTGTCTATTCAATATATCTTCAACCATTGGAACTTTATCTTTCACAATCTTTGCCCTTGCAAACTTTTTTACCCTTGCAAAGTGATAGTAATCGCTTCTGGTGACGAATGTAATCGCAAAGCCTTTCTTACCAGCTCTACCAGTCCTTCCGATTCTGTGTACGTAGTATTCCGGATCCCTTGGTACAGAATAATTAATCACATGTGTAAGACCTTCTATGTCTATACCTCTTGCTGCAACATCTGTTGTAACAAGTATGTTGAGTTGTCTCTTTCTGAATTTATCGAGTACTCTTTCTCTTTGATATTGAGAATAATCGCCATGTAGACCGTCAGCGTTGTAGCCAAGGTCAGATAATTTTTTAGAAAGCTCGTCAACTTCCGCTTTGGTCTGACAGAAAACGATACCATAGAATTCTGGGTTCATATCAATTATTCTACAAAGAAGTGGCAATTTATCGGCTTCATCTACTTCGAAATATATCTGCTCAGCATTCTCAGTCGTCAATTCTTGCTTGACAGTAGATATATGCTCATACTCTTTCATAAATTTTCTTGCTATATTTACAATTTCCTTTGGCATCGTAGCTGAGAAAAGGAGTGTTCTTTTTGACTCAGGTGTCTGTTTAATTATCTCAAGTACATCATCTAAGAATCCCATATCGAGCATCCTATCAGCTTCATCGAGTACGAGGTACTGGACTTTTGAAAGGTCAAGTGTCTTTCTATTGATATGGTCAAGGAGTCTGCCTGGTGTTCCAACGACGATATCTACACCTTTTTCTAAGTCTTTAAACTGCCTTTCCATAGATTGACCACCGTAAACAGTCGCTACTTTTATTCTTCTGTTACCTTTAAGACTCTTAATCTCTTCGTATATTTGGAGTGCAAGTTCTCTTGTAGGGGTTACTATCAACGCTTTAACGCTTCTGTCAGCTTTAAAGTCGATTCTTTCAAGTATAGGTATCGTAAATGCCGCAGTCTTTCCAGTTCCAGTCTGTGCTTGTGCAATAATATCTTTGTCTGTTCTTAATGCTACTGGGAGAACTAACCTTTGTATCTCCGTCGGTTCAACGTAACCCTTCTTTTCAATAGCAGAAAGCATCTCTTCGCATAAACCAAAACAACTGAAACCATTTTCGGTTTCAACCTTACTCATAATACTCATATCCTTCATATCTCTTTCCTACCTTTCTCCATGCAATATAATCTTCCCACCCCTCACCTTGCTTTTTCGATTACTCATTAAGAGTTCCGGGTGGTTATTCCCATTTAGCAAGGAGAAAGGAGTGGAGTGCATCATTATAACAAATGTGCACACGCTATGCAAGTGTAACACACATTCAACAAAGTACAATTAACATTACATTAAGATTGATTAAGTTTGTGATTTTCAAACAATATGAGCCAATAAGACTTCTTTCATTTCACGGAGTGCAAAGTTGTGCATATCTTTATCAAAACTATCGACACAACGAGAATGAATAATCGTTTCTATTGCTCTATTTCTCAACTCTTCTACTGTAAAGAGCACACATATGTGAGTTACTAAACCACCTACGTGAACTTTTGTAACATCGAGCCTTTTAAGCAACTCCTCCAAATTTGTTCCGTAAAATGCTGAATATCTACTCTTCCTGATTTCGAAAGCATTCTCATATCCTTTCAGTGCTTCTTTAAGTTCGTCGACTATTTCACTGCCTTTTGTATCATGTAAACAGTGAACACCCCAAATTCCAAACTCGTAATCGTTATCCTCATGCCAGTCCCTGGTGTATATAATTGGGAGATTTCTTGCCTTAAAATCTTCGACCAGTTTAACTATAGGTGGAATAACATTTTCAGCACCAGGGAAATAAAGTGCTCCATCAGGTTTTGCAAAATCATTTTGAAGGTCAACAATTATCAGTGCTTCCATTATAATCACCTCCATTTTATTCATTATTAGCATCTTCTTCTTTGTTTAACCGGTATTTTTTTAATGCCTTTAATATTCGTGCCATTGACTCTTCATCAGGAGCTTCTATTGTATGCAAGTGTATCCCGTTTGAAATTTCTGACAAAGGTTTCGTACCACTTGACATAAGTAGTGAAACAAACTTTTCAACTTCGTCGAGTGTGGAGACATCTATACGACCTGTAATCTCACCATATAAGGGATGCTCAACAATCACGTCGAGTACCTTTCCACCGTTTTCAACTATTCGTTTTAGTTCATCGTAGATATCCTTTGCAGAGTGCTTTACGGCAACAACTTTGCGGACTTTATTTCCAGCATCGTAAAGATAGCCATCTCTTGTCGAAACAATATTGTGTCCCTCTTCGCGCAACTGAGCAATGTCTGAGACTATAATTTGTCTGCTCACATCAAAATACTCGGCAAGGTCTTTTCCTTTTACAGGTGTCTTACTCTTCTTAAGCATTTCGAGAATCAAATGTCTTCTTTCCATATCCAATCACCTCAATTGTATTATACAATATTTCACACAAAATGTTAATGTTTGCATCGGAACGCAATTATACAAAGAAAAAGGGCGGGTAAACCCCACCCCTGTGAAAAGTTCAATAATTTTGCAGGATAGTCTTTATTTTCTTTCCACTCTTGGTTTATCATCGTATGTGGTGATTTTTCCGCCGAGCACTTTTTGAATATATTCAACAACAACATCAGCCATGACGAAGAATGTATTATATCCTTTTTGACCTTTTAACATAGCATAACCATCGCCA
>Ga0197142_1004108_pt1 | contig 11913 bp, 11 predicted proteins | sample GBS60_MetaG_FD_148614 | JGI IMG/M metagenome (GOLD analysis project Ga0197142, IMG submission 148614) | Sediment microbial communities from Great Boiling Springs, Gerlach, Nevada, United States - GBS 60_MetaG | ecosystem: Environmental > Aquatic > Thermal springs > Hot (42-90C) > Sediment... | reverse complement strand
TTATTGCTGGAGCTGCTGGAGAAGGTATCCAGACGGTGGGATCAATCTTTTCTAAGGCAGCGGCTAAATGTGGGCTTGCTGTTTTTTCCTGGCAGGAATACGAGTCACGCATAAGAGGTGGACTTAACAGCTATTCTATTCGAGTTTCTGCGTCGGTGAAAAATGCTCCCAGACGCGATGCCGATGTGTTACTTCCTCTTAGAAAGGAAGCTCGTGCAAAATACCGAGCCTGGTTAAACCCTCATGGTTTATTGATAGCCGACGAAAAAGATGATACCTACGATGCGACGGAAGTATTTGTTCCTTTTAGTAAACTCGCTCGTGAAAAATGGCAAAATCCAATTTATTTAAACACTATTGCTGTTGGATCTTTGTGGTCAGTTATAGGTGGCGACTTTGAGGTGTTGCAGTTAGCAATTGAAGATGAATTTAAAGGTAAAGCAGAAAACATAATAAAATCCAATATAGAAGCTGCTAGAGATGGTTACCTTTTTGCGGAACAATCCTGTCAGGGAATATGCCCCTGGAAACTCGAAAAACGAACTGATCGCTTTTACTTAATAGCGGGTAATCCTGCTATCGCTTTGGGAGCTGTCAAAGCGGGATGCCGTTTTATGGCTGCCTATCCCATGACTCCCGCCACGGGCATTATTACTTTTCTTGCCCAGAACAGAAAAGAATGTAAGGTTTTTACAGAACAGGCTGAAGACGAAATTGCCGCCGTAAATATGGCTATTGGTGCTCAATTTGCGGGAGCGCGAGCTATGACGGCCACGTCCGGTGGTGGATTCTCTCTGATGGTCGAAGCCTTGAGTCTTGCCGGCATGGTGGAGGTGCCGGTTGTTATTGTGCTTGCACAAAGGCCTGGCCCCGCAACGGGACTTCCAACTCGAACGGCTCAGGGAGATCTTCTTTTTGCCGTTCACGCAGGTCACGGAGAATTTCCTAGAGCTATACTAGCTCCTTCCGATCCTTATGACGCTTTCCACAAAATGGTTAGAGCTTTCAATCTAGCAGATAAATACCAAATACCCGTTATTGTCATGACCGATCAGTTCTTAGCAGATTCCCAATTTTCAATATCGAGTTTCGATGTGGATTTGGCAAAGGTTGAAACTTTTATTGCTTCGCCTGCAGAATTTTCCATTTACAGGCGCTATGCTATTACGCCTTCAGGTATATCACCGAGGTTGTATCCCGGACAAAGTAAACATCTTGTTACTGCAGATAGTGATGAACATGACGAGGAAGGTCACATTACGGAAGATCTGGAAGGGGTAGCTGTTCCGATGATGGAAAAACGTCTCAGAAAACTGAAAGCTCTTCGTGAAGAAATTGGACTTCCTGAGAAATTCTTTATGGAAGATGATGTGGAAGAAGTTTTTGTAGGATGGGGAAGTACAAGAGGAGCTATTTTTGAAGCGGTGGAAATGCTAAGAAAAGAGGGAAAGCGGGTTGGTGCACTGCATTTTACAGAACTCTGGCCACTTCCGAAACTTTCCCCCTTTGAAGAGTTTTTCCCATCGAAAGCCAGGATTACCGTTATTGAGCAAAATGCCACGGGACAGTTTGCTACTCTTTTAAATAGAGAATTTGCCATAGACAACATAAAAAACATGCTTTTTTACAACGGTTTACCAGTTACGGCACAGGATATAAGGAGATGTTTTTATGGTCGAAATTAGTGAATTTTATTCCGAAACATCTATTCAATGGTGCCCTGGGTGTCCCAATCATATAATTTTGAACACCCTTAAGGAAGCTCTTGTGGAACTTGGAAAAAAGCCTCATGAGATTTGCCTTGTTTCTGGTATAGGACAGGCAGCAAAGCTTCCACATTATATGAAGTGTAATTTTTTTAACGGCTTACATGGGAGAGCACTTCCTGTAGCTACTGCAATTGCCGTTGCTCAGCCTAGTCTTACTGTTATCGTTACAACAGGCGAAGGTGATTGTTACGGCGAGGGAGGAAACCATTTTATTCATACTCTGAGACGTAATCCTAATATTACCCTCTTTGTTCATAACAATTCGATTTATGCTCTTACCAAAGGACAGGCTTCCCCAACCACACCGACTGGAGAAAAACGAAGTCTTAATCCTGGAGGAGTAGCCCAGCCACCACTTAATCCTCTTGCTATGGCTATTGTTCATAATGCTGCCTTTGTGGCTCGAGCCTTTGCACTTGATAGGGAACAGCTAAAAACTATCATGATTGAAGCCATTCGATGTAGAGGATTTTCCTATGTGGATATCATTCAGCCTTGTATTACTTGGGATCCCAGACCACTAGAATGGTTTAGAAAGAACGTTAAACGTTTAGATTCATTCCACGATCCAACCGATATGAAAAGAGCTCTTGACGTGGCTATGCTTACAGCTCCACCAATTCTTACAGGTATTTTATTTAAGGCTGGTACTCGTCCTGTGTTTGGGGAGGATTTTTTCTTAGAAACAGGTTTTTCATCTCTCACAGAGCCACCTTTTCCATCTACTGAAAATGTTGTGGGAATATTAGAGAAGTTCCGATAAAGTTGAATTTCGGTTTTAATTTTACAACTTGTTCAGAGAGGTGAAGAGTATGGCGGTTGATAAAGGAATAAAAATCTTGCTCGTAGAAGATTCTAAGATGACCCGCCGTATGGAATGTAAGGTGTTAAATGATTTAGGTTTTAATAACATTGTAGAAGCCGACGATGGTGATCACGCTATATCTCTTTTATCTAAACATCCTGATGTTGGGATGATCATTAGCGACTGGAACATGCCCGGTATAGGGGGTATTGAGCTTTTAAAATGGGTTCGACAACAAGAGAAATATAAAGATCTTCCCTTTATTTTGGCTACAGGAAGAGCCCAAAAGAAAGAAGTAGCTGAAGCATCAGAAGCTGGAGCAAGCAATATTATTTCTAAACCTTTTGCTCCTGCAGAGCTTTTAAAAGTCATTGAACAGACCTTTTCTGGAAAAACCCTTCAATCTCTTTCCCGTGAAATTCCGGAAAGAAAACCTGTGCTCGATGCTACGGGAAAGTTGATTCTAAATATTGCTCATATACAGATTACTGATCATCTTACCCTGGGTGTTGCAAAGCACTTTATTGATACAGGAAAAGTTACTCCTAAGCATTTCGCATCTTTACAGACCATCTGCATGACAAGCTGGAATCCCGTTCAGGAAGCTCTGGAGCAAGGCACAATTGATGGAGCGCTGGTTCTTGCTCCCATAGCGATGGATCTTTTCGCATACAATGTTCCAATAAAAGTTGTGCTGCTTGCTCATAAGAACGGAAGCATCTGTGTTAGAAAAAAGGAAACTATAAAATCTTTGGCAGATTTTTTTAAAAACAAAACTTTCTGTATTCCTCACGAACTCTCCATCCATCACATTATTTCACACATGTTTATGGGAGAACTTGGGCTCAAGGCGGGAATTGCCGGAAGTCGTGAAGGTGACTTTTTCTACGAAGTGGTTCCACCTGTGAAAATGCCTGAGTTTCTTAAGATGAACCCTGAAGCCAGTGGCTTTATGGTGGCTGAGCCTATTGGAACAAAGGCTATAGCGGAAGGAATTGCAGAACAGCTCTTTCTCTCTGCAGAGATCTGGCAAAACCATCCCTGTTGTGTAGTGGCTTTTCGCTCGGAGATTATAGATGAGTACGGAGAAGCTGTAGAGGAGTTTGCCAGATTAATGGTTGAAGCGGGAGATTTTATTAGTAAAAAGCCAGAAAAAGCCGCAGAAATTGGAGTTGCCTTCCTAGATCCCCAGAAAACTCTTGGGCTAAAGGTGCCTATATTGAAAAATGTGCTAACTGAAACTCAAGGAATCAAGACAGATGATCTAAGACCAGATGTTGATGCTCTTGGCAAGATGGTTTCCTATATGAAAGAAAATATGGATATGGATCTTGCTTTGGATGTGCATTCATTTGTGGACATGAGATTTTCCGATAGTGCATACAGACACACCAGCGGATATGTCCCAAGACCATCCCGAATTTTAGATATTAAGGCGCTTATTGCCAAAATTTCTCAGGATCTTCAGGAAGCCCGTGTGTCTGCAAAAAGTTTTCTAGGGCAAGAAGGTAAATATCTCATTTTCCATCTTAATGATCAGCAATACGGTGTTGATGTTCTGCACGTTAAGGAAATTGTTGGTATAATGCCTATTCGTGAAATTCCTCAGGCACCTTCCTTTGTAAAGGGTGTTATTAATTTGCGGGGTAAAGTCATTCCTGTTGTTGATCTTAGACTTAAACTTAATATGCCGGAGATGACTTACAATGAGAGAACCTGTATTGTGATCTTGGAAATTCCTCTTGAACGCGGTGTATTCCATGTCGGCGTTGTGGTAGATACGGTGTCCCATGTAGAAACCATTAAGGCGCGTGATGTAGAACCACCTCCAAGGTTTGGGTCCGGTGTCAGTCTTCCTTTTGTCAGAGCTATGGCAAAATCCAACGGACATGTTAAGATACTTCTTGATGCTGTCCATCTTTTTGAAAAGGCTGAGCTGGAAAGGATTTCGGCTTCCCAGGGATAAACGAAATGGAGATGGTTTGGGGCTGTGAAAAAAGGAGATGAAGTTATCCTAAGGATTGAAAGTCTTGCTTACGGTGGAGCAGGAATAGGTCGAATAAACGGAGCGGTTGTTTTTGTTGAACGAGCATTTCCCGGGGCACTGGTTCGAGCGTTAGTTCTGCGGAAAAAGAAGGATCATTTCTTGGCCAGAGTTATTGAGGTGCTGGAACCATCGCCCTGGGAGCGAGACCCTTTCTGCATGCATGAAAGCTACTGTGGAGGTTGCATCTGGCAGAGGCTGGATTATTCAGCCCAGATCGAATGGAAGTCCAGACAAGTAGAAGAATCTCTTAACCGTATTGCCGGTCTGGAATCTATACCACTTCTACCTATAGAACCATCACCTTTGACTACGTATTATCGTAACAAAATGGAATTCACCTTTTCTTCAAGACGGTGGTTTAGACCAGATGAAATTCAAAACTCTCAGAATCAAGAGCTTGAAAGGGACTGTGGGCTTGGACTTCATGTTTATGGAGCTTTTGATCGGGTTTTTGATGTTGAAGAGTGTTTTCTTGAGTCGCCAGAGTCGGTTGACATTCTTAAAACTGTAAGGTCCTTTTGTAAGGAAAGTGGGCTTCCTGCCTACGGTATATATGATCACAGCGGTTTCTGGCGGTTTTTAGTGATAAAAGAAGCTAAGCATACGGGGGAGCGGCTGGTTCATATCATAACAAAATCCCATCCTGATGCTGAAAAAGCTATTAAGGCATTAGCAAAGAGCCTTAAGGAACTATGTAAGTCTGGAATCACTATTACAACCCTGGTCCATTCCATAAACGACCAAAAATCCCAGGTTGCTGTAGGAGAAAATCCCAGAATCATCTGGGGAATGGGGAATATAACCGAACGGTGTTTACACATTAACCTGGCAATTTCAGCTAATTCTTTCTTTCAAACCAATCCCTTTGGGGCTGAAAAACTTTATTCGAAAATCATCGAGTGGGCAGATCTTTCCGGTACTGAAGAGGTTTGGGATCTTTACTGCGGCATCGGATCAATTGCTCTCCTTCTGGCTAGACAGGCAAGGTTTGTTATAGGCGTAGAACTGGTGGAAGATGCAGTGATGGATGCTCAAAGAAACGCCGCCGCAAACGGCATAGAAAACTGTATTTTTTATGCAGGAGATATAAAGGACGTGATTAAAACTCTGGCACATCGTACTCCTAAGATTGTGGTTACAGATCCACCTCGAGCAGGTATGCATCCCAAGGTTGTTAAGGCTCTCCTTGAACTTGCTCCTCCTAGGATTATTGCTGTTTCATGCAATCCTACAACTCTAGCCAGAGATGTTGGGTTGCTTACGGCAAAATACCGCATCAAAACAGTTCAACCCTTTGATCTATTTCCTCACACACCCCATGTTGAATGTCTGGTGGACTTGGAGCTACGTTAAGGTGTGTCTTTTACATAAAAAAATCCTTTAAAACCGATTTGTTCTGCCCAGCCGTATGGATCTCCCCCGAATTCTAAAAGACCATCCTCCGATACTGAAGCGGGAAAGTAAGTTATGACGATAGGGATAGGACGCTCCAATGTAATGTAAGTTTGGTCTGATCTCTTCAAGTATGTATCGATTTGTGCCGCCTTTTTAGGATTGTCTCTTTCAAGTATTTCTTTTGCCAGATCTAGAGCTTTTTCAACTCGCACACATCCATGCGATATTGTTCGAGATGCCCGTTTGAATAGATACTGCTCCGGTGTGTCGTGTAAAAAGAAACCGTAGGGATTGTCGAACAAAAACTTGACTTTCCCCAGGGGATTTTTGCCTCCTGGAAGTTGATAAAGTCTTGGTTCTCCCCAAGAATAGGTTGACTCAAGAGTCCGAAATCCTCGTTTTTGGAAGTAAAACTCATCATTTATTGCCTCTTTTTCAAGCTCAATACGTATTCGTTCAGGCACATACCATCGAGGGTTTATCACCACAGATTTGATTTCGCTTGCGAGCGGCAAGGTATTATTCCACCTTACAATTTTGCCCCGGATTTTAATTTCTTTTCCGTCGCTTCTCCCAACAATTACTTTATGTCGGGATATAAGCTTACCGTCAACGTAATATTCCAAGGAAAAAGTTGGAATATTCACCCATATAAATTGGCTGTACAACATGAAAGGAGCTTCTTCAATTCCTTTAAGAGTTACTCGTATCCATTTGAGTTTTTCTTCATAGGGTATGTTCATCTTTTCAACGGTTTTTCTCCCTACCGTTCCGTCAGGTGTTACGAAATGAGTTCGTTGAAAATCCATGAGAGCCATCTTGGTTTTTTCGTCTAAAACTCCTGTTGGTGTGCCTTCCATGTATCCTTCTTGGATAAGCCTTTTTTGAACTGTTGTGACGGCATGCCCGTGAGAGCCTGGTTTGAGCTTTTCAGGAATACTTACGATAACCTGGGACGATTTGGCGAGATCGTCATACTTATTCTCGGCATTTTTTAGAATTTTATATGCTTTAAGGTGTTGCAAAGCATCGGACTTCAAAAAACCAACAATAGCCGTTTCGTTATCAGCAAAGGATATCCACGAAAAACCTGGGGATGACGTTTTGCTCTTAAGAAGACTTATAAAAGAGGCGGTAAATATAGAATCCACTTCAAGCCCCTTTTCCGCTAATCGCTCGTAAGCTTTTTTCTGGAGCTTTGCCCAACGGATTACAGCGTTTTCCTGCTCCTTTTCCAGAGGAACCCCCGATATGAAAAATTTTTTCTCAGGATCACGGGAGGGACACACCATTGCAGCATCAAGGTCTACTCCTGCTGGAAATTGATTGAATAAGTTCTGACGGGCTTCTTCTAGCTCTTGAAGCAGTCGTTTTAATTCCTCCTCGTTTGGCATATTACCTGAGAATTCCTTCATAACGGCTTTCATCGATGCTTTTGGTTTAAAGTGTTTATCAACAAAAACCAGGTTGGCTGAATTGGCTTTGTAAACGACTCGCAAGTCATTCGCCTCGGTTCCTTTGAAACGACCGGAGATAAAATGCCGGAGCCATTCTGACCAGGGCTCACTATAAAATGATATGATTGCCCTAGCGGTTATAACATCTGGTTTTGTAAAGTCTCTAAGGGTAAGGCACCAATTGGCATCCAAATCTTCGGAGTGAACAACTCCTGGTGCTAAAAACAACAAGATTGCTATCGCTAAAAAAATCTTTTTCATAGCCCCTTTGCTCTCTGTTTTAGCGATTACAGTTTGTTTAGTTCGTCATAGAGTTTGATTTGGTCCCTAAGACTTAACCTTCTTTCAGTTTTACATCCCTGCTTTTTTCTGTTCCGACATAGATTGCATCGGCTTTCTGCACACATCTGACAGAATGAGCAGTCAGCACAATCGTGTTTTTTCTCAACCCCCCTTTTCTTTTCTTTGTGGAAAGGATCATACACAAAAAAACCATCTTTGCTTTGATGGAACATTTTCTTTTTCCTCCTCGCCTGTGGATAGGCGCAATGTTATCTCTGCGTAAGAATTAAATATAAGAATCTTAGCTATTTTACACAAGTCAAAGAATCATGCTTGCAAAGATTAAGATACTTCTTATAGTGATTGTTAGACTGAAGTGATAAGCAGAAGCGGAATTTTGTGGAAAACATTGTAAGGCAAGGAGGAACAAAGATGGACCGTTACGTATGCTCAATTTGTGGATTTATCTATGATCCTGCAAAGGGTGATCCGGATAGAGGCATACCCCCAGGAACCCCTTTTGAAAAACTTCCTGACGATTGGACCTGTCCAGTTTGTGGCGCCAGCAAAAGCGACTTTGAAAAAGAGTAACCATGCTTAAAAAGAGCAGGAGCGTGTATAATCACGCTCCTCTTCATCAAGATTTTATGAAGGAGGAAGGAAAAAATGCTTTTCGGATTTAATGCAGCAGAAGTTTTCGATATAGCCATAAATATTGAAGAAAACGGAAAGATCTTTTACACTAAGGCTGCTCAGATGGTCGATAACGAAGATGTTAAAGCTCTTTTCCTGCAGCTTGCAAATGAGGAAGATGTTCATAAGGCTAGGTTTACCGAGCTTAAGAAGCTTCTTCCACCGCAGGCTCAGCAGCCGACAGTTCCCGATATTTCCGGCGATCTCGATGCCTACATAAAAATGATGGCAAGAGAACATATTTTCAACGATGCCTCTGGTGTTGAACAGGAACTCAAAAAAATTTCGTCAGTTCAGGATGCCTTGAAACTTGCCATCCAGTTTGAAAAAGATTCCGTGCTTTTCTTCGTTAGCATGAAAGAAGCAACAGACGATACTAAAGGACGGGAGATGATTGATTGGCTTATTAAAGAAGAACAGGAACATGTTAAACGACTGTCTCTGGCTTTGCACCGGATTATAAAGGGATTTTAAAAAGGCAAATAACGGGTGGACACGGTAAAGTGTCCACTTTATAAATTTTACTATTGAAAAAGGAGTGATTATGTCTTACCGAGTAAGAATTTTCAGCACACCTACCTGTCCTTATTGTAAACAAGCTAAGGAATTTCTTTCATCAAAGGGTGTTTCTTTTGAAGATATTGATGTTTCGTCTAATCCGGAAGGACTAAAAGAAATGAAGAATATTACCAGAGGCGCACGCACAGTGCCCGTGATCGTCATAGACGATATGGTGATCGTCGGATACGAAGAAACCGATATTGCTAAAACGCTTAAGGAAAAAGGGCTGATTTCATAAAATCTTGGGCAGGAATAGGATCAAAAATGAGTGTTCCTAGAGTGACCGTTTACACAGTTTCAGGATGTCCTTTCTGCGATAGTGTTAAAAAGCTTTTAAAGGAAAAAGGCATAGACTATCTTGAAATTGAAGCTCCTCCTCAGAGCGATCAGTGGTTTGAAATGGTGAAAAAGACCGGAAGCGGAGCACTTCCCCAAGTTCTCGTTGGTGATGAAGCCGTAGGTGGTTATCTAGACGTCATTTTCTATGAAGCTTCCGGACTGCTGTATAAAAAGCTGGGGATGGAATCTACCGAAACCACCAAGATAGAAACATTATACGATGTCATAATTCTGGGTGCCGGTCCTGCCGGGCTAAGTGCCGCTATTTATGCGGCCCGTAAGGTACTGAAAACTCTTGTCATAAGCGGCAATATCGGTGGTCAAGTGACCTGGACTTACGATATTGATAATTACCTTGGTTTTAGCCAGGTCAATGCTCAGGATCTTATCAGAAAATTCCGTGAGCATGTTGAAAAATACGGTGTGGAAACAATCATAGGGCAGGAAGCTATTTCGGCAGATATTACAGGGCGGATTAAACGAGTAACCACAAAGGATGGAAGATCCTTTTACGGTAAGACACTCATTATTGCTACCGGAGGACAGCACAGGCGTCTTAACATACCCGGAGAAAAGGAATTTCTTGGACGGGGAGTTTCATACTGCTCCACCTGTGATGCTCCCCTTTTTGCCGATGCAACTGTGGCTGTTATCGGCGGTGGAAATTCCGCACTAGAAGCCGTAATAGACCTAATGCCCATAGCAAAGCATATTTATCTTGTTTCTTTGACAGAACTTACAGGTGATCCTGTTCTTCAGGATAAAGTTAAAAACTCTCCCATAGTGGATATTTTTGTTCGACATAAGCCTGTAGCCATCTTGGGCAAACAAGAAGTCGAAGCTGTCGAGATTTTGTCTCTAGAAGAAAACAAAATAAAAACTCTCGCTGTGGAAGGTGTCTTTGTGGAAGTAGGCATTATGCCGAATTCTTCCCTGTTTGTTGATGTGCTTGCTACAAACGAGCGAGGCGAAATCATTGTGGATGAAATGTGCAGAACGGGTGTTGCGGGAGTATTCGCATGCGGTGATGTAACAAGTGTTCCTTATAAGCAGGTTGTTGTTGCGGCTGGAGAAGGCGCTAAGGCGGCTCTGTCAGCTTATAGCTATCTTATAAATCGAGCAGGTAAAGGCCCTTCATCAGGTTAGCTCTTTAGGGATAATCTTTTAAAATGAAGTATCCTAAACCCACTTCCCGCACAATTAAAACCGAATTACAAGCCTTTTTTGATCATAAGAAAAGGGAACATAATTTTTATTTGGACGATAACGATAAACCAATCGTTGATTTTGTTTCAGCTTATCCGGCAGTTAGTTTAAGTCCGTTGATGGCTTTTCTTTATTCTCCCGATCCTGTAGCCAAGTGGGGAGCTGTAACATTAATTGGTCGCCTTGTTGCTTCTCAAGCCGAAATTGATATGGAATGGGCTAGAACAGTGTTGAGGAAATTTATGTGGTATCTAAACGACGAATCGGGCGGCATGGGTTGGGGTGTTCCAGAAGCTATGGGAGAGATTCTCAGGCACCATCATGGACTTGCTGTTGAATATGGAAAAATTCTCTGGTCTTACATCGATCCGGAAGGCAATCACTTGGAAAACGATGATCTGGTGGAAGGTGTGTTATGGGGGATTGCAAGAGTCGCAACCGCATGGAACGATATTTATCCCGACTCTTACTGGAAGACATTAGCGTTATACGGGGCATCTCACCGTGCTCTTACTCGGCTCTGTGCCGGTATTATCGGCGTTTGCTTCCAGAAAATGGGAAATGCTGAAATAACAGAAAGTCTTGCTGACTTAATGCAAGATGGCGAACGGGTTTCTCTTTTTTGGGATGGAGGTTTTGTAGAAGGTTCTGTTGGAGAGATTGTTAGTATTTCTCACCGATGGATTCTTTGGCAGAAAAACACGAACGTTACATGAGGCTGGCTTTAAAGCTGGCGGAGGAAGGAGCTAATCGAGGAGAAGTTCCTGTCGGTGCTGTTGTTGTAAATACCGAAGGGCAAATTTTGTCGCTTGCGAATAATGAACCAATTGAGCTTCATGACCCTACCGGTCACGCCGAAATTATCGCAATAAGGAGAGCTGCCCAAAGAGTCGGTAATTACCGTCTTATGGGTTGTTCTCTGTATGTAACTCTTGAACCTTGCGTCATGTGTTATGGGGCCATAATTCACGCCAGGATTAAAAGACTTTTCTTTGGTGCTTACGATCCAAAAGCTGGCGCAGGAACGGTTTTTGGTCTTTTTTCATCGCCTTTTTTCAACCATCAACCAGAAGTTAGAGGTGGAATTCTGGTCGAACTCTGCGAAAAAGTGCTGAAGGAATTTTTCGAGAAATTACGATATTCCAAATGTTCTTCGCCTGGTTAGCTATGAGATAGCAGAGGCAAAATGGCTGGAGTGTTATGCCTTTTTAAGCATTTCCATAAGTTTAGGTGTTTTCAATAGGTTCTGAAAGAAAATGTTCGACATTTATTGGCTGATTACATAGAGGACAGATGCGGATTTCGTTCAGGCGATTTTCCATCTGACAGCGTTTTTCTTTCCAGGCTTTTTCTATATCG
>Ga0197142_1004107_pt1 | contig 11915 bp, 12 predicted proteins | sample GBS60_MetaG_FD_148614 | JGI IMG/M metagenome (GOLD analysis project Ga0197142, IMG submission 148614) | Sediment microbial communities from Great Boiling Springs, Gerlach, Nevada, United States - GBS 60_MetaG | ecosystem: Environmental > Aquatic > Thermal springs > Hot (42-90C) > Sediment... | reverse complement strand
CGAACACCTTAGCACAGGCTTGCGCCGTATTGACAACGTTTCTATGGGTAATCATCACTCCTTTGGGAGTTCCTGTTGTGCCCGAGGTGAAAATGATGCTACAGAGATCGCCCTCTTCAGGGAGAGAGAGAAGGAACTGAGGAGGGTCAGGAGCTTCCATAAGAATCTCAAAGGGCTCGGTTGCAGGAGCCTGAGCGCCAACGATAAAGATCGTCTGTATTCCCTTAAGCTGGTCTATGATCATATGAATCTCCGGCCAAGTATCCTTCTCAGCCACTAAGATTCTCGGTTTGGCTCTCAAAAGTTGGGGTAAGAGTTCGGGGCTCTTAAGTCTAGCGTTTAAAGGCACAAAGATGCCGCCAATGGAAGTGACCGCCAAATATAGGACCACAAACTCAGGACAATTGTTCAAAAGTGCTGCTACCCTATCCCCTCTCATCACGCCGTATTGCTCTTTAAGGCAGAAACCGACCCTATTGACCAATCTACCTAGCTGCCCGTAAGTGAGTCGAAGATCCTCAAAGATCAAAGCTAGGTGGTGAGGGTTTTTAGTTGCAGAAGATATGAACATATGTGGAAGGCTTCGAGGTCTATCCTTGTAAATGAGGACCTCCACACCTTCGATTAACTCTCGATGCACACCATCATTGGGCCAGCCCATACCGACCTCCTTATCGGAAAGGTGAACCCGATTCTCTCTCCGGCATGTGCTCACGATCCCCGACACATTCTAACTGAGCCCCTTTGGGATTTTGGAAGAGAATCATGGACCAAGCCTACTACCCTCCGTTGGACCCATATTAGTCCATCAGTTGACCGCCGTTTACATCCAGGATTTCCCCTGTGATGTAACTCGCATCATCGGATGCTAGGAAAAGGGCTACACGAGCCACCTCTGCCGGTGTCCCAATCCTTGCCATGGGGATTTGCGCCACATAATGTCTCCAGTCTCCTCCGGTTATCATGCGGGTCATGTCTGTTTCCACTACCCCCGGTGCTATAGCATTCACCCTAATCCCGTAAGGAGCGAGCTCCTTTGCTAGGGACTTTGTAAAACACATTACCGCAGCCTTGGAGGCCGAGTAATGTGCCCCTACGGCAATGCCTCCCACCTTTCCGGCAAGGGAACCCATATTGATGATGCAACCGTTTCCCTGTGCCTTCATAACGCCTATCACGGCTTGAGAACAAAGAAAAACGCCTTTCAAGTTCACTGCCATGACCCTGTCCCAATCTTTCTCGTCTATGGTTTCTACGCTTCCCAGGAGACAGATGCCGGCGTTATTTACTAGGACGTCCACTTTACCCCACCTCGAAATAACTTCTCGAAGCGCATCGTTCACCTGGATCCGCTCGGACACATCAACTGTCCAAGGCATGGTCTGGCCACCTTGCATGGCTATCTCCTCCGCCACTTCCTTGACCCTCTTCCCGTTGACATCCCAAAGAGCTACTATCCCTCCCTCGAGAGCAAAGGCCATGGAAATGGCCCTCCCGATCCCAGCTCCAGCCCCGGTTACGATTACCACCTTTTCTACAAAACGCATGGGAAACTCTCCTGGCTTATTACTCAGCCGAGCTGGAAATATACTCGCCTAACGCGTTCGTCATTCATGAGCTCTTGGCTGGAGCCCTCTAAGCCAACTCTACCACGTTCGAGGATGTAAACCCTTTGGGTAATATCCAATGCCAGACTGGCATCCTGTTCTACCAACATTACCATTATTCCGGATTTCCAAATTTCAACGATTTTCTGAGCCAAAAGAGCTTTTACCATGGGGGAAAGCCCTATGGAAGGCTCATCCAGCATCAGAAGCCGAGGCTTACCCATTAAAGATCGGCCAACCGCCAGCATTTGCTGCTCTCCTCCGCTGAGAGTGCCCGCCCTCTGTCCCTTTCGCTTTGCTAGGACCGGGAAAAGCCCATATACCATCTGAATGTCCTGATGAATCCGCTCCCTGTCTTTTCGAAGAAACCCTCCCATCTGGAGGTTTTCTTCCACTGTGAACTCGGGAAACAGCTGTCTTCTTTCAGGGCAGTGGATTATTCCCCTAGAAATTACTTCGTGAGGCTTCTTGTCGTGAATGGGTTCTCCTTCTAAGAATATCTCGCCTTTCACGGGAACCATTCGAGAAATAGCCCGTAGCAAGGTACTTTTCCCAGCACCATTAGGCCCCAATACGCCTACCATCTCGCCTTTCTTGACGTGAAGGCTGACACCAGCGAGTCCTACTGCTTTTCCGTAGTAAACCCTTAGATGCCTAACATCCAGAAAAGACACCTCTTGGCCTCCTCTCGCCCAGATATGCAGAGATCACTCTTTCATCGTTCATAACCTGCTCGGGGGGGCCCTCGGCCATCTTTTCACCGAAGACCATTACCACTACCCTTTGGGCCAACTCCAGAAGGTCCTTGAGCCGATGTTCTATGATCACAATGGTCTGGCCCAAGGCATGCATATCTTGGATGGCCCGAGATAGAACCAATGCCTCCTCTGCATCTAGTCCAGAAAAAGGTTCGTCCAGAAGTAGCACTTCTGGGTCCGTCGCCATGGCCCTTGCTATATCCAAGAGTCTCAGCTCACCAAATGAGAGGCTTTCGGTTCGATGGAGTGCCCTGTGGAGGAGCCCCACCCGCTCCAAGTACAGGAGGGCTCTCTGCCATGGCTTACCCTCGCCTGACCCGCGGACTCTGCGGGCCAGTAACGAGACCATAACATTCTCCACTACTCTCATATCCTTAAACAGTTCGACTAACTGGAAAGTTCGGCTTATTCCTCGGTTCACTATCTCGTGCGGTTTGAGGCCAGTGATGTCGACTCCCTTAAGTATCACCTGTCCCCTATCGGGTTTCACAAAGCCGGTGATTAGATTGAAAAGGGTGGTCTTGCCCGCCCCGTTTGGCCCGATAATCCCCACCAGCTCTCCCTGGGCCACCTCCATATTAAAATCAACTACTGCCTGGAGGCCCCCGAAGGCCTTGCTCAGGCCTCTCACCTCAATGATATTGACCATTAGCTACTTCTCCTCTGCCATCTTCCCCTTACGAGGCAAGAGATAGGAGCTTCCTCTGATAATCAAGTCCAAGATACCCCTGGGTGCGAATAGAATGACTATGACGACTGCTGCACTGTAAATAAGCAACCTCAATTCTCCCATGAACCTCAATGACTCGTTGACGAGGGTTAGCAGGTAGGCTCCTATCACAGGCCCCACGATGGTGCCCATTCCCCCAACAACAGCCATCATTAGCACCAAGGAGGACAAGGATTCGTGGGCCATCTCGGGACCTACGTGCATTTGCGCATGCCCATACATGGTCCCCGCCAGTCCGGCTGTGCTTGCGCTTATCACAAAGGCGGTGATTTTATATCTTGTGGTGTCGACTCCAGAGGCCTGACTTGTGGTCTCGTTCTGGCCTATGGATCGAAGGGCCAAACCAAAAGATGAACGAGACAACAAATAGAGGCCGATGACAGTGCTAAGCATGAGTATGGCCGAGAGGTAATAATTGCCCAGAGGATCCGGTGTTAGGGATTGAATGCCCGCTAGTCCCTCCTCTCCACCAAAAAGCTCGTGCCGGATCATGATCCACTTGTACAAAAGAGCCGCGAAACAAAAGGTCACGGCTGCGAAATACGGACCTTTCAGCCGGAGGGTAAAAGACCCGACAAGCAAACCGCAGACGCCAGCTATGAGAGCCCCAGCGGGCAGGGTGGCCATGGGTCCCCATCCCAAGTGCTTGTTCAGAAGCGCCCCAGCGAATCCGGCTCCTCCAATGAAGAAGGCATGTCCAAAATTGACATTCCCGGTAAAGCCCGTGAGTAAATCCCAACTGCACGCCAACATCACATAGTAATGGCATAGGAAAAGCAGCTCCAGGTGGTAAATGTCACCCCAGACCAAAGGTGCCAGCATCACCGCAATTGCGAACACCGCCATTCCTGCCATCCTGCTCCTGAGCGCACGCCAGCCCAGGAGCCTCTCCACCTCTTCAATGTAAGTAAGGGGAATACCCTCCTCCGATTCTTGACTTGTCGATCTTCCGCGATCCAATTCTCGTCCCTCCCTCACTGTGCTCTCTTTCCCATAAGCCCCCTAGGACGAAGCACCAAAATGAGTATAATGGCAACCAGATAGACCATATCAGGATAATTGGCTGATACTAGGCGGCTGACCGCAGTTTCTGAGTATCCCAAGAGCATCGCGGCTAAGACGGCTCCCTCGACGCTTCCCAGGCCTCCTATGATCACGACTGCGAAAGCTTTGAACAATGGGAATGCCCACATCCCAGGCACCGCTTCCAATATTGGCGAGATGAGCATTCCGGCCGTGCCCGCCAGAGCTGCCGAGATCCCCATCGTCATGAGGTACACGCGCTCTGGTTGGATTCCCATTAGGACTGCCGCCTCCACATTTTGGGCAACAGCGTCTATTGACTTGCCTGTCTTGGTTTTCTTTATGAAAGCCCATAGTGCTCCCACGGAGATCCATGAGGCCAGCATTGTGAGCACCTTCTGATAAGTTACCCGGACATTGCCCAGAAGGATTTCCCCCTTGAGAAAGTCTTGCACTGCTTTGCCATGCGGTCCGAAGAAAACGTACATGAGTTCTTGGAAAAGCAGGGCCAAGGCCAAGGTGATGAGAAGAACATAGGCATGATTCTGCCTCATGGGCTTGATGCACACTCGATCCACTACCATGCCCACAAAAGCCGTTCCACCGATTGCCATTGCAGCCGACAGGATCACTGGTAGCTCGAGCACTCCAATGAAGGTGTATGCCAAATAAGCGCCCAACATGTAAAATGCACCGTGGGCCAAGTTTATTACACCGGCTACCCCGAAAATGAGGGTGAAGCCAACCGAGATGAGGGCATAGATGGAGCCCCAGAGGGTTCCAAGAACCAGAATGTCCAAGAACGTGGTCATGTCTTCTGCTCGCACTAAGCCTTAGCCGGAGCCCTAGGGAAGGCTCCGGCTAATATTCACCAAATTCGAAATTCACCTCTTCCACCAGGGGGGTGGCACGAATTCCCCTGTCTTAAACTCGTCCGGCCAGATCACCACCTGTTTCCCTCCCTCTTGCCACTGCACCATGGGCATTACATATCGACCCTCTAGGAGATCATGTGAATCTTTCTCGAAACCGATTTGGGGATGGAGCACCCCTTTGTAAGCGATATTCTCCAGGCCACTTATTATGTCCTCTGATTTGAGGGACCTCTTTTGCTTTATAACCTCCGCAAGCATGTATACACCATCGTAAGTGAAACCGGTTGTGTACACTGGGTTTGTTCCGAAGAGCTTCACGTATTTATCCCAAAAGGGGATCGTCTTTTCTGTCAAGGGGGCCCTTGCAATGAAATTATAAGTGATCTCGCCTAAGCACTTTCCCCCTGTCATCTCCCAGAACTTGGAATCCATTGACTGCACGTCGCAAAGACCCATAGGGGGTGCTTGACTGTCGTACCACGCTTTGACCAAAGGTATGCTTGCCGCGTGACTCACTATGTGAGCTATCCACTGGGCCCCTTTTCCCTTTATGGCCGCAAAGGTAGGCGAGAAATCCTTTACGTCCACATCAAACATCTCGTAAAAGACCACCTCCAGACCGGCTTGTTCCAGGTCCCTCTTGAGTGCCGGGGCGTACTGGTGGACCCACTTCGCATTTTCAGCTAATATCGCTATCTTGTTATAGCCCAATTTTTTGTTGACAAACTCCACCACGAACTTGGCGGCCCATTTCTGCTGGCGGATGTCCGAGTTGATCATGTTCCGGAAGAAGTACTTGTATCTCTCGTAATCCTTTTTGACGTTGTTGGTCAGATCTATTGAAGCTGTGCCTGTGGCCATGTACACTACTTTGTACTGAGAAAGGTATGGTTGGATTGCTAGAGCTACCCCGCTGGAGTAGCATCCTATGAGAACGTCTACTTTATCTTCAAGGACCAATTTCTTCATGGCGGTGATGCCCTTTTCGGGTTTCCCTTCTGTGTCGCCAATGAAAAGCTGAACCTTCTTCCCGTGAATCCCCCCGGCCTCGTTGATCTCATCAACAGCCATTTTGGCCGCATTGTGGATACCTTGGCCCTGGGGAAGCTGTACTGGGCCCAAAGAGCCAATTCTTATGGTATCTGCTTTGTCGAAATCCCTATTGGCGGCTTGGGATAATTGAATCCCCCAAGCCAGAGAGAAAATCACAGCCAAGATAAAAGTCCTCTTTCCTTTCATGCCTTTGCCCTCCTTTCCTCGGTTTATTTCTCCAAGATAAAAGTCCTCAGTTCCTGACAGGCCACAATTAGTTGTTCATGCCTCCTCTCATACCGCGTGAGGAGATACCTTCCACAGGTCACTCAGTTTTCCAGAGTAAGCGCCTTAATATCTTTTAATAATCGACTTGTCCGTCTCGCTGGATTAAAGACTAGTGGTTCCAACATCGTCTACCGCATCTAGAAGTAACAGTCCGGAATCGGGAAAATCCCGGAGGTCTTCTTGATACAAATGAAGACCCGCCCCTTGATAATCGGCCCCACCTGGATGCGACAAAAGTCCCTCCATTGCTTCCACGACCGATTTCAAATCCAGCCCCAGACCGTTCATTAATCCCGATACTCCACGAGCTCCACGACTATCCCATCCGGATCTCTCATGTAGGTCACCTTGACCCCTTCCCGTATTTCTTTGGGTGGGCTATGGAAGCGTACCCCAAAACGAACCAACCTTTCGTAAATCTCTTCGATCCCTTCCACCTTAAAGCTCACGTGGGTTATACCTATGTCACATACCGGCCTATCCGGTGGGTTCGGCCTTCCTTGGGGAGAGTGGTATTGGAAAAGTTCCAATCGTCCTCCCCACCCTTCAAGCATGGCGTAAGAAACGTCAACGTGGCTGAGACCAAGTACCTGAGCCAGGAGATCGCTCTTTCGGTGGTCTAGACGCCAGACGAGCCTGAGCCCTAGGAGGTCCCGATAAAAGGAAATAGAACGCTCCAAATCTGTCACGCTCACTCCAGTGTGATGGAAGTTCATATTCATGCGGTGGTTCCTCCCGATAGGTGGATGGGTCTTCCAATCCAGCCCAATGCCGCCTCAGTTACCGCCTCAGAGAGGGAAGGATGGGGCTTGATGACGTCAGCCAGTTCTTCCACAGAAGCCTCCAACCTCATGGCCAGCAGACACTCCCCTATGAGCTCCGTTGCCTGAGGTCCAACAATAAAAACCCCAAGAATTTGCCCCACTTCTTTTTCTGCCACTATCTTTAGGAGGCCCTCCCCACTTTCCGTCGCGAGAGCCTTTCCGCTGTATCTGAAAGGAAATTTGGCCACCTGCACCTCGTAGCCAGAACGTGTGGCCTCTTCCTCGCCCACACCTATCCAGGCCACCTCAGGCGACGTATAAATGCAGCGGGGAACCCTTTGATAATTCATGAGAACACGCTCCCCCAACATATTCCTCACAGCCACATCGGCCTCCCAGAACGCAGCGTGGGCAAGCATTGGTCCACCTGTCACATCCCCGGCAGCATATATGCTCGAAACATTGGTGCGCATGGTCTCATCTACCTGAACGAAGGGACCGTTTTTTTGCAGTCCTATTTTCTCCAATCCTAGCCCTTGCGTGTTTGGGGTTCTCCCCGCAGCCAAAAGCACTTTATCGACAATTAACGCCGAGGTCTGCCCTTCAGTTTGGTATACCACCTCAACCTCCTGTCCTTTTCTCCTAATCTCCCTCACAAATGCACCGGTGATGATCCTGATGTGCTGATGGTCCAAGGCGTTCTGGAGAATCTTCCCTATTTCCTGATCAGCGTTTGCCAGGAGCCTAGGTAGAATCTCCAGCACTACCACCTCTGTTCCCAGTCCCCTCATTATGGTCGCCCACTCAAGCCCTATTGCCCCTCCTCCTATCACTGCCATTCTCCCAGGGACCTCACTCATCTCCATCAAGTGGTCGCTGTAAAGCACAAACTGACCGTCCACCGCCGTATCGCCCAAAGGAGCGGGGGCCGAGCCTGTAGCAATAAGGACGTTCCTGACCTCGTGAACGGACTGATCCCCATCCTGCTTGACCACAATACTATTAGCATCAAGGAGTTCCCCGACACCCGTGATCAGCTCTACTCCCAACTCGCTCAGAGTTCTTTTCAACCCTCCGAGGAGCCCGGAAATGACTCTCTCCTTCCTGGCCACCATCTTGGAAACGTCCAGAGCGAGGGATGATTTTTCACTGAATACGTCGGATCTCTTAACCTTTTGTAGGAGCTCCACATCCCAGAGGAAACACTTCGTGGGGATGCACCCCTTATGCAAACAAGTGCCGCCCACCCTCTCTTTTTCTATCAAGAGCACCCGGGCGCCCCTCTGGGCTGCCCTAATCGCGGCCACATAACCAGCCGGCCCCCCTCCGACAATTGCGAGGTCTATCTTGCTTTTTCCGAGTGAACTCTTTCCACCTGTATGTTGCGCGCCTTGCGCCACATAGGGCCTTTCCGTGGACCTCACAGCGGCTTCCCTCAAAGACTCTGGAAGTACCTCGCCTTCTTGCACTATGACGCCTACTACCGTCAGAACAGGAACCTCCACGCCTTCGGGCACAAGGATGCGGGCCAAGATTCCGGTGGCTGGAGATTCAACCTCTGTCACCACCTTTTCTGTCTCTACCTCAAAGAGAATTTCGCCTTTTTGGACCTTTTCCCCCTCCCGCTTGCGCCATCTGATGATCGTCCCCCTCTCAGTGGTTAAACCTAGCATGGGTATCACAACATCGACTGGCATCAGGAACTCCTACCTTTCTTCCTCACGATGGATCGAAGTTCTTGCCCCTTTAGGGACTCGTCTTGTTTCCTGGAAGCTCCCTTCTGAGCCACCGTCACATTCATTCGATATGGAAAAGGAAGCTTCCAGGCTTCTCTAAACGCCTCTTCAAAGCCTGCAAAAATTCCGCCCCCGTTGCTCCGTCAACTACCCTGTGATCCGCTGTAAGTCCAAAACGACACATTCTTCTCCAAACCAGGCCTTCCCCGTGGGGGAGCGGCTCGGTGCGGGTATTCCCCACGGTGAGAAGGCCAGTCTGCGGCGGTTTTAAGATCGCTGTGAAAAAGATCACTTCGTACCGGGACAAGCTTGAAATGGTGAAGGTTCCCCTTTCCAGTTCGTGGGGTTTTAGGCGATTTGTCCTCGCCCTCTCTACCAAATCGCGCCGCATCTTAGCGATCTGGCCAATTCCCATTTTGTCCGCCCAGGGAATTGCTGGGACGAGCAGGCCCTCCGGAAGGGCAACCGCTATTCCAACATTGATCTCCTCAAACATGAGGATTTCATCTTCCCTAATTGTAGCGTTCAAGAGAGGAAAATCCCGAAGGGTAACGGCTGTAGCCTTTATGAGAAGGTCATTAATAGATAGCCTGACGCCTGTTCGTTGCTCAACGAGTGGAAGCAACTCCTCACGGACTTTTTCCAGAGAGCCCATATCCACATCCACGTAAAGGTGAATATGAGGAGCTGTTTGGGCGCTTTGGCTCATCCGACGGGCGATGGTTCTTCTCATGGAGTCCAATGGCACTGTTTTTGAGGATGGCACCGATGACACGTCTTGGCGAGCCCTCAGTAAGTCTCTCGCCGCACCGATGACATCTGCGAGCATTATCCTGGAGGAGCCCGACTCCCGGGGCACGTCTTCTAGAGAGATACCCAAAGCGTTGGCCAGCTTGCGTGCTAGCGGAGAGGCTTGTGGGCCTTGGTTTAGCCGTGGTGCGATTATCCTTTGTAAGTCTCTCATGAGAATAAGACCCCCAGGACCGGAACCTGCCACTAAGGCTAAATCAATCCCTAGGGCTTTGGCTTTCCACCTAACAGCGGGCACTGCTGGTACAACGGGTTTGTCCATGTGAATATTCTCCTCGCGCTTTCAGAGGTAAGATCTCATGGTTTCTACTGCGGCTATGATGTCTTCTTCGTCCGGAATGTAAATCTTCTCAAGTGGGGGGCTGAAGGGCACTGGAGTGTCCGGAGATCCCACCCTGAGTATTGGCGCTTGTAGGTAGCCAATGGCCTTTTCGGCCGCCAGTGCTGCTATTTCCGCATGGATCCCACAGGTAACTGGCCCCTCATCAGCCACTATCAAACGGCCAGTCTTTTTAACGGATTCGAGGATAGTTTCCTGATCCAGAGGACGAAGAGTTCTCGGGTCTATGACCTCGATCTCGATTCCCTGTTTTGCGCATTCCTCTGCGGCGCGAAGGGCTCTATTGACCATCTCGTGGGTGGCCACCACAGTGATATCCGTACCCGTTCTCCGGATCTCAGCCTTCCCAAAGGGGATGGTGTAGTAATCCTCGGGAACCCAGCCCTTGGTTGCGTACAACTTCTTATGTTCCACGAAAATCACAGGGTTATCGTCGGCTATGGCTGTGTTGAGTAATCCTTTGGCGTCGTAAGGATTTGAAGGTGCCACCACTAACAATCCAGGGATGTGGACGAAAAATGCGTGAAAACTTTGTGAATGCTGTGCGGCCGCTCCCCTGCCTGCTCCTATGTTTGTCCTTAGCACCATTGGCACTTTTCCGCGGCCTCCAAACATGTAGTGGATCTTAGCCATTTGATTGACTATCATGTCCATGCACACCGTAGTGAAGTCTATGAACATCACTTCGACTACCGGCCTCATACCGGTCATCGCGGCCCCAACTGCCGCCCCCACGAATCCTGCCTCCGAAATCGGGGTATCGATAACCCTCTCGGGACCGAATTTATCCAAGAGACCCGCTGTCACCTGGAAGATCCCGCCGTACTTTCCTATGTCCTCTCCCATGAGAAACACGCGCTCGTCTCTTTCCATGTTCTGGGATAGGGCTTCTCTGATCGCCTCGGCATAGGTCAATTCCCTCATGGTTATCACCTCGCCCGGAGCTCAAGCGTATACGTTTTCGTAAATTGCATCCGGAGGTGGAAACGGGCTTTCGGTAGCGAACTGGACCGCCGCATCGATCTCCCTGTTGACTTCGTCCCACACCTCTTCCAGAGTTTTCTTCGACGCTACGCGGCCCTTGAGTATTTTTTCTTCTAGGCGACGAATGGGACATTTTTCCATCCAGGCCTTAATCTCCTCCATGGTTCTGTATCGCCTGCCTTGGTTAGGGTCGCCTTCGTGGTGACCTCTCCACCTATATGTTTTGCACTCCAAGAGTGTTGGTCCTTCCCCGGCCCTAGCTCTTTGAATCGCCTTTGCGGAAGCCTCGAAAACTTCAAGTACGTCATTGCCGTCCACAGTGGCGCCAGGCATCCCATAGGCGATGGCCCTGATCGAAACGTCCTCTATAGCCTGATGCTGTCTCTGGGAGACCGAAATCCCGTAGAAATTGTTCTCGCATACGAATACCACTGGGAGCTTGTGAACCGAAGCCAAATTGAGACCTTCGTGGAAGACTCCGTTATTGCTCGCTCCATCTCCAAAGAAACACACGGTCACCTGGCCACTTCTGCGCATCTTGCTCGAGAGTGCGGCTCCGACCGCGATGGGAATACCACCTCCGGCGATACCATTTGCTCCGAGGATACCCATTTCTATGTCAGCTATGTGCATCGAACCTCCTTTTCCTTTGCAGTAACCGGTGGCCTTACCGAAAAGTTCCGCCATCATGTATCGGAGGTCCGCTCCCTTTGCTATCACATGGCCGTGGCCCCTATGAGTACTCGTTATGTAATCGCCCGGAAGAAGGTTAGCACAGACGCCAGCCGCCACCCCCTCCTGGCCGATATAAAGATGCGCAAGACCAGGCACGAGTCCCCTAGAATAAAGATCTTGGACCCTTTCCTCGAACAGTCTGATTTTGACCATGGTGGTGTAGAGCGACATCAGCTGAGCCTTGGAGATGTTCATCGCACTCCCCCTTGGATTCTCCTCAGCCCGAAGCCCAG
>Ga0197142_1004106_pt1 | contig 11916 bp, 5 predicted proteins | sample GBS60_MetaG_FD_148614 | JGI IMG/M metagenome (GOLD analysis project Ga0197142, IMG submission 148614) | Sediment microbial communities from Great Boiling Springs, Gerlach, Nevada, United States - GBS 60_MetaG | ecosystem: Environmental > Aquatic > Thermal springs > Hot (42-90C) > Sediment... | reverse complement strand
CTTTCCACGGGAAAATGGATAAACCTAGGAAAATGCAATGGATTGTGCAACATAGTAAGCCGCTTCAAAGGTGTCTTTCGATTGGAAAATGGATAAACTTTGGAAAATAGGTAAACCTTTTCCCACACATCTCCTTGTACAAATTTGTACAAAATAATTTTCCCACCCACAACCAAGACACTCACATTTGGTAATCCAGAAGGCTTGGGAAAAAATCCGGTGGGGGCCTCCAGGAAGCAATTTTCTGGACAGCCTCTAAATAGCCCGTTGAACCGAGGCGGGTACCTTCGCCGCCGCCTGGGGCGGAGCAGATTGCCCAATTTTTCTGGGATTCCGTTATTTATGGGTTCCGTTGTTTATGGGTTCCGTTATTTATGGGTTCCGTTTGGGGCGGAGCAGTTGCCGGGTGGGTGCGAGGCAACATACTGCAGTGGCCCGATCTTGCAGGGGCTTTGGGGCATCTGGGCACGCAGAAGGGCGGCAATTTGGCAAGATGGGCAAACGAGGCAAGCCAGATAAAATTCGGCCCCAAGGAAAAATCGCTCTTGCTCCGCTTATTCCCCCTATCTTATATTGCTCCCACTTGTTCTTGAGACCCCTAAATCCCGCACTTTTACATCCATTCAGCTACGGAGGGCTCCGATGCGTCGAACCGAGACCGTTTCGGAAACCGGAAAAAGTGGAAAAGAAATTGGGAAAGGATGCTCAGATGCCCATTCGGCCAGCGGTGGCCGCCAGGCGGGCACGCTCAGAGGGGTTCAAGAGGCCTGGTCGGTCGGCCAGACACCCTCCAAGCGGTGGAGGTGGGGCGTACTGGTGGGCGGTGTGGCCGTAGTGATTATTTGCCTGGCGATTCGGGCCTATTGGGGCGCCCAAGGAGCGCAGGCCCAGTCGGACGGCGCCAAAGTCGGTACTCCTTCGCCGACTAGCCCGGCAGACGCCAGAACAACCTCGGCGAGTCGTACCGGCCAGGGGCTAAGGACGGCTTCTCCATCGGCTTCGACACCGGCCGCAGCGGCAACCTTCGTCTTCCAGCAGAAACCGATTCCCAAGGTCGTGGCCATGGTCAACGGCGAAGAGATCAGCCGAGAGGACCTGGCCCGTGAATGCCTCTGGCAATATGGCAAAGATGTGCTGGAAAGCATGATCAACAAGCAACTGATTGTGCAAGAATGTACACTGAAGAAAATTACTGTTACCGATGAGGAAATCGATGCGGAGATTCAGCGGTTGGCGGGCAGGTTTAATGTGCCGGTGGATCGCTGGCTGAAACTACTGGAACAGGAACGCAATATCACTCCGGTGCAATATGCCTATGACATCATCTGGCCCACCCTGGCTCTGCGCAAATTGGCCGGCGACCAGGTGCAGGTTACCCCGGAGGAACTGCAGCAGGAATTTGAAAGTCAATTCGGGCCGATGGTGCAAGTGCGGCTGATTGTCTGCCGCAGTAAGGAGAAGGCAGATCGGATGCACGCCTTGGCCACGGCCCAGCCGGAGCAGTTCGCACAGTTGGCTAAACAGTATTCTGAAGACGTCAATAGCGCCAGCGCCGAGGGTCTGATCCAGCCGGTGCGGAAACATGTGGGCGTGAAAGAAATCGAGCAGACTGCTTTTGGCATGAAGCCGGGCGAAATTTCGCCGGTGCTCAAAGTAGCCGACCAATACCTCATCCTCAAATGCGAGCGTCATATCCCCGGCCGCGACATCAAAGAAATGCAATACATCCTCCCTCAATTGGAAGAGACCATCCGGGACCGAAAACTGCGCGAGGTCGCCCACCAGATTTTCCGTCAACTCCAAGAGACATCCAAAGTGGATGTGGTGTATAACGACCGGCAGCGGCGGGCGGAGATGCCGGGCGTGGCCGCCGTGATTTCCAGTCCACAAGGACAAATATCCATCACTCTAGCTGAATTGGCTGAGCAGTGCATCCATCGCCATGGCAAAGAGGTTCTAGAGGGGATGATCCATCGTCGGCTCATCCAGCAGGCCTGCCAAAAGCAGCAGATTACGATTACCGAGGCGGACCTAGATCAGGAGATTGCTCGGGCGGCCAGTTTGGTCTTGCCGCCCAAACCGGATGGCTCGCCGGATGTGGAAGCGTATCTGGCCCGCATTACCGAACAGACGAACATGACCGTAGAGGTTTTTCGGCGGAATACGGTGTGGCCGTCTGCCGCCTTGCGCAAATTGGTTGCCGGTTCGGTCCAGGTGACCGAAGAAGATATTGAGCGTGGGTTTCAGGCCAATTACGGTCCCCGGGTCCGATGCCGGGCGATTGTGATGAACGATCTGCGCCGGGCGCAAGAGGTTTGGGAACGGGCGCGCAGTCGGCCCCATGCGGAATACTTCGGCGAACTGGCCCGGCAGTACTCGATGGACGCCGTCAGTGCGTCGATGGGCGGCCAAATCCCGCCGATCCGGCGATTCGGCGGCCGACCGGAACTAGAACAGCAAGCCTTCGCCCTCTCGCCGGGCGAACTCTCCGGCATCTTTCAGTACGAAGGCAAATATGTGATCCTTTTCTGCGAAGGTCTGACTGATCCGGTGCAGGTTTCTAAAGACGAAGTCCGAAAAGACCTGCACGACGATATTTACGAGAAGAAGGTGGCCTTGGCCATGTCGCAATATTTTCAGCAGTTAAAAGACGCCGCCCAGATTGACAACTTCCTGGCCGGCACGGTGCATCAGCCGAACAAAAAGACAGCTACTGCCCCCGGCAAACCTACCCCCAGCCATGCTACCACCGGTCAGGCAACCCCCGGCCCGGTGGGCCCAGATCGAGCTGCCTTCGGCCAAGCTTTCCCCGGCAAAGCCGAGGTATCGGGCAAAACCGACGGTAGCCGATCCGGGGTGCCCGGCTCGGTGCAACCGGCCGCCGCCCAACTGCCCACCCTCCAACGCATACCCGCCCAAAAACGATAACTGCTTCTCCAGATCGGCGGCCGAAAATCTGGGCATTCCTAGGCCTTCACGCCTTTTGTGTGTCGGCCAGCCCACCTCCCAATCGCCTACGGAGATCCTGAGGTTTCCGTAACATTTTAGCCGAATGAAGAGGCGCTGTTTTTCCCCTCTCCCCAGGCGGGAGAGGGTAGGGTGAGGGGGAAATAAGGGGCCAGCCGCCTTCTTTTCTCCTCCTCACCCGGCCTGGGCTCCGGCCAGGCCGGCCTCTGGCCCGGCGGGCTAAAGCCAGTGTGTCATTCCCGCGAAAGCGGGAATCCAGACAGTAGGAAACGTCCCTATTGCCTGGATTCCCACCTCCGGGGGAACAAGCCTGGATTCCTCCTTACGCAGCAGTGACATGTTAGCCCGCTCCATGCGGATAAAATGTTACAGGTTTCCTAGAGGATATTTTTCTTCCCCGGAGGCAGGGTCCGGCTTCAGGCAACCCCTCCAGGACCAACTTCCAAGGTCTTGGGATTCTCCGGCCGGGGGGTTTCTCTCATTGCTCAGGGCGTCAGAATCGTGCCGGTTTCGGCTCCCACAAGGTTTCTCAAAAGCCCGGGGCAAACTTGCTCCTTGGGAGAGCAAGAGCTTGCCTGCCGCTTTCGGTTCCTACTGCGGGAGGGTATAATACAAACAATCTGTCGAAGCTGCCTACGAAAGGGTAATACTTTAGCCGAATGGTAACATTTTAGCCGAATGAAGCATCCTGTCATTCCCTGGACGGGCTAAACCCAGGGTGTCATTCCCGCGAAAGCGGGAATCCAGAGTTCCCCCTTACCCAGCAGGAACAGCGTAGCTGGCACAAAGCAGCCTGGACTGCTGCATAAGCAGGAATCCAGGTGCCTTCTTCCACCGAAGTCCCTTTCACCCGGCCTGGCCTTTGGCCAGGCCGGCCTCTCGACGGCCAGGGGAGAGGCGGGTTGCTTCATTCGGCTAAAGAGTTACGGATAAAATAAGTTATTGTCTTGTGTGGTGGTTTTTCCTACGTTGATCTTTTTCTAGGAGAGCAGCGATGAGAAGGTGGACGCTGTGGTTTGTGGTTGGGTTGGCCCTGAGCTGGGCCGGTTGGTGTGGGCTTGTAGTGCCCGCTTGGGCTGCTGAAGACGAAGAAGGTTTTATCGCCATTTTCGACGGCAAAACCCTGAACGGTTGGGACGGCGATCCGGAGCTTTGGCGGGTCGAAGACGGGGCGATTACCGGCCAGACTACGCCAGAAAAACCGATCAAAACCAATACGTTCCTCATCTGGCGGGGCGGCCAGGTCGGCGATTTTGAGCTCCGCTGCCAGTATCGCATCCTGGGCGGCAATTCCGGCATCCAATACCGCAGCTTCGAAGACCCGGAAAAATGGGGCCGATGGGTCCTGGGCGGCTACCAGGCCGACATCGAAGCCGGCGATCGCTTCTCCGGCATCCTCTACGGCGAACGTTTCCGGGACATCCTGGCCGACCGAGGCCAAAAAACCGTCATCGGCACGGATCACAAACCCAAAGTGGTTGAAACCTTCGGCGACCCGGCCGACCTGCAAAAACACATCAAAAAAGAGGACTGGAACGAGTATCGCATCGTAGCGAAGGGATTCCATTTTGTTCACTATATCAATGGCCACAAGATGGCCGAGTGCATCGACGAAGACACCCAGATGCGGCGTGCCAAGGGCCTTTTGGGCATTCAGCTTCATGTCGGCCCGCCTATGAAGGTTCAGATTCGGAATCTCCGGATCAAACACTTGGCCCATTGTTGCCAGGATCCCTCGTTGCCGCCCTGTGAACCGGGGGAAGGAACTTGCCCGGGCAAAAGCCAGTCCTGCTTAGAGGCCGGATCGGGCCAAAGCGGATGTCCCTCCGCATCAGGCTGTGTCGGTGCAGCGGGGCCATCGGCATGTGGGGGAAGCCAGGACCAGTCTTCGGCCTGTGTTGCCATGCAACAGCCCCGTCCGACGGTCGTGGAATCGGCTCGCCCAAAGCAGGACCAGACCGATTCGGAAAAGAAAAAGCGAATTGTCTTCATTTCGGGCGGCCCCAGCCACGGCTACGGCGGCCATGAACATTACGCCGGTTGCATGTTGCTGGCCAAATACCTGGAACAACTCCCCGGCGTGGAGTGCAAGGTCTATAAACACGCTTGGCCGGACGATCCCAAAGCCCTGGAAGGGGCGGATGCCATTGTGATCTTCTCCGACGGCGGCGGTAGGCATCCGATCCTGCCTCATCTGGACGAGGTCGAAAAACTGATACAAAAAGGTGTCGGCTTGGTCTGCCTGCATTACGCCGTGGAAGTGCCCAAAGGCAAAGCCGGCGACGCTCTGTTACGCTGGATCGGCGGCTACTTTGAAACCCATTGGTCGGTCAATCCGTTCTGGACCGCGGAGTTTAAATCCTTTCCTGATCATCCGGTCTGCCGGGGCGTCAAACCGTTTACCATCGACGACGAATGGTACTACCACATGCGATTTCCCGAAGGGATGAAAAATGTTACCCCGATTTTGACAGCCGTCCCACCCGACAGCACCCGAGAGCGGCCCGACGGCCCGCATAGCGGCAATCCGGTGGTCCGAGCCCGCAAAGGAATGCCCGAACATGTCATGTGGGTCATCGAGCGGCCCGACGGCGGCCGGGGCATGGGATTTACCGGCGGCCATTGGCATTGGAATTGGGCCAACGACAACTTCCGCAAAGTGGTCCTGAACGGTATTGCCTGGGTGGCCAAGATCGACATCCCCCCCGACGGCATCCCCTCGAAAACCCCCACCTGGGAAGAATTGGAAGCCAACCAAGATTTCCCCAAACCGGCCAATTTCAACCGGGCCGAATGGGAAAAGAAAATCGCCGAGTGGAATAAACCGCAGTAAGCATTTCCGCCTCTGCCCTGGAAGAGGGAGGACAGGGCGGCTGGCCTGTCACTTCACCTTGCGGGAGAGCCGGCCCAGTGTGTCATTCCCGCGCAAGCGGGAATCCAGGGCCCCCTCACCCGGTTTGGCCTCCGACCAAACCCTCCTCTCCCACGGAGGGGAGAGGGGGAAAACAATGACTCTCCCCCGGCCGTCGAGAGGCCGGTCTGGCCTGAGACTGAGACAGCGCCGAAGGCTAGGCCGGGTGAGGGAGGTGCCCGTACCGCAGACGTCCCGTCTGCATCTCCACCCTCTCCCCTGGCGGGAGAGGGTGGCCAGCCATTCATGCTGGCCGGGTCAGGGGGAAGCACTCTGCTCTCCCCCAGGTGTCATTCCCGCGAAAGCGGGAATCCAGAATTTACACCTCTCCCCACCGCAGGAGAGGCCGACCAACCGACAGGTTGGCCCGGTGAGGGGGAATTCTGGGGCGATCTGCTCGTCAGGTCCACAGGCTTGGCCACAGCAAGAGACCAGAGACCGGTGAACGGTTTAGCGCTGCTTTGCCAGGAGGAATAATGGAGGAGGAATTCAAAGGAAGGATGCCGACGGTGAAAAAACGACGTAAACGCCCAGTTCCGGCCGATTCATCGCCGCCGGCCGAGAACCCCGGTCAACAGACCGGTCGGCTCACCTGGCCGAGGCTTTTCCTGGCAGGGGTGCTGGTGATCGGGGCGGGGCTGCTCGGTTATATGGCTTGGGAGTCATGGCAGGGCGGCGGAGGGCCAAACCGGACGGAAGCGGCCTCTGCGCCGGTGGAGCTTACGCTGGAAAACATTCCTTTTAACGGCCAGCAGGCGTATGAATATCTGAAGCAGCTTTGCCAGATCGGCCCCCGGCCAAGCGGCTCCGACGGGATGCGTCGGCAACAAGATCTTCTGGCCGAGCATTTTCGGAAACTAGGCGGCCAGGTGGAACTGCAGCGGTTTGAAATTGCCCATCCGGTCGATGGAAGCCGAGTACCGATGGCCAACCTGATCGTCCGCTGGCATCCGGATCGTCCGGTGCGGGTGCTATTGTGTGCTCATTACGATACACTGCCCTTCCCCATGCTGGACCCGACAAACCCGAAGGGCCAGTTCATCGGAGCCAACGACGGTGCCAGCGGTGTGGCCGTGCTGATGGAACTGGGCCGCCACATGCCGGGGCTAAAATCCCGGTATGGAGTGGACTTTGCCCTCTGGGACGGGGAGGAGTTTATTTTCGACCCAGCGCATGAGTATTTTCATGGTTCTCGGCATTTTGCCCAGGAGTATCGTCGGCAGCCGAAGCGGGGCTATTCGTATCGGTGGGGAGTACTGCTGGACATGGTGGGCGATAAGGACCTCCAGATTTATCAAGAGGGCTTTAGTGCCAGTTGGCGGGAGACGCGGCCGCTGGTGGCAGCCATTTGGGCCACGGCCCGCCGCCTGGGCGTCCGAGAGTTTATCCCCCGGGTGAAACATTACGTTCGGGACGATCATGTGCCGCTTTTTGAGATCGGCGGCATCCCGACGTGTAATATCATTGATTTTGACTACCCGGTTTGGCACACCCAGGCCGACACCCCGGAGCAATGCTCGCCGTTGAGCCTGGCCAAAGTCGGCTGGGTGGTGCTAGAATGGCTCCAAAGTCTAAAATAGGAACATGTTAGCCGATTGGTGGAAGACGGCGATGTGGCATTGCTGCGTAAGCAAAAGTCCAGGCTGGTTGGTGCCTGCTCCTGTGGGCCTGGTGGGCCATCATCGGGAACTCTGGGATACTTTCTGAGTAACATTTTAGGTAACACTTTAGCCGAATGAAGTAACCCCTCTCTTCCCTGGGGGCTAAACGCAGCATGTCATTCCCGCGCAAGCGGGAATCCAGAAAGTAAAACTTCATATTCCCTGGGTTCCCACTTGTGCGGGAAGAAGGCTGGCTTCCCGCTTATGCGGGAACAAGCCTGGATTCCTGCTTAGGCAGGAATGACACACCGCCCTCCATTCGGCTAAAATGTTACCATTTTAGTTTGAGTGTATCCGCCCGGCCAGGTCCCTACCACTGGTAGGGGCTAAACATCGGCTCGAACACTCCAGATTGTGGGAATTGGTCCCGGTGGATACAGTCAAGATAGTTACGCCGAATGAAGACACCCGTCGAGGGACCTGCTTGTCTGGTCCGATTCCTGGGGAGGTATCCGCCTTGACTCGCCCCAGGGCGGGCGTCACAAGCACACCCCTCCATTCGGCTAAATTGTTACCCGAAAAGTTTTCCTAGCTTCGGTTGCAGGAAGTTATGCCAAGCACGGTTCCGCCCATGCCAATCGTAAGTTCTTAAATATCAGGAAGTCGGAAGAATCAGACGGTGGGATTGGGGCAACGGCACAAAAAGGTGAATCCGGGTTTTTTCCCAAAGGGGAACCGTATGAGTCGAGCATTTTCCGAACCGCCTCTGCGAGGGACGATGCGCAACCGAAAATCGGTTCTACCGGATTGGGATGCACTGTACCGAATGGGCACTCCGCCTTGGGAGGCACCAGGACCGGCCAAAGAACTGATCCGGATTTTGGACGAGGGGCTGTTGAAGCCTTGTCGGGTGTTAGAGATCGGTTGTGGGACTGGAGCGGATGCGGTATTGCTGGCCAAACGGGGCTTCGAAGTAACCGCCGTGGACAACTGCCCGATTGCTCTGGAACGGGCCCGGAATCGAGCTCACCGGGCCGGCGCCTTGATCCGTTTCGTGCTGGAGGACATCTACAGTTTTGGTCGGCATTGTGAGCCCTACGAACTGGTCTATGATAACGGGTTCTACCACTACGCCCGAATGGTCGAGTTGGACAAATTTTTGGATCTGCTCTGGCGGATTACCCAGCCGGGGTCCTACTATCTGACCCTGGCCGGGGCGACGGATCCTTCGATCCAGGACGGTTTTCCCCAGGTGGCCGAACAGACCATCCGCTTTGAATTGGGCCGACTCTTCCAATGCGTCCAGATTCGCCCCTGCCGATTGCATACCATCTTTCGGCCTGAAGGATACCCGGCTTGGGCCTGTCTGATGCAACGGCCGATGATTTTACGATAGCTGTGCTGGTGTTCTGTTAGCTCGGCTTTTGCCAATTTGGGGTACCCCTATCGGGGCAATTCCTAACTTTTTAGCTTGACTGTATCCACTGGGGGCGATTGCGACAATCTGTGGAGTTCCACCCAGTTTTAGCCCCTATATGTGGCGGTGCCTGGCCGGCTGGATACGGTCAAATGTCAAATTAGGTAAGGAACGTGTGAGTAATTTAAAGTGGACAAAAGAGAAGTATTTCAGGAGATTTCTCCGAAAACCCCATATATTGAGCTGCTGTCCATGCTAGCATACAATCCACTGGGAGTACCTTGGACAACCTCAGAGACCAACAACATAATCAAAAGGCTACCTAGTTCACTATATTTTCAGGATTTTTGAGAGGTTCGGTAATCCGTTATATTTTAGCCGAATGGAGGAACATGTTTGTCGTGTCCAATACATCCCCTCGTGCTCGGCGGGAGAGGGTTAGGGGCAGAGGGAAATAACAAGGGGAGAATCGCCTTCTTTTCTCCTTTGCACCCGGCCAGGCTAGGGCCTGGTCGGCCTTTCCCACAATGGGGAGAGGCCAGTTGCTTCATTCGGCTAACGTGTTACCTATTGATGTTCGCCCAACCAACAGACACCCAAGGTGGCTGAAAACAAAGGACTTTGGCTGTCTCTACGATTCGCGAAGATCAATAACTGGAACCTCTGAAAAATCCTGAAAATATAGTGAACTATGTGGACTTTTGAGTATGTTGACTACCTCGGAAGTTCGTCAGTGCAGTTACAACGTATTGGATGCTAGCATTGACAGCAGCGCAAGATATGGGGTTTTCGGAAAAATCTCCTGAAATACTTCTTTTTTGTCCACGTCGAATTATTCAGAGGTTCCAACTCTGTGTTAATGTTCTAAATAAGTCCACAAAAAACCGGAAGTGGTTGGACTACTGGCACCTCTGAAACCAAGGTATTTCGCACCCTTGAACACTTTCGCAATTATGTGGACCTATTTAGCAGGCTTTTGGCCATCTGAATTAGTAGGAGCATTCCTGCGAGCAGGGCCAGGCAGACGGCCACAATCCCCGGAATCCACCAACCGAGCAAAAAATAACTCTGTACCCTGGGCCAAACGCTCTGCCAATGGACCAAGATCAACACGGTAGCCAGACAGAGGAACGGTCCGTAGGGGATTTCGCGTTCACTTCGGGTCAGAAAGCGAAACAGGCCAAAAATCAGGCCGAAAAACGGGGCCACCAAAAAGATGATCAGGCATGGTTGCCAACCCAAAAAGGCGCCGATCATGGCCAGCAGGGTCACATCGCCGAAGCCCATCGCCTCTTTCCGGAGCACATTGCTGGCGATAATGCGCACCAACCAGACCAGCAGTCCGGCACCCGCCAAACCCACCAGGGAAGAAACCAGTCCCACCCATCGGAAAGCGGGACTGGTCGGCATGTTTCCGTCGGGCTGATCGATCCAGGCCGACCGACCGGCCCACAACCAGACGGCCAGAATGCCCAGGCTACCCGCAGCGGCCAGCACCAGAATCCGATACGTTGCCGGGTGACGCCAGAGTCTGGCCCAGGCCAGGGCCAAGGCTCGGCAAATCCCATGCCGGGTGTACCAGGTCCGTGGCATCAGGCCCACGCACCACAACCACCAGCAGCCCAAGGCCAGGAGCAATCCGCCCAGGTTTGGCCAGGGCCGAAGCCAGCTCGGCCACTGGCCCGCCCAATACGGCGAAGTTACCTGCAACGGACCAAGATGAACTACGATGCCGCCACCCACTTTCCCTGGCGTTTGTCCGGGCGCTGGCAGTCCGATATCCATGACCGTGGGGAAAACCCAAGGGTACCCTGCCGCCAGCAGCAATCCCAACAGGGTCCCTGGCACGGTGATCGTATCCGGAATGAGCCGCTCGTCCAGGTCGATCATCGACGCTACCAGCATCAGCCAGCAAAGCAGGGCATGGGCCAAAAACTGGATATGGATGAGGTCCGGCGGCGCTGCGGGACCTGCTGATGCGGGGGGCAAAAACCGGGTGCCATGCACCTCCCACCAATACAGCCCAGCCAGGCCCAAACCGGCCAACAACTCCAGCACCATCGGTCGAATCCAAAACCCCGGTCCCCAGAAGCGGCTTTCCCGTCGAAGGCCCCACCAACCTAAGATCGGAATCCGATCCGTCCATCGTCGGGGCGGCAGGGGCGCCGGCGCAGGACTCCAGGGGCTGACCGGTCGGCTATTCCAGGCCCACCGATAAATGGCCCAGTTGGCCAGGCTCCCGGCAAACGCTCCCAAAAGAAAACATCCGCCCAGGCGAACCGGCAGAGGAAGGCCCATCATAGATATCCATAGGTTCATGCTTTCCCTTTCTCAGCAGGTCCCTCTGTCTGGCTGCCTCACTCTTCCCATTGTATCGGAATAGAGGAACCTGTCCCTGCGGCACAAACAGAAAGGAAACAGAACCCAGAGGGATCATCTTATGGGGCGACTGGCTTCCAAGGAAATAAGAGCCTATCCCAAAATGCCGGAGCCCCTGTCCGATCCCTCAAAGCCGGCAGGTTTCCAAGGCCCGGATAAATTCTACCCACCTTGCGCCAAGCCTGATTTTGGGATAGGCTCTAAGCCCAGGCGCATCACGCCGCACGACCAATAGGCAAAACATTCCAAGATGCGGGCTCGCACACTCCAGTATCGCAGGGGCGTTTGGACATCCAAGTTTCATCCCCCGGCATCCAGAGACAGGCATCCACCCATATCATGGTGCATTAAACCGCAGCCGAAGGGTTTCCCGCGGCGTGGTGATCGTAATGGTTCGCTCCTCTAAATTGGCGGTAACATCATAGCCGAATCCGCTTATGCCCAGCTTGTTGATCTGGTGGATGACATTACCTGTACGAGCATCCAAACACAGAAAGTTTTCCCAAGCTTGTGTGGTTACATCGCCCCGGGGGTTTTGGGTTTGGCGGTAAACAACGTTATAAAAGGCCAGGATGGGCAACTCCGTGGGCCAGCCGAGCCGCAGGGCCTGCTCCAGCACTTCGGTGTTCCAAAGCAATTGG